>ERZ857745.3270-NODE-3270-length-15831-cov-5.083481_pt1 | contig 15831 bp, 15 predicted proteins | sample MGYA00519699_ERZ857745 | MGnify/ENA primary metagenome ERZ857745 (study PRJEB31778, sample SAMEA3449357) | human gut metagenome | biome: human gut; feature: human-associated habitat; material: faeces | place: United Kingdom | collected 2010/2012 ...
ATTATAGTGGCTGTCCCGCTTTTTCGCATCTTTTCGCAAGCCGCTCTTGAAATTATCACAATTCTATGCTATACTAATCGTAACCGAACGGTCAGTGCATATAAAGGAGCGGAGCAACATGAAAACAACCGAGCAACAGCACAATGAGCGCAAACGCGAAATGATGGAAAAGTGCTTTGAATGTTATGCTGAAAACGGGCTGACGGGCACGGGGATCAAAGCGTTGGCCGACGCGTGCGGATGCACAAAGGCAAATCTTTATTCGTATTTTAAAAACCTTGATGAACTGATCATCGAATCAACGGCATACTGCATGGAAAAGGTCGAGGACGACTTTATGGAGATGGCGCCCACCGACCCCAAGGATGTTGTCCGGTTTGTGAAGGAGATCCCCTACTGGACGGCCAAAAAGCACGGCAAGAAATATCGGCTGATGTATCAGATCTATACGCACCCGAAGTATATCGAGCACGGCAAGAAATTCTTTGAGGGCGTGAACGAGCGCTATACCGAGTATGCCAAGCGGCTGGAGCCGAAAATCGGCATTCCCTATACGATTATCACGCCGCTGATCTTTATCTTCGTCCGCGCCTGCGTACATTACGCTATGTTCGAGGACGAATATTATCTGAAAACCCAGATGGAGGTCTTAAAGCAGGGCGTCGCTCTGTTTGCAGATAAATACCGCTCGCAATACTTGAACGGAGGTAACGAGAAATGAAGAAACGAATACTCAGTATCCTACTGCTGTGCTGCATGGTGCTGACACTGCTGCCGACAGCGGCCTTTGCTGCGGGTGAGCTACCGGATGTCAAACTTTCCGTCCCAACGACGTTTGACAAGATAGTGGACCTTACGGAGCAGAACAAAGAATTGAAAATCAAGGACAGCAAGACCTATCTGATCAAGGGATCCACAGATCCGAACTGGTATTTTCAATACCGAATCAAAATCGATGGCAAGAACAATACACCGCACATCTTTCTGGACGGCGTCCGCCTTCAGGCACCCGAGGACGGCCCTGCCATCGAGCTTTACGGCGGTGCCTCTGCCTGTCTGTACTTTATCGGCAACGACAGCGAGCTGATCGGCGCAGAGAACTTCGCCGCACTGCAGAAAAACAAAACCGAGGGTTATCTCCGGGTTCTGGTGCAGACGGGGACAAAGCTCACGTGTGAAGGCGGCAGGTATGGCGCTGGCATCGGAGGCTCAAAGGTCGGAATCAAGAAATTCTCGCAGGGACACGGCGTGAACCTTCATTTCGGCTCTCTGGCGACGGATATCTATGGCGGTGAGATTCTTGCGACCAGCGGCGTAGGCGGTGCGGGTATCGGCGGCGGTGCAAACGGCGGCATCGGCGAGTGGATTTATGTGTATTCCGGCAAGCTGACGGCGATCTCCGTTTCGCAAGGCGCAGGGATCGGCGGCGGTCAGGGCGGCCCCGGACGCTTTATTTATATCAAGGGCGGCACGGTGGAGGCCGGCAGCCGGTCAGCCGGAGCCGGAATCGGCAGCGGCGATTACGCCGGGCCGGGTGCGTCGGAGGATACACATGATATTGAGATTTCCGGCGGAAGTGTCATCGCGTGGAGTAATTATGCCGGCGCAGGCATCGGCGGCGGAAGATACAGCTCAGGCCATGACATTTCCATCATCGGCGGCGAAGTGATGGCGCAAGGCTACTGGGGCGCAGGCATCGGCGGTGGAATGAACGGAGACGGCTGGAACATTCTGATCAGAGACGCAACGCTGACGGCGCAGTCCGTTCCGCTTTATCCGAACCGCGATTATGACGCCGTAGCCATTAACCTCAGCCCTGCAGTTGCGGTCGGAAGAGGCTCAAACCGTTCAGGCTGGACGACGGCACTGTTCAATCCGGAGTTTGGCCTGACTAGCGAATATAACATCAAAATCGGAGCCTCGGACGGGAAGTCCGTGCGGCTGAGCGCGACCGGGTGGCAGTGGCGTCTCAGCCAGGGACAGTATGAATGGGACTGGGGTACCACGACGGAGCTTCTCATCCCCAACGAAAACGGGCGCGTGGACCTGCAGCGGCTGAGCCCGCCGTATGCCTGCAATTACGGCAGAGTGATCGGCAGGCTGGAGCTGCACTGCGAGGAAAGTACCTGTAGCCATGAATTGGGCTGGACAGACAGGGACGGCTGCCACATCTGGGCCTGTAAGAAATGCGGTGCGCGGGACCCCGCCGCGGAAATGTCCAAACAAAACGCCAAACACATTCCCGGCGACTGGAGCAATCAGAAGCAGCTCTGCACTGTGTGCGGTCATGTGCTTGAGAGGGACACGAAAGCCCCGGTTATGGAAACTCTGACGGACGGCGAAAGCTACATCGTCGAGGATAACATCGATGGAAATCCCGGTGCGTACACCTTCACCGTGAGCGACCCGGCTGCATCGGGAGAGACGTCCTCCGGCATCAAGTCGGTGACCATCAACGGCGAGCCGCAAGACGGTCCCACCTATTCTCTCCCCGCACCCGACGGCGGCAACAATGACGCAGGAGCGGAATATACCGTGGTTGCGACTGACAACGCGGGAAACGAAACTACGGCGACAGTCAGAATATACAGGAGGCACCACGTGAAGGTCATCAGCCCGGACGGCAACGGCACGGCTTCCGCATCTCCTGACAGGGCCGTGGCTGGTACGGAAATCACCCTGACCGCAACGCCCAAAGAGGACTACCGCTTCAAGGAGTGGCAGGTCGTATCTCCGGCAGGGCTTGTAATCACCAACAACAAGTTCACCATGCCGGACAGCAATGTTGAGGTCAAAGCTATCTTCGAGGAGGACGAGCCTCCTGCACCTACCGAGCATACCGTCAGATTCAATGCCAACGGTGGCGGCGGCACAATGGCAGATGTCACCGGCGTTTCCGGCAGCTACACCCTGCCCGCCTGCGGTTTTACTGAACCGGAAGGCAAGCAATTCAAGGGCTGGTCAACCAGTGCCGACGGTTCGGTTATTTCCGGCACGACCTATGAAGTAAGCTCGGATACTACCTTCTATGCAATCTGGGAGAGTAAAGAGTATTCCATCATCGTAACGGACGGCAAAGCGACAATCGGTGCAGGAAGCGAAATCAGTAAAGCGACGCAAGGCACAACCATTACTCTGACCGCAAATGCGGCTCCTGACGGTAAGGTGTTTGATAAGTGGGTAGTAGAAAGCGGCAACACTACTCTTGAAGATGCGAACAGTGAAACCACTACTTTCATAATGCCTGACAGTGAAGTCAGCGTGAAAGCGACCTACACAATTCCCCATACCCATACCTACGATCAGGAAATTCAGAAGCCGGAAACCCTCAAGTCGGCTGCCGACTGCACCAACGATGCAGTATATTTCAAGAGCTGCTCCTGCGGAGAGATCAGCACAACAGAAACCTTTACGGCAGCAGGTACACAGCTCGGGCACGCATGGGCAAGCGATTGGAGCAAGGACACAGACAATCATTGGAAAGAATGCTCTCGCTGCCACGAAAAGAAGGACGAGGCGGCTCACGATTACGGTAGCGATAACATCTGCGACACCTGCGGATATGACAAGACCGTACCGCATACGCACAATCTGACCCTCGTTCCCGCAAAGGCTCCTACTTGCACGGAGAAAGGCAACACAGCATATTACACCTGCGATGGCTGTGACAAGTGGTTTGAGGATGCAACTGGTGCATCCGAAATTACCGACAAGACAAGCGTAATCCTTGCGGCAACAGGTCATAGCGCTTCCGACTGGAAGTCCGATAATACCGATCATTGGAAAGAGTGCACCGTTGTCGGCTGCGGCGTGATCATCGAGGGCAGCAAGGCGGCGCATACCGCCGGTGAATGGATTATCGACACCCCGGCAACAGCTGCCACAAGCGGCTCAAAGCATAAGGAATGCACCGTCTGCGGCTATACGATGGCAACCGAAACCATCCCGGCAACCGGCGGCGGTGAGCATACTCACAGCTACGGCAGCGAGTGGAAGAACGATGCCGACAACCACTGGCATGAGTGCTCCTGCGGCGATAAGAAAGATGTTGTAGCACACAGCTTCAAGTGGGTGGTAGATAAGGAAGCGACCGCAACACAAAAGGGCTCCAAGCATGAGGAGTGCAAGGTTTGCGGCTACAAGAAGGCGGCAGTTGAGATTCCGGCTACCGGAACATCGACTGAGCCGGGCAAGCCGACTGGTCCGGATTCTCCGCAGACCGGCGACAACAGCAACCTCATGCTGTGGATCGCACTGCTGTTCATCAGCGGCGGTGTTCTGACAGGTGTAACGGTATTTGATAAAAGGAAAAGGCATTCCGCCAAATAATCAAAGATAAGTAACAATTAACGATCCATCACGGAAACATCACAATTACGGCACAGAGGGTATAAAAACCGCTGTGCCGTATTTCTTTCCTTGGCGACTGTTTTTGAGAAATAAGCAATGTCTCGGTCATAACCCAACAATTTTTTGCCGGATTCCATGTATACTGTGTATATCACACTTATGCACTCTTCACTTTTGCCCCGGCAGCGGACACACGGATATCAACAGATACCAAATACAGCGAGGTAATTATGAAAACAAGGAGAAGCCCCTAACAATCATGTACATAAGCGAAACGCAACATTCAAGACCGTCTTAACAAAACGGTTTTTATATGCACGCCCTCATGCGGCTGTACTATGCCTTAAAGCATAGCGCAGTCGCTTTTTTGTTTTCCCGAATACCGTAACAGGAGGTGACCGCGATGTTTAGCCTTGCAGAATCAATCGACGAAGCTCAACACAACGCAGTGCCATAAAAAGCGGCGCCCTGCCGTTTTCAAGCGACAAGGTGAAAGAATGAAAAAGAATACAGGAAAGAAACAGGTGTTGAAATAGCAAAGGCTGTCTTTGCGCAAACACACAGACACCTATATTTTTTTGACCTCTGCGGTCAACAGAATTCCATACGATATCTGCAAAAGACCAACGATAAATCTGTTATTTCGGAATATCAAAGTGGCTTGGCTTTCTGCGTTTGTATAAACGGCGGCGTACTGTCGAAGTTTGCGGTAGGCTGTCGAAGCCCTCCGTATCAATCGTTTTTGACCTAACAAAAAAACGATTGAACGGAGGTACATAAACTTGAAAAAACTGAACCCTAAAAAGGTTTTTATTATAGCCGACGGCAGCTATCGGGAAATTACTCCCGCGGAGCATGAATTTCGGAAAGAAGCCGATGCAGGCTACCGAGAAAAGAAATTCATCGGCCTGCACAGCATGATCATGGAGGTGAGTGAAAAGGAATACATTGAATTCTACCGCAACAAACGGCGACAGAAATATCTCGACGAGCAGCGCAGGGATAACGGCGATGTTTCGTATGACGCCTTGAACAGTGATGAGTTCAATGGCGAGGAAATTCTGATTGCTGGGCTGCCGGATGTGTGCGATACGCTTGTCCATCAGCAATTGTTGGACAAGCTGCGAAAAACGGTGGACGCTCTGCCGGAGGATGAAAAGGCTCTGATTGTTGCACATTTCTATGACGAAGTTCCGCAGACGGAGCTTGCCGAGCGCTACGGCGTTTCACAGCAGGCAATCAGCAAGAAAATCGCAAAGATCCGTGCGAAACTCAAAAAACTTTTAGAAATTAAAAAATTTGGTTGTAGCCCCCTCACTTTTTCGGCTGAAAAAGTGAGGGGGCTTTCTCAATAGCCTCCGCCCGTTCTTTGAAAACCGAATAGTACAGCGCATTCTTTACCTTCCTTCTGCCGTCGGCGAGAGCCGATGAGCCACACGACCTATGAGTCGAACGGGGCGGCGCATCCGCACCGAAGGCCATGACAGGCAGAAGCAATAATGATACTTGTGCTCAGTCACAGGTCGAGCGTTGAAGCGGCACGAAAAAGCGCCGTGAGCCGTCGCAACCAATGAGAGCACCTCGCAGAGATCCTGGGAGGGGTGAGATTCCCATGAGGCAAAATGCATTGCCGGAGGATGCGTTCCCTTGTTCGGGGTGTCGTGGACAAATACGGACAAAAGCAAAAACGATTGATACAAATACCAAGGCGGTCGTTTGCCCCAAAGCACTCGACCGCCTTTTACTTAAAACGGAGGCTAATATGAAAGAGATCAAACGAGGTGAAATCTATGCCGTTGACTTCGGTACAGGCTTCGGCAGTGAGCAAGGCGGAACGCACCCGTCCTTGATTTTACAGAATGATATCGGCAACAGGCACAGCCCCACCACCATCGTGGCGGCGATCACAGGCAGAAAGACAAAAGCGGCTCTGCCCACCCATGTGAAAATCATGGCGAAAGGGCTTAAAACCGAATCCACCGTCCTGCTCGAACAAATCAGGACGATAGACAAAGCGAGGCTCGGCGAATACATCGGCAGGCTCGACGGCAAAACCCTCGCCGCCGTTGACCGTGCAATTGTAGTGAGCCTCGGCATCAAATACCTGGAGGAACTGCTCAATGGATAAAAGAACCGACATCAACAATACATCATTCGCTTACAGTGTAAACCTATTAAAAATGCTCCTCGCCATGCAACTCATCACCGAGGATGAATACGAAAGAATCACTCAGATCAGTGCCGAACATTACGGTGCTGATCTGATTTATGTCTGAAATCTTAATTCTCAAGTTTTTGCAAAAAACCGCTGGAAGTATTCGAACTATTGTGGTATGGTGTGTCGTGCCAAAAGGCGAATAACAGCAAGGTGACCCCTTGCGGAAAGGAGAAAGACATGAACATTACTGAAATCACAAGCACAAAGAAGCAGACAGCCGAACGGCTTCGGTTAGCCCCATACTGCCGGGTGTCGAGTGACTCTACCGACCAGCTCCACTCCTTCGCCGCACAGATCCGCTACTACAGCGATTATGCCAAGAAGCATCCCGAATATCAGCTTGTCGACATTTATGCCGATGAGGGCATCACGGGAACCGAGATGAAAAAGCGGAACGAGCTGAATCGGCTGATAGCCGACTGCAGGAAAGGCAAGGTCGACCGCATCATCGTCAAATCGGTTTCCCGATTGGCACGGAACACCGAGGAGCTGCTCGTACTGCTGTGGATGTGCAAAGAGATCGGCGTGAGCGTGTATTTCGAGGAACAGGGCATCGACACCGAAAAACTGAATATGGAAATGATCGTAACATTCCCCGGTATGGCCGCACAGCAAGAAAGTGTGAACATATCGGGGAATTTGCGTTGGAGCTATCAAAAGCGGATGCAGTCCGGCGACTTCAACTGCACCTGTCCGGCTTACGGCTTCGACCTCAAGGACGGCGAGCTCGTAATCAACGAAACGGAGGCGGCGGTCATTCGGCGCATATTCGACCTATATCTCCAAGGATACGGAACGCTTGCCATTGCAAAAATGCTGAATGAGGACGGCATACCGCGGAAGCACGGCTACGAAAAATGGCTGCCGAGTTCCATCAACTATGTGTTGAACAATGAACGCTATATGGGAGATGCGCTCCTGCAAAAGAGCTACACTACCGAAACCCTGCCGTTTCGGAAAATGAAAAACGACGGGCGGCTGCCGCAATACTATGTGGAGAACAGCAACCCTGCCATCGTCAGCCGAGAAACCTTTCAGGCGGCACAGAATCTGCTGCGCTCACGGAAAACGGAAAGATGCAAAAGAAAGTCCTATCCGCTGACCGGAAAGCTGCGCTGTCCCGAATGCGGCAGAGCCTTCCGGCATCAGATCGTAAACGGCAAGGCGCATTGGATATGCTCCTGCCGCTCGTCCGGTGCGACCGAATGTCAGCACCGCCATGTGCGTGAGGATATCGTATATGAGATATTCACCGATATAGTTATCAAGCTGAAAACCTACCGAGCCGAACTGCTCGGTACGCTGATCCACCAAATGGAAACCATGCAGGACCGCACAAGCCACAATCAGGAGCGTATACGGCAGATAGACAAAGAAATTGCCGACCTCGGTGCGAAGAACCATGTCATTGCAAGGCTGCACACAAGCGGCGCTATGAACGCCGCCGATTACGCCATGCAGACTTCGGGGATCGGCAACCGCCTCACCGAGTTACGCATCGAGCGGCGGCAAAAGCTCACTGAGGATGAGGACGACCAACTGCTCGCCACCCTCAAAGACTTAAATACTATCCTCGATGAATATGAGCCGACCGTCGAGTTTGACAACGGGCTGTTTGACGAAATCGTCGAGAGCATCACGGTGGACAGCAGCGAACACCTTACCTTCAAGCTCATCGGCGGCATTGCACTGACCGAGCAAATCCCCAAGAAAGGACGGTGAGAACCGAATGAAAAACAGAACCCTCCTTGACGGCTCCTCAATGCTGACCATAGCCGAGCAGCTGAACAGAGAGAAAATCGAATACAGGGACGGCGTTACCGGTTGGAACAAGGGGCGGCTCAAGCATCTCATTGACAATACAAAATATCTCGGCACAGAGGTGTATCCGCCGATCATCGACCAAGCGACCTATGAGAAAATACAGAAAACAAAGCATGGGCGCAACACCCAAAGGAACACGGACAAAACACGGGACATATTCAAGCTGACCGTCCCCGTCCGATGCCCAAGCTGCGGTGACCGAATGCGCCGCCGACACGACAGCCGATGCAAATGCCAAGAGCGTTGGACTTGTGAAAACTCGGCCTGCCGTCTGCGGATCGAGATATCCGATGCCGAACTGCTGACCGCACTCGCCGACCTTCTCGGCACGGTAACCGCCGACAGCATCACACTGCCTGCCGAAACGCCCTACGAACCGAGTGCCGAGGTAATACGCCTGAACAACGAGATCAGCCGAATGCTTGACATGGCGGAAATAGACAAAACCGTATTACGAAGCAAAATGACGAAATGCCTCGCTCGGAAATATAAAGAACTCGGCAACGGGTGCTACGCCGTACAAAGGCTGAAGGCCGAACTTGACAGTACGGCAGACATCGCCGAGCGGCTGAACCGCACGGTCAGCGAAATACGCCTGTACACCGACAAAACGGCAGACATCATACTGCTGAACGGACAGATCATACGAAAGGAGCAAGGTCATGCAACAAACAACGGTCGCTCCTCAGAGAGTGGTGCGGATAATCGAACCGACAATATCGGTCAGAGAGAGCGTGAAAACCCATTACCGAGTCCTGCGGGTGGCGGCATACTGCCGCGTTTCCACTAAGCAGGAGGAACAGCTCAACAGTTATGAAAATCAGGTGGAACACTATACCGAACGCATCAATTCCGAAAACGGATGGACGCTTGAAGGTATCTACGCCGACAAGGGCATCTCCGGCACAAGCGTGAAAAACCGAGATGAATTCAACCGCATGATCCGCCGATGCAAGCAAGGGAAAATCGACATGATCATCACGAAATCCATTGCCCGGTTCGCACGGAACACGGTGGACTGCTTGAAGTATGTCCGACTGCTCAATGACCTTGGTGTCGATGTGTACTTCGAGGAACAGGGCATCCACAGCAATCAGCCCGGTGCGGAATTTTACATCACCATCTACGGCAGCATCGCCCAAAGCGAATCGGAAAATATCAGCGCCAACATTAAATGGGGCAAGGCGCAGGCCGCCCGTGAAGGCAAGGTAGTATTCAGATACAAGAACTTCCTCGGCTACCGCAAGGGCGAGGACGGACAACCCGAAATCGTCCCCGAAGAAGCCGAAACGATCCGCTTTATATATGACCGCTTCCTCGCAGGCGACAGCTTAAAAGGAATTGCCGAACTACTTGAAGAAAAGGGCATCAAAAGCCCGACGGGAAAAGCAGAATGGTAGTTTTCCACGATACAGTCCATTCTCTCCAACGAGAGATACAAAGGCGATGCCATCATCAATAAGACCTACATCACCGACTGCATCAGCAAAAAGGTCAGAGTCAACAACGGCGAACGCCCGAAATACTATGTGGAAAACAGCCACCCTGCCATTATCGACTCGTCCACCTTCGGCAGAGTTCAGGAGGAACTCGCAAGGCGCTCCGGCAAACGCAAAATCAGCCGAAAAGCCAAGACCGAGCAAGGCAAATACTCAAGTAAATACGCTCTGACAGAATTGCTCGTCTGCGGTGAATGCAAGTCCGCCTACCGCCGATGCACATGGACGGCAAGCGGCAAAAAGAAAATTGTATGGCGATGCATCAACCGCATTGAATACGCCAAGAAATACTGTCACAACTCGCCATCCGTAGAGGAAAGCATACTGCAACGGGCTGTGATGGCGGCGATCATGGAAACAGCCAACCAAAATGCAGAGGTGCTGCGAACGCTGAAGCTGCATATCGGCATGGGCTTGGAGGGAGAGAAAAGCGAGAATAACAGCATTGACCTTCAGGTGCGGATCGCCGAGATCGACGCAGAATTCCGAAAAATGCTCGACCGGGTATCCACCGACACCATCGAAGCCTTTGATGAGGAAACCGTAGCTCGGCTTATGAATGAAAAAAGCCGCTTGCAACAGCAGCTCAACAGCATAGCTGACGCAGCGCAACGGCGAGAAAACGCAAAATCCAGACTCGATGACATCTACACGATACTCGACGGCATAAAGAACCGCCCGATGGAATACGATGACCGAATCGTCCGCCAACTGCTCGAATGTGTAGTGGTGGACTCAAAAGAACAGATTACTGTAATATTCAAAGGCGGACTTAAATCGGTGCAGCCGCTGACCGAATGACAGCGGCTCACCTCCGCACCCAACTTTGAAAGTTCAAGATTTTTCGTAAGGGAACAAATACTAACCCCAAAAAGGCGAAAAAATCTATTTTATAGTCCTCCCACCAAGGTGTTCTTGATATGTATTAAGAACACCTTTATTTTTTATCCAAATGCTTTCTCTTTTTTAATATTTCTTGGCCTCTTTCAAGAAATTATTGCGAATGGTCAAAAAACATGCTATAATTATCATAATGATTGGTTGAGGTGGTTTTATGTCTGTTTCTTATGACAAGCTTTGGAAACTAATGATGGATAAAAAGATGAACGAAACCCAATTAAAAGATGCGGCGAGGATAAGTACTAACGCAGTTGCAAAACTTAGTAAAAATGAGACAGTCTCTTTGGACACACTTTATAAAATATGTTGTGCTCTAAATTGTGATGTCGGAGATATATTGCATTTTCAATAAAAATGTAATTTCAGCTTGTAACTCTTGGAGGGTAGTATGTCATGTGAATTTTTCGACGGCACTGACGGAGCCGAGATAAATACAGAAGAACAAAAGAAAGAAGAACAAAGAAAAAAAACATTTAATGGCCTTTGCGCCAGCGAGTGGGCAGAGCTAAGCAAGAGTGTTTGGAATGATGTATCGTCTACAAGAAAAAAGAAACATTTGAATCATGGTGCTACATTTCCGGAGAAATTATGTAAGAGATTAATTGCTATGTACAGCAATCGGTCAGATGTTGTTCTCGATCCTTTTTTAGGGACAGGAACTACCGTAATTGCTGCAATTAAATCGCACCGTAACTCAATAGGCATCGAGCTGACAGATAGATTCTATAATGTAGCTGTTGAGGCGATAGAGGAAGAGACAGCTTCACAGCAATTGTCATTGTTTTCACATGAAAACGAGCTGGGAAACTATAAGCTTTTTAAAGGAGATTGCTCAGAGGTTTTGAAAGAGATCTCGGACAATAATATTCAATTAACAGTAACTTCGCCTCCGTATGCTGATTTGATTCATAAAGTGGTTGAAGACAGAACTTTGCGCCATAAAAATTCGGCTTTTGTATCTGATAATAATGCTACTACTAATCTCTACTCTGATGATGAAAGAGATTTAGGTAACATGCCAATGGATGTATATATAAAAAAAGTTGAGTTTATAATGAGAGAGTTGTATCGCGTAACCAAACCGGGTGGATATAATGTTTGGGTTGTAAAAGATTTCAGAGATACAAAAAACAAAATCCCATATGTCGACCTTCATTCAAAGATTGTAGACGCCGGTCAAAAGGCAGGGTTCAAATATCACGATTTAATAATCTGGGATCAAAATCAACATAGAAAACTTGTTTTGTTAGGCTATCCTTCTGTTTTTTATGTGAATCAAAACCATTCGTTTATAGTCGTTTTGAGGAAGATTTAAAATGCCGACAGATATAGATATACTGAGAAAAATCGATAGAATACATCCGTATCCAGCTAAATTCCCGGTTGATTTGGCTATGAATTACATTTCCAAATACACAAATATCGGTAATACGGTTTACGACCCGTTTGTTGGTTCGGGCACGACCTTACTAGCTTCACGAGCTTTGGAAAGGAATGCTTACGGAACAGATGTAAATCATATTGCCGTTTTAATTTCACAATTTAAATTGTTATCGCTATCACAAAACGATATAAAAGAATTGTGGGACTTTATAGCGAGGTTTGAAAATTCGTTTTTTGACATTGTTAAAACCGTTCCGAGATTTTATTATAAATCAATAGATCATTGGTTTTGTGCCGATGCAATTACTGTTCTTAGCGTAATTAAAAGCGAAATATCAAAGCTGGGAAAAAACGAACAAAAGATATTCTGTAACCTTGTTTTTTCATCCATTATTAACACGGTCTCAAATCAAGAAAGTGATACAAGATACGCTGCGATTATCAAGCCTAACTTGAGTATTCAACATATATTCGATGTTTTCGTAAAGAAATTCAAAACGATCCTTTCTCTGTTTGAAATTTATAACGAAAAGTTTATCATGAAAAGCAATTGTGAGGTCCTTCTCAGTGATTCACAATATTGTAATCAGATACTAAAATTAAACAGTGTGGATTTAATTTTGACGTCTCCGCCGTATCCCAATACATATGATTATTATTTATATCATAAGCACAGAATGAATTGGTTGGAATGTGATGTTAAGTACTCAATGGAAACCGAAATCGGTTCTCGGAGAGAATATTCAAGCCTAAAAAAACCGCAAGAAAAATTTTCGGAGGATTTATTTATTATATTCAATTCATGCAATGACGTCTTAAAACAAAATGGTCATGTTGTTATAGTCATGGGCGATGGTAAAATACAGGGTAAAACATACGAAGCGAAGGAAAATATAGAAAGAATTTGTTATAAATTCAATTGGCTGCTTACAGATTATTCTTACACTTATTTAGACTAGACTTCTAAATCGTTTCAACAATCATATCGTACAAAAGGAAAAAAAGAACATGTGCTGGTTTTTAAAAAGGAGAAATAGAATGAAAATAGAACAAATAAGAGTCTATGCAGAAGTATTGGAGCAGGGAATTGATTTTAAAGAATATATAGAAAATTCAGGAATCAAATGTTCAGTCATTAACATTTATTCGCATAAAGCGCGCGGTGAAATAAGTGAAACCGATTCAATTGTAACCAGAATACGCAAATCAAAAGATGTGGATGTTCTCATCACGGCAATAAGTGATTGTAAAGAGTATCCGTTACTAATGGTTGAATACTCTACTGCCGTTCCTGCCGATGATCACATCATGCAGCGTTCCGATGTGTATTATTGGGGTGCGATTTATCGTGTTCCGGTTATGAAAATATATCCGTTAAGCAAGGGTATGAATCAAGATTTCGGCGGCGGGGATAAAATCAAACCGGAGGATGAAATGCTTATTTCAAAAAGGTTTGGTGCTATATTTTACCCGATTTTTTGGAATACAATTGAAAACACCGATGTATTAGAAACAAAAAAATACGCACTGTCATGTATATATAAAAACACTGAAATACAAGAAAAAATAAATAGTATTGTTCTGTCGTTTCAAACATCTAAGAGCCATGATGATTTCTATATATCATTATTTTCAAAATACGATAGAAAAATTGCAGCAGCTGCATGGTTAGAATTTTGCAAAAAAAGAACACCGAAAGATTTGATTTCCGACTCAACAAGATTTCTTTGGCAGGAAAACAATTTAAAAGTAAAAATAAATCGTTTTGGTCATGCCATGGATCCTGACAGAGGCGTGTTATTCTTTGCAAACATGCTTCTTGGTTCGAAAAAAGTAACTTCAGAAATACAAATTAATCGAAGTGCATCATATAACGCAAGGGGAGGATATAAATCTTTATTTGATAGTGCTCCGCAGGAAAATCAAATGCGCAAATATGTAGAACATATAATTAATTTGCAGAATAATATAATGACGGAAGAAAATGCTCTGCACATAATAACTTCTGTGTGGGGATTGCCGTTAGATCTGATGGAAAAAACAAGCGATGGAAATTATTTTATAAGCAACAAAAAATTATATGATCTTTTAATTCATCATTCAAGCATGAGTGTTAAAAGTATATTCTTTCTTTCCACTGCGCTGTTAAGCAATCAAGCAAGAGAACCTATATGCACAATTAAATGGAGCGATACCGCGATAAGAAAATACATAAAAAATCTGAGTGTTTGCAATTATTCGGTTACTGACATAGAAAAACTTTCTTTGAGTTCTGCTAAAGAAGATGTAGTAACTTTTTGCAGCGTGGAATTATATAAAAAACTAAAATTCGATTTGCTTGCAGTAAGTTATCCCGGAGCGCAGGGGGATCGCTGCGTTTTAACCGGCAGCGGTAGAAATGTATTAAGAACTTATATCGACATCATTGCTTGTGGAACAGACGACAACGGTGTAACCGTTTATTTAGAGGAGTGCAAGGCTAATATTGCCGATTCACAAAACGATGCAGAAAAGCTTAATGAGTTCATAACCAATCCGGAGAAAATGAAAGGGCTGGAGAAACTTTACCATAAAGTTACAAACGGGAAAGAAAAGTTTGATATTAGTATAGGAATCGGTGCAAAGACTTCGCCTGCGGCGAGGGCTTTGGATGTTGATTATATTTTTATGTTTGATATAGATGATACAGCTATTGATAAAACAGTAGTAAGGTATAATATTGCCATAATTGATACTGCGCTAATTAACAAATTTTCGCCATTGATAAATGAAAATGGTAAACTTGCAGGGGAGCTAAGCTATCCTGAAATTTATGTAATTCAGTAATTTCCACGGGCTTTAAAGCTTTTCGGATACAATTGCTGTTGCCGAAAAGAACGGCAGCAAAAATATTAACAAAGAGGAATTACAAAAAGAACTACGGCTCTTATATAATCTTCGGTGCAGCTTTATAAATTTCCATAAGAAACAAACGCGGATCAAAGTTGATGCCCAAAATCCGAGGAAGACAAAATGAGCTTTTAAAATTAATCGACTTTGCAAAAGACAGACTATAAGTTTACAACAGCCGAAGTCATAAGCGGCGGCTTGATCAAGTTCGATTCTGCATCCCCGATAAATTTTTGTGATAGATCGCCGTCCGAATATAATTCCCCCAAAGCGCAACATCAAAATCCGTTCGATCCTTCCACTCACTCAATTCGTCGAACGGCACCCAACAAAACGCATCATGCTCTTCGGAAAGCGTTACGTCCGAATCATTACACTCGCAAACGAATGTGATGCTTTGCATCGGGAGGTCATCGTGCATCCCTGCCCATGTTTCGACGGGCATAACGAACATACATTCAAGCCCGGTTTCTTCAAATACTTCGCGCTTCAGCCCATCGGTGAATGATTCATCGTCTTTAAGCTCTCCGCCCGGAGGTCCCCAACATACGGGCGGCTCGGTTCTGTGCAGAAGCAAAGCTTTCCCTTCGAAAACAAGTATTCCTGCCACGGCAATTTTCATAAAATCTTCTTTCTGCCGCAATCATCGCAAGCAGGACGAAAAAACGCCGATCGGCGGCGTGTTTTATCCGTTTGCAGCGGCTCATGTTTGTTTGTCTTCATTGTACCATCAAAGAGATATTCAGTCAAGCGATTCTTTGAACCCCC
>ERZ857745.3275-NODE-3275-length-15815-cov-3.859264_pt1 | contig 15815 bp, 17 predicted proteins | sample MGYA00519699_ERZ857745 | MGnify/ENA primary metagenome ERZ857745 (study PRJEB31778, sample SAMEA3449357) | human gut metagenome | biome: human gut; feature: human-associated habitat; material: faeces | place: United Kingdom | collected 2010/2012 ...
GGGATGAAGGGGGATTTTGCAGTTCCGTTAATGGAACCGGTTGTTTTGGATATTGAGAGAAAAGAACTTCTTGATGAAATTGTTTGTCAAATTGATACGGTATTATATACTATTATTCCAGGAATGCGCATTGAAGTAAAAGATTATGGAAAACAGGCAATGGATTCCGGTGAGGAAGGATGGAAAGTCGAACTTATGTCGGTCAGAGGGGACAAAAAGCCAATTCCGATCCGTATGGAATCAGAAGGAATCATTAAGATCGTGTCTATTTTGAACGTTTTAATCCAGGCATTTGGAAATCCTTCTATTTGTCTGGTTATTGATGAATTGGATGCAGGAATTTTTGAATATATGTTGGGTGAACTTTTGGATATCTTTCAAAAGAGTGCAAAAGGGCAGTTGATTTTTACTGCTCACAATCTTCGGGCATTGGAGATGCTTAATAAAGAGAGTATTATGTTTTCGACCGTTAATCCAAATAATAGATATATTCATATGAAAAATGTAAAGGATACCAATAACGTTCGGAGCATGTATATTAGAAGTATTACACTCGGAGGACAGGACGAAATTATTTATGATGAAACTGATAGCTTAAAGATTGCAAGAGCATTTCGAAAAGCAGTCAGGATGCGCTGGAAAAGGGTGTTTGCGATTATATCCGCAAGGCCGGGCATGTTGTTCCCTTTTTTCTTCAGGAACCGCACTACCGGCTGTTTGCGAAACACTTCAGAAAAGCCTTTCAGGACTACTGCCAAGCGCACACGATTGTTCAGGTGTTCCCCGACGGACACACTGAACAGCTCAAGCGCGGAGTGTTTTACGACTATTACATACACATGAGCTGTTTGCGGCTTTTCGCCGTGCTCGAATGCTGGGCCGAGCGGAATTTCAGTGAGACGGAAGAGGATTTTGTCCACATTTTTGACACACTTCACAACACGTCGATATCGTTTCAGGGCTGAAGAACTATCGCCGGTCTCCCGCATGGGAGACCGGCGATGGTATTCTGTTATGATCACACAATGCCCTGATGCAGCATCGCGTCCGCGATCTTGAGGAAGCTTGCGATGTTTGCGCCGACGACGAGATTTCCGGGCTGTCCGGCCTCGACGGAGGCGTCGTAAGCGGCCTTATAGATGCCGCGCATGATGTTGTGCAGCCGCTCGTCCACTTCCTCGAACGTCCAGCTCAGGCGCATGCTGTTCTGGGTCATTTCGAGCGCGGAGGTCGAAACGCCGCCGGCGTTCGCCGCCTTGGCCGGGCCGACGGGGATGCCCGCCGCCTGCAGCATGGCAACGGCCTCGAGCGTGCAGGGCATGTTCGCGCCCTCGGTGAGGATCATGGCGCCGCCGTCGAGGATCTTCTTCGCCTCGGCCACGTCCACCTCGTTCTGCGTCGCGCACGGGAGCGCCACGTCGCACGGCACATCCCAGATATTGCGGCAGCCCTCGTGATACGTCGCGCCCGGTACCTCGTCGGCATAGACCTTGATGCGCGCGCGGCGGTTCTGCTTGATGTCCTTGATGAGATCGAGCTTGATGCCGTCGGGATCGTGGACATAGCCGTCGGGGCCGGACATATAAGTGACCTTGGCACCCAGCTCAGCGGCCTTCTTCATGATGCCCCAAGCCACGTTGCCGTAGCCAGACAGGGCGATGCGCTTGCCCTCGATGGTGTCGCCCTCGTGCTTGAGGACCTCCTGCAGATAGTAGACAGCGCCGTAGCCGGTGGCCTCCGGGCGGATCAGGGAGCCGCCGTAGCTGAGGCCCTTGCCGGTGAGGACGCCGTTCTCCCAAGCGCCCTTCAGGCGGCGATACTGGCCGAACAGGTAGCCGATCTCACGGCCGCCCACGCCCATGTCGCCGGCGGGGACGTCCACGTCCGGCCCGATGTAGCGGTACAGAGCCGTCATGAAACTCTGGCAGAAGCGCATGACCTCGGCGTCGGACTTGCCGGCGGGATCGAAGTCGGAACCGCCCTTGGCGCCGCCGATGGGCAGGCCGGTCAGGCTGTTCTTGAAGGTCTGCTCGAAGCCCAGGAACTTGATGATACCCTCGTAGACGTTCTTCTGGAACCGCAGGCCGCCCTTGTAGGGGCCGATGGCCCCGTTGAACTGGCAGCGCCAGCCACGGTTGGTATGCCACTGGCCATTGTCGTCGCACCACACCACCCGGAAGGTGAACATACGCTCGGGCTCCACCATGCGGCCCAGCAGATCTACCTTCTCATACTCCGGGTGCTTTTCGATGACCGGCTCGATGGAGGAGAAAACCTCCTCTACGGTCTGCACGAACTCCGGTTCGTTGCCGTGCTTTGTCCGAACGTTTTCCAAAACACTGGCCAGATATGCGTTCATAATTTGTTCCTCCTAAATCCTTGTTCCGTTACTTTCACAGGAAGAATGAACCCTGTTAAGGTCATGATAACACCAATTTCCGGTTCCCGCAAGGGGGTCCGGGGGAAAAGAACGGGAGGGGGTTACTGAAAAATACCGGCGTTTTTTGTGCAAAACATAAAAATAGGCTAAAAAATTATGAGAGTACAAGAAAAAATGTTAGAGCAGCGAAAAATTGAGCCGGGTAAAAGGGGAGAACTTTCATAAGCAGAAGTGCAGACGGATATTGACATTTGCCAAATTGCTTATATAATATACTATGGCTTGGCGAGTGTATCCAAGCGGTACTTAAAAACAAAGGCGTGCCGTCCGCCCAAAGGCGGCAGCCGGGGCGTGGCTGCGCCCGGCGGATTGGAGTTTCAAAGATGACCTATTCCATGACCGTGGCGGGCCTGCAGCGGGAACTTCCCATCTGCAAGGTTGCGGATGATCTGTATATCGGTGCATTCATCTGTTTCGGTGATGCGGAGCTGACGGTGGCCTGCGCCCGTGACCTGCTGAAGCTGGTGGAGAATGAGGAGTACGACTACCTCTTCACCGCCGAGGCTAAGAGCATCCCCCTGATCCACGAAATGGCCCGGCAGTCCGGCGCCAAGAAGTACTTCATCGCCCGGAAGGGCCCCAAGGCCTATATGCCCGATCCCATCCATGTGGAGGATCGCTCCATCACCACCGCCGGGGTGCAGAAGCTGTATCTGGGCCGGGACGACGCCGACATGATCCGTGGCAAGCGCATCGTGCTGATGGACGATGTGATCTCCACCGGCGGCAGCCTCCACGCCATGGAGGAGCTGGTGAAGCTGGCCGGCGGCATCGTGGTGGACCGCATCGCCGTGCTGGCCGAGGGCGACGCCCAGCAGCGCAAGGACATCCAGTATCTGGCTCCGCTGCCGGTGTTCAACGCCGACGGTACGGTGAAGTAAGAATAGCCTGTGAAAAGAGGGAGGACGCTGCGGCGTCCTCCCTCTTTTCAAGGGAAGATGTGATACCCCCCGAAGCAGAAGGCTCCGGGGGGTATCACGCTATGGGGAGGATGAGGAGGTCAGATATAACGCTGACTGGAGACATCGAACACACCACGGGTGGTGATCCGCAGAGAAGGGATCACCGGAAGAGCCATGAAGCTCAGGGTCATGAAGGGGTCGATGCCACGGGAGACGCCCAAACCGAAGGCCTCGTCCTTGGCATCCTCCAGAGCGCTGTTCACCATCACCAGACTGTCGTCGGACATGATGCCGGCGATGGACAGCGTTACCTCGCCCAGCACCTGACCGTTCTCCATGACGGTGATGCCGCCACGGTTCTCCACGATGCGGTTGGCGGCGGTGGCCATATCCTCGTCGGTGGCACCCACCACGATGATGTTGTGGCTGTCGTGGCTGATGGAGGTGGCTACGGCGCCGCGCTTCAGGCCGTAGCCCTTGATGTAGCCCAAGCCGATGTGGTGGGTGTTCTTATGCCGCTCGATGACGGCGATCTTCAGAATGTCCTGCTCCGGGTCGGCGTGGTCGGCGTAGCCGGCATCCTGAGTGACGATCTCGCCGGGGATCATACCGATGACGGCATGGGGGCGGCCGTCGGAGAAGTCCTCCGCCGTCAGGTGGGCCACATGGAAGGTGTCGTGAGCCCGCTTCACCAGATAGGGGTCGATCTCCGGGGCGGGGAAGTCCCGCAGCTGACCGTCGTACATGAGGACGCCACGTTTATAGACCATCTCGATCTCGAAGTGTTGGAAGTCGTCGATGATGACGAAGTCGCCCAAATAGCCGGGGGCAATGGCACCACGGTTGTTCAGCAGGAAGTACCGGGCGGCGTTGTGGCAGGCGGCCTTCACGGCAACGATGGGGTCGGCCCCCAGGGAGATAGCCTTTTTGACGATGTAGTCGATGTGGCCCTTTTCCAGCAGGTCGTTGGGGTGCTTGTCGTCGGTGCAGAACATACAGCGGTCCACGTACTGGCTGGTGAGCAGGGGCATGAGAGCCTCCAGATTCCGGGCGGCCGTTCCCTCACGGATCATGATGTACTGGCCAAGACGCAGTTTATTCATGGCGTCCTCCATATCGGAGCACTCGTGGTCGGAGTAGACGCCGGCGGCGATGTAGGCGTTGAGCTCCTTGCCGGAAAGGCCCGGCGCATGGCCGTCGATCTTCTTGTGGTGGGCCTGAGAGGCCACGATCTTCTCCACCACCTGACCGTCGCCGTTGACCACGCCCACATAGTTCATCATCTCCGCCAGTCCCTGCACACGGGGATGGTCATAGAAGGAGTCGATGGCACGGTAATCCAGATTGGCGCCGGACTCGTCCAGCGGCGTGGCGGGGACGCAGGAGGGCAGCATGAAGCGCACGTCCACCGGCAGATCCTCCGTGGCCTGCAGCATATACTCGATGCCGTCGGTACCCATGACGTTGGCGATCTCATGGGGGTCGGTGATGACGGTGGTGGTGCCGTGGGGCAGCACCGCCTTGGCAAACTCCGTGGGACTCACCAGAGAGCTCTCCAGATGGATGTGAGCGTCGATGAAGCCGGGCAGCACCAGCTTGCCGGATACGTCCACCTCCACCTTGCCGTGGTATTCGCCCATACCTACAATGAGGCCCTCTGCCACGGCGATGTCCCCGTGACACAGCTCATTGGAGAATACGTTGACGTAAGTGGCGTTTTTCAGCACCAGATCCGCCGGAGCCCGGCCCGCCGCCACGTCGATGACGTGGAGCTTCTTATTGAGCTTACGGTTGATCTTGCCGGCATAGCTTTCCTTGACAGACATAAACGGCTCCTTTCTCCCGCCGGGCGGGATGCGCTGGGTGGTATCTCTTTTATTGATTCCTCATATTATCACAGCTTATAAGAGTTGTCCACAAAAATTTTTGTAAATTTTGCATTTTTCTTGACAGAGCCCACAGGAAAGGATACAATATCGATATATGATATCGAATGACGATGCAGGAGGGGAGCTATGACAGGAAAAGCGGGCGCACCGCTGACGGAGGCCATGTTCTACGTGCTGATGGCGCTGCGGCGGGGAGAGCTGTGCGGCACGGAGATCGCCGCATGGACGGAGCGGTGTACGGAGGGGCGGGTCCGTCTGGGGCCGGGGACGCTGTATACCATCTTGGGGCGTTTTCTGGAGGAGGGCTTCATTCAGGAGACGTCGGTGCAGGGACGGCAGCGGAACTATCGGTTGACGGAGAAGGGGCAGCGGGCGTACCGGAATGAACGGCTGCGTCTGCGGCTGTGTCTGGCGGATGCGGAAAGGGAGGATGCGGGGGAGAGACTATGACGGGAAAATTGAACGAACCACACGGGACAGAGCGGTGCTCTGTCCCGTGTGGTTTTCAGCTTTGCAGCGTGTCGGCAAAGCCCTGCGCAAAGAGACGGGCGGCGTAAAGGGCCTCGTCCAGCGAGTTGCCGGCGGCTCCCACCTCCAGCAGCATGGCGCCGGGGCTGACGAACTGGTTATAGCGGTAGTTCAGCATCGTAATGGGCCGCATGAGGGTAGGATAGTCGGCGCTGAGGTTCTGCTGAATGGCTATGGCCAGCTTCAGATTCTCCTGCCAGCCGTCGTAGGCGTTGCCCATAATAAAACTCATCTGGGCGGCGTGGGGCTCCTCGGCACTGACCAGCTTATATTGGTTGCCGTCGGCGTCGGAGACGGCATCCCGGTGGACATCCAGCACGAACACCAGAGAGGGGTATTTCTCCATGTAATCCTCCACGGAAGCCAGACTGTGGGGGTAGGCGTCGTTGTAGTCCGGCACGTCGTGAAGGGTGCGGTCGTGGAGGACGGAAATGCCACGCTCCGACAGGGCGGCGGCGATCTCGTCGCCTACCCGCACCACGTTGCAGGCATCGTTGTCGGTGCGGAAGCTGCCGGTGGGGGTGTATTCCTGCCCGGCGGGCATGGTGTAGGCCTCGCTGCCGTGGCTGTGGACGATGAGCACCTGCGGGCCGTCATCGGTGAGCTGGGCGGCAAAGCTGCCGTCGGAGAGAGCATCGGCATCCAGCTCCGTACCGGAGGAGTTTTTCAGATATACGCCGTTGACCACGGTATACCCCTTAGAGGAGGTAGGAGCGGTGGTCTGAGCGGGGACACCGTTGTCGGCAAAGGTCAGGCCGTCGGTGAGGGAGGGATCTGCGGAGGGGGAGGGCGTATCCGGCGACTCCGGGGCCACAGGCTCCGGCGGATCTCTGGTCACACCGGCGGACAGCAGAGCTGCCACAGTGCTGCGGCCTGCCAGCAGCAGGGGGGACTGGGCCAGCGTCATCACCGTGACGGCGGACAGGGAGTCCAGACCGAAGAAGTCCCCCAGCTCCCAGCGCAGCGCCTGCTGGGGCAGGCGGCTGCCCTGCCGCAGCTGCTGGAGGGCTGCGGCGGCAGAATCACTCCCGGCGGTGACGGCGGCGGCCCACAGAGTCAGCGCCGCCAGCAGCAGGGACAGGAATCGGCGTATATGGATCTGTTTCATTGGTATCACCTCACAGACAAGCCTATGCGGTGAAGGAGGGAAAGATGCAGGGGAGAAGAAGGATCATTTTTTTCAAAAGCCTTATTGACAAAATGAAACGACTGAATATTACACAGTAGTGTAAGGCAACCATACGGAGCGGGACATGAACACACAATATAAAAAGGGTGTGCTGAATCTGTGCGTGCTGGCGCTGCTGCACAAGCGGGACTGCTACGGGTACGAGATATCCGATGTCCTCTCACAGAACATCGACATAGCGGATGGGACGGTCTATCCGCTGCTGCGGAAGCTGAAGGCGGATGGGCTGCTGACCCACCCATTGGCAGGAGGGGAGCGGCGGGCCGCCCCGGAAGTATGACCAGCTCACGGAGCTGGGACGGGAGATCTGCCGGAGGGACCGGGCGGAATAGCTGAAGTTTGCACAGGCAGTCAAAGGGTTATTGGGGGATAGGTGTCATGACGAGAAATGAATTTGTCACGCAGCGGACGGCGGAGCTGCCCAAGAGAAATGTTGCCGCCGCCGATGTGGTGGAGGAATACCAGCAGCACGTTTCCTTTAAGCTGGCGGACGGGTACTCGGAGGAGGAGATCGCCGCACGGCTGGGAGACCCCGTGGCGCTGGCGGCACAGCTCGGTGAGGCGGAGGCCGGTGAGAAACGGTACTCTGCGGTGCTGACGTAGCTGTGGCTGGTGTGGGCGGATCTGTTCTTCGGAGCTTTTGCGGTGCTGCTGTCCTTTGGCGTGGTGCCGACGGTGTTCGTGCTGCTGATCATCCGGGGCTTCTTCCGGAGGAATCAGGAGCAGTACCGGAAATTTGCCGCTGCGGGAACGTGGCGGGAAGCCATCGCCTGACGGGAGGCCTTACAGGGCCTCGAAGTGATACCGGGGCTTGCCGAGGCTCTTTTTTCCGTACTCGATGGCGGACGTGGGGCAGTAGCAGATACAGGCCATGCAGTGGGTGCAGCCTTTGCCCCAGACGGGCCTGCCGTCCCGGAGGGTGATGCTGTTGGTGGGACAGCGGCGGGCGCACCGGCCGCAGCCGGTGCAGGCCTCCGAAACGGTAAAGGCGCTGGATTTGACGAAGCAGGCATAGAAGATGGGGTTCACCGGCCCGCTCATGAAGCGGTCATAGAGACGATCGTGGGGCGGGGGAAAGGGACGGCCCTCCCGGACGGCGGCGATAGAACGGTCGATATCCGGCTGAGCCTTGGCCACGATGCGTCGGGCTTCCTCCGCCTGCGGAGCGTCAAACATGGCGATGTAGTTCTCCGGCATGATGATCTGGGCTGTCCCCATGTCCGTCAGGCCCTTGGTCTGACAGAGGGAGCGGTTATACCGGCTGGCGTGGCCGATCTCGCTGCCGCAGGTCATGATGAACCACACCTGCGCTGCGCCGGGGAACTCCGTCTCCAGCAGCCAGTCCCGCACCAGACGGGGGATGCGCCATGCGTAGGTAGGCGTGACGATCACAAGGCGCTCGTCCGTCTCCACGGGGGAGGTGTCGTGGGAGCGGATGCGGTCATTCATGCTCAGCAGCGATTGGTTCAGAGCCTCCGCCATGCGCTGGGCCACATATTTGCTGTTGCCGGTGCCGGAAAAATAGAGGATCATATGAAAACTCCTTCGCAGAATATTTTTAACATTGTAGCAGTCGGGAGAAAAATGTGCAAGCAAGCGCCTGCACATTTTTTGTTGTCTTTTTGCGGGGGAATCGGTATAATTGAGGGAGGAAAGATAGCCGTATATTGTGATGACAACGTGGTACGGGTGAATGAAAGGGGCAGCCTTGGAACGTGTATCACAGGAAATCAACAGGAGGATGATGGTATGGATCCTTTTCTCGCAAGAACTATGGTTGAGAGCCTTAGCAAAGGAATTAACCCGCTCAGCGGCAGAGTGCTTCCACTGAATGACAGCTGTTCAAATGAGAAGATCCAAGATGCATTGATCGAAATTTTGGATCATTGCACGATCGAATCTAACGAACAGTACCTATTTCGTATTAAGCAAGAAAAGGTGCAGGAAAGAAAGCAGCGTAGGGAAGAGAATAGAAAAAAATATCCACGTTGTATGGAGTTTTGGAGTAAAGAAGAGGAGAGGCGACTTATCCAAATGCATCATAGAGGAGCTAATATCTACATGATTGCAAATGTTTTAAAACGGACGCCGACAGCTATTGAAAATCGCCTAAAGAAAATACAGGAGCGGCCGATTTACAGGAACAAGAAAAGCAAGTAGTAATTCATACGATCCAATGAAACAGGAGGAGAGAACCATGATTTTTGTTTGCTATCCCAAGTGCAGTACCTGCCAGAAGGCGAAGAAGTGGCTGGATGAGCACCACATCAGCTATGAGCTGCGGGACATCAAGGAGGAGAACCCCGGCTATGAGGAGCTGGCTGCGTGGCATCAGCGCAGCGGGCTGCCGCTGAAGAGATTTTTCAACACCAGCGGGCTGCTGTATAAGTCCATGGGGCTGAAGGACAAGCTGCCGGGCATGAGCGAGGAGGAGATGTTGCAGCTTCTGGCCACGGATGGGATGCTGGTGAAGCGACCGCTGCTGGTGGGCGGCGATTTCGTTCTGGTGGGCTTCAAGGAGGCCCAGTGGGCGGAGCGGCTGGGGAAGCTGTAACGGCATAACGATTTTTTCGCATGACAGACGGCGAGGCGCTCCTTGGGATGGACTATGGTGTGGGCGCAGGCGGTGGACGCTGTGGAAGTGCTGCGTTACAATGGGAGAGCATCAGGAAAAGGGAGTGGGCAAGTGCTGAGACCACTCAAATACTTCCAGTCCGTGGTGCGGCTGCGCAGCTGTTCGCAGGCGATAGAGGAGAACTACCTCTCCCAGTCCGCCATCTCCCAGCGGATGCAGGCACTTGTCGCCAAAGATGAGCTTTGCGCCATCCAAGCTGCGTCCACGGAGCCACTGGAAGAAGCTGACCCAGCTGGTCTTGTCCTCTTTCATGCCCTCGGCGGCGCCCAAAACCTCACGGAAACCGTCCTCATTCAGCTGTACGATTTTCTCGGACATAGTTTGCTGTCTCCTTTCGAATGTTTGTGTGGCAACTTCATTCTGCCAGAGCCTGCAAGCTATGTCTTTTTTATGTATTTTCCAATTTGCGCAACTTATTGTACATTATCAGGACAAAATATCCGACTAAATCAGCATAAAGGGATTTATAGACCCGTTTACGGGTAGTACGAATCCCAAGGCATAAATAAAACCCCTTAAGGGGTAGCCCGAGAAGGAAATGCGGTCGGCAGACCTTTCGGGCCCCTTAAGGGGCTTCGCCCGTAATAGGCCCTTATAGGGCCTCGTCAAACCTCCGGCTTAGCCGGAGATTTTGATTTCTTACAGCAGGCAGCTCCGGCTCACGCCCAGCGGGACGTTGAAGCCCAGCGCCTGATACATGGCCTCGTCACAAGGGGCACAGCACACGGTCAGGCTGCCCACGCCCCGTTCACGGCACAGTGCCTGAGCGCTGTGGGTCAGCTGCCGGGCGATGCCCTGTCTCCGGAACACCGGCTCCACGTACAGATCCTCCAGCACCGCTACCGGCCCGCAGCAGAAGGTGGAGAAGTTCTCTGCCACGGAGCACATCCCCACGGCCCGGCAGCCCCGGTATGCCAGCAGGAAGCGGATATGCCCCTGCTCCACGGCGGCCCGCAGCCGCTCTGTGCTCTCCTCCGTCAGCAGCGGCTCTCCGATCTCCGCCAGATAGCCGTTCTCCAGCTTCCGCAGCTGCCAGTCCGCCGGGTCCCTCAGCAGCTCCACGGTGATGGGCAGCGCCTGCTCCGGAGGGCGCAGCATCAGCGGCTCGCCCCACTCGTCCCGGCCATTGGGCCGGAAGCCCAGACGGCTCCAGAATCGGATGCGCCGGGGGTCGGCGGCGTTCAGCTCCCCATACTGCGCTCCCCGATCCGCTGCCCAATCCAGCAGCAGACGGGCGCAGGCGGTGCCTGTCCCGCCGCCCCGGAACTCCGGCAGCACACAGAACTCCATGACGAAGCACTTGCCGTCCTCCGAGGGGTACAGTGCTGTCAGGGCAAAGCCGATATCCCGGCCCTCCCGCCGGAACAGCAGGTAGTAGCAGCGATCTCCCTCCCGGTCATGGATCCGCTGTACGGCGGCTCGGTATTGGCTGTCGTCCAGAAAATATGCCCGGTCCTCCTCCGCCGGGTCGGGGAAAATGTCCCGTGCGTGATAGGCGTGCAGTTCCTGCCAGAAGCGCTCCACCTCCTCCGGGGTCACGGCCTCCCGGATGTGAATGGTCTTGTTCATGATGGTTTCCTCCTAAATAAATTGGGAGGGTCAGGAAACGTACACCCTCCAGATACGTCTCATGTTCATAAAGCATCATCCTTTCCTGATACATTGTATATATACATCGCCGCCGCAGCGGGATGGCATACCCTGTTACAGCCGCACCGGCACGGGGGCGTCCAGCGTCACCGTCTCCGGCGTCACCCGGCAGGTGTAGGCCGCTATCTCCACGCCCCGGCGTGCCGCCTCCCGCAGGGCCTCGCCAAAGGCTGGGTGAGTGGTGTCGTTGGGCGCAAAGTCCAGTACGTCCGCCATCTGGATCACGAAGAAGGCCGTGGCCCGGTGGCCCTCCTCCACGGCCCGCATCAGCTCATGCAGATGCCGGACACCACGCTCCGTGGGGGCGTCCGGGAACAGGCAGTGGCCCTCCCGCTCCAGCGTCACGCCCTTCACCTCCACCAAGTGCAGCCCCTCCGGCCGCTCCAGACAGAAGTCCAGCCGGGAATCCCCGTAACGGTACTCCGGGTGGACGGCGATTCCCGGCTCCTGCTGCCGGATCCACTGAGCGAAAATGCGGTTGGGGGCCTGAGCGTCCATATTGATGAGCCGGTGGCCCTTCTCCACGGCGATGAGGTCCCACGCCGTCCTGCGGGCCGGATTGGTCCCACGCTCCAGATAGACCGTGGCCCCCCGCACCAGCAGCTCCCGGCAGCGGCCTGTGTTCTTCACATGGCACACCACCGTCTCGCCCTCCAGCTCTACATGGGCGATGAACCGGTTGGGCCGCTCCAAAAAGTGCGCCTGCCGCACCTCTCCGTATTGCAAGTGCATCGCCCCCTTTCGTTCCATTATAGCACACAAAGATACGCTTGAAAAGGACATTTTATCTATTCGTCCGTTTATCAGGTACAAATGTCTGCGATTTTTCTTGACGCCCGCCAAAAATTGTGTTATATTGGTACGCAATTAAATTGGGGGAGTGTATTATGAAAACGCAAAGCAACCGGCTGACCTTCAGCCAGCAATTCTTCATCGCCACCATGCTGTTCGGCCTGTTTTTCGGAGCAGGAAACCTGATTTTTCCCATTTTTCTGGGCAGTCAGGCCGGACGCAATGTATGGCCCGCCATCGTCGGTCTGCTGATCACCGGCGTAGGCATCCCCCTTCTGGGCGTAGCCGCACAGGGCATCAGCCGCAGCAACGGCCTGCAGGAGATGGCCGGGCGGGTGAGTTCCCGATACAGCATCTTCTTCACCTGCGCTCTGTATCTGACCATCGGCCCCTTCTTCGCCATTCCCCGCTGCGCCTCCACGTCCTTCACCGTGGGCATCGAGCCGCTGCTGGGAGAGGATGTCAACGCCACGGTGCTGCTGGCGGCGTTCTCCTGCGTGTTCTTCGCCGCCGTGCTGTTCTTTTCTCTGCGCCCCGGCAAGATTTTGACGTGGGTGGGAAAGCTGCTGACGCCGCTGTTCCTGCTGGTGCTGGCCATTCTGGTGGTGACAGCCCTGCTGCATCCCACAGACCGCATCGCCGACGTGACGCCATCGGCGGCCTATGCCACAGCTCCCTTCTTCGCCGGTTTTCTGGAGGGCTACAACACCATGGACGCTCTGGCCAGTCTGGCCTTCGGTATCGTGGTCATCAACGTCATCCGGGGGCTGGGCGTCACGGAACCCGGCGCCATCGCCAAGAACACAGTGCTCTCCGGCATCTTCAGCTGTCTTTTTATGGGCGGCATCTATGTGGCCGTCACCATCGTGGGGGCCCAGAGCCACTCCCTTACCGTTTCCTGCACCAACGGCGGCGAGGCCTTTGCCGTCATCGCTGAGCACTATCTGGGGCGGGCCGGGCTGGTGGTGCTGGCTCTGACGGTGATCCTGGCGTGTCTCAAGACCTCCATCGGTCTGGTCACCAGCTGTGCCGAAACCTTCACCGCCATGTTCCCCAATGGGCCGAAATACGGTTTCTGGGCCACCTGCTTCAGTATTTTTTCCCTGCTGGTCACCAACATCGGCCTTAACGCCATTATCGCCATCTCTCTGCCGGTGCTGATGTTCCTGTTCCCACTGGCCATCACCCTGATCCTGCTGGCGCTGCTGGGAAATCTGTACGGCCACGATACCGTGGTGTATCGGTGGGTCACGGGCTTCACACTGGCGGCCGCCCTCTTCGATTTCGTGAAGGCGCTGCCCAAGGCCATTACGGAGACCCCTGTTGTCTCCGCTGTCATCGGCTTCGCTGACAGCTACCTGCCCTTCTTCGAGCTGGGGTTGGGCTGGATCTGCCCTGCCGCTGTGGGCCTGTTCGTGGGACTGATCTTCCATCGCACACGCCGAAACCGGCCAGCCGCATAAGAAATCGATTTTTTTCTAAGTAATAATAGAAGGACGATTTCACCCGGGTGAGGTTGCCCCTGGTTCGGTACGGCACGGTATCCGCGCCGACGAATCCATATGGCCTTCGACAGAGTATCTATGAGAGCATGGGCACTCTCCGCCATACGGCAATCCGCTCGGAAGGTCCTTCCATCTCTGACCGTGCTCTCGGGAGCACGGTCTCTTTTTATGCTAACAGGGAGGAGGCGAAAAAGATAGTTTACAGATGAGGACAAAGGAGGAACGTGGATCACACAACACATCCGCAAAGATACCGCCCGGTGACTTCCGCTGGTACGCCGCCTTTCACGACGAGGGCGAGCGCCCGCACATCCACATGATGGCCTGGTCCGCAAAGCCGGGACAGGCCTACCTCTCCAAAGAGGGCATCCGTCAGATCAAGTCCAAGCTCACCAACGATATTTTCCGCAACGAAATGCACAGTACCTTCTGAACCACTTGGAGGAAATCCGTCCGCCCGCTGCGATGCTGGCAGTGACCCGGTTGCTCCACCACATGAGTCGGATCTTCCGGGGCAACTCTGCCCCAAAGTCCCGCCCCGGCGGAATCCAGATCGACCGCAAGCGGCTGAAAAAGCTGCAGGAGAAGCGCATGGCCTTGGGGCACAAGCCAGCCGACTATGAGGAGCAGTGGCCTGACATGACCATGTAAGCGGCTCAAAAACTGGGCCGCAAAACAAAGAATAAAATCCTTCTGGGCGAAAGGTAGAAAGGAACTGAATGAGAAAATCCAAATAGAATTCCGTTGATGAACTCCCGCTGATGCTGACCGTGGAGGATACTCGGCAGTAGGCGGCAACTCGAAGCTGTCGGTAGTTCTGTGTGATAGCCGCTTTGGTGTCTATCGTTGCAGGGATAATGCGGACGGTTTTTGGGGGCTGTACGCTTGTCGCTTGCATCATGCTGATTTCTCCTTTTCGATCCTCTGACCGTTTATAAGTACAAGGCTTATCGTGCCGTTTCTTTTCAGTTGGATCTCGCTGACTGCCTGGCCTGTTAAGTCGCTATCATAGGCTGTCAGCGGCGGCACAGTCTTGAATATATCTTTTAGGCTTTGAGCCGTGATTTCTTCCGTGCCAAGGCTCGTGTATTTTTCGCTCACGCAAGTGAGCATTTTTTGCTTTATGGCTTCCTTATCGAAGCCGACGGTGTTGAGTTCCTTGGATATCTCTGCGTTCAGCCGTTTTATCTCTTGGCTTTCCTCATAGTCCGATTTCGGTATTTGAATGCTTTCGGGATCGGCTATAACCTCATTGAGCAGTTCGGTAATGCCGCCCAGCATATCTTCATCGCTTATATTGACCGAAGTTTTACATTCGGTGCATCTCCACCGCGTAATTGTTTTTCGACGGTTATCTATGCGTCGTTGCATTCTGCCACCGCAATTTGCGCATACAACAGGAGCGTTCAGCTTGAAGATGTTATCTGAATGATCTATATTCTTTTGTGTGTTCTTCTGAGATTTAAAGGCCTGCATAGCACTATATTCCTGCTCGGTCAATATAGGAGGATATCCATTGTTTCCGATATAACGAGTATCATCTATCATTCTCCGTATGCGTGATTTGTTCCAATCGCTCTTGCCGGGCATATACTCAATCGTTCTCAAAGTCAGTCCGCCGGCTATGGTTTTCAGTGAACTGCCACCGAGATATTGCTTGGCGATTTCTCTGACGATGTCGGCCTCGGTCTTATCCACAGTGACAATGCCGTTTTTTATAATATATCCGAACGGAGTTTTCCTTTGCTTCATCGCTTATAGCACCGTCCTTTCTCTCGGATTTTTTCGGGCAGGCTGATACCGCCCGCAAGGTGGAAGGTCAACAGTTCATTGCTTTCCACCGTGATGCTGTCCACCGTTTGTCCGAACAGCTCGGCGTCGAAGTCCGTGCCGAGTTCGGTTTCTGTGAGGATATCGTTCAGCAGTTTCAGCCCATCCAACATTTCGTCCTCATCGCTGTCGGTAATTTTTGCTCGGCGCTCGATCCGCAGCTCGGTTATCTTGTTTTCAAGCACATCGGATTGTGCCGTGTAGTCTGCGGCGTTCAGCACTCCTTTGCCATGCAGACGGGAGAGGACGAGGTTTTGTGCTGTAAGATCTGCAATCTCACGGTCGATTTCCTTTATCCGCTGTTGACTGCCTGTGGTGCGGTATTGCAGTTCCTCAAGCTGCCGTATAAGTGCTCCGAGCAGATATTCTCGGTTGGCACTCAGCTTTCTTATCATAAGGTTAAAGGCAGTGTACACCTCATCCTCTTTGACTCTGCGCCAAGCACAATCTGTCTT
>ERZ857745.3282-NODE-3282-length-15780-cov-3.762734_pt1 | contig 15780 bp, 9 predicted proteins | sample MGYA00519699_ERZ857745 | MGnify/ENA primary metagenome ERZ857745 (study PRJEB31778, sample SAMEA3449357) | human gut metagenome | biome: human gut; feature: human-associated habitat; material: faeces | place: United Kingdom | collected 2010/2012 ...
TGAAGTCGCGGCGCTTCTTGCTATTTATCGACGGTTTTCCGAGGTTGCGTGCGAGAACGGTCTTCGCTTTCGCACCCCTGCTTGTTATGCGCGCAGGAACGCCTCGTAGCCGCGTTCGGCCTCGTAGATATCGGCTTTGCTGGTGGCCTCCCAGGGGCTATGCATGGACAGCACCGCCACGCCGGAGTCAATGACGTCCATGCCGTACTTGGCGGGGATGTACGCGATGGTCCCGCCGCCGCCGGCGTCGACCTTGCCCAGCTCGCAGGTTTGGAACTGCACGCCGGCGTCGTCCATGATCTTGCGGATGCGCGCCATGTACTCGGCGCGGGCGTCGTTGCTGCCCGACTTGCCGCGAGCACCCGTGTACTTGTTGAACACCAGGCCGTGGCCCAGATACGCGCTGTTCTTCGCCTCGAACACGCTGGCGTAGGCGGGGTCGAAGCCTGCGGAGACGTCGGAGGAGAGCATGGCGGAAGCGGCCAGTGCACGGCGCAGCGGCAGCATGCCGCCCTCGCCGGCAAGTTCCATGATCTCGGCGATGGTGTTCTCGAAGAACTGCGAGGCCATGCCCGTGGCGCCCACGCTGCCGATCTCCTCCTTGTCCACGAGCACGCACACGGCGGCGCGGTCGAGCTCCTCGCCGGCAACGGCTAGCTGCGCCACCAGCGAGGTGTAGGCGCATACGCTGTCATCCTGCCCGTAACCCAGCACCATGCTGCGGTCGAAGCCCAGGTCGCGGGCACGGCCGGCGGGAACGACCTCAAGCTCGGCGGACAGGAAGTCCTCTTCCTCGATGCCGTATTTATCGGCAAGCAGCTTCAGAGCGAAAGCCTTCACGGGGTCCTTCTGCTCCTTGGCCTCGCCATCCTCGTCGCGCATCACCAGCGGGCGGTTGCCGACCAGGATGTCAAGCGCCTCGCCTTCGACGACCTCGTTGGCCTTCTTGCCCATCTGCTGGTTCGCCAGGTGGATGAGCAGGTCGGAGATGCAGAAGACGGGATCGTCGGCGTCCTCGCCGATCTTCACGTCCACCACGCTGCCGTCCTTCTTGGCGATCACGCCGTGCAGCGCCAGCGGGACGGTGACCCATTGGTAGTGCTTGATGCCGCCGTAGTAATGGGTGTCCATGAAGGCAAGCTCGCTGGATTCGTACAGCGGGTTCTGCTTGACGTCCAGGCGCGGGCTGTCGATGTGCGCACCAAGGATGTTCATGCCGTCGGTCAGCGGGCGGGCGCCCAGCTGCACCAGGATGACGGCCTTGTTGCGCATGGTTGCCCACACCTTGTCGCCGGGGGCAAGCTTGCGGCCTGCGGAGATGGCGGTGTCAAGGTTTTCGTAGCCGGCGGCCTCGGCGCTGCGGATGGCTGCGGCGGAGAACTCGCGCTCGGTCTTGTTCTCGGAGATGAAGTCGATGTAGCCGGCGGCGAGCTGCTCGAGCTCGGCCAGCTGGTCCTCATCGTAGCGTTTCCACGCGGATTCGCGTTCCATATACGCTCCTTGCATTCGGGGATCGTTGCTCGCAGACGATAGTACGCCAACAGTCGCGGGCATGCTAGGAGGGGAAGGGGCGCAACCGGGAAAGCCGACAACTGCGAAATCGGGATTTCGGGCGAATCGCTGCGAAGACGCTATGAAACGAGCGGAATCCACTCGATGGAGTTGTCGGCAGGGTATTGCTGCTCGATGGTTTGATTCTCGGTTTGGAATTGCTCGGCGGTGATAGCCGTCTTGTTGCCTTGCGCATCAATCTTCACGTAAGTCCCACTCTCCATACCGAGCTTCTCGACTACGTTGAGGTTATCGGTGCGACCGTTGAAGCCGTTCGCATAGTCCGTCCAGGTGTCGCCGATGCCGGTCGGGTAGGCGCTTAGCGCGCTCACGGTGATCATCCAGTCTTGGAAGCCGCCGCTTCCGCGTTCGTAAAGATAGCCGCCGGCGCAGACGCGCATGATCGAACGTTCCCATGAATAAGCGACGCGAACGGGGGCGTTATTGACGTAGGACCAGATGTCGAACGCCTGCGTGTTCGCCTGCGCATCTTTGCAACCGATGATCAGCTCGGGTACGTTATCGCCGTTCAAATCGGAAAAGGCGTAGCAAACGTTCGAAAAGCCGTTGTTCGCCCAGTCCATAAGATAATTGGGAATGGCCATCGAATTCACGTAAGGGTGTCTGGAAGCTAGGTCGTCCTTGCTGAGCTTGGCGGAATCGTCTGCAAGCGAGCGATAGTCGTCGATGACTGCTTGCAGGGCGGTTTGCGCCTCTGCGGCGGGGTTGACGGGCGTGGGCGTGGGCGTGGGCTCCGGTGCGGTATCGGGTGCCGGCTCCTGCTCCGACACTGCAGCGGTCGATGGCTGCTCCGGTTGCTGCGGCGCCGGGGCCTCTTGTTCGGTTGAGGCTTGCTCGTCTGCGGGTTTTGCCGGGCTGTTGATGGAGAGCGCGAAGAAAGCGGCTCCGGCGGCGATAAGCGCAAACACCACGGCCGAAATCGCGATCACGGCGGGCTTTCCGATGGCTTTCCGCGGCGTATCCGCTTGGGGGCAGGACGTTGCGTCGGATGCGCTCGCCGAGTCTTGGCCATCGGCAGGGGGCTGTTCGCTGGTTGCTCTTCCGCAGGTTGGGCAAAACCGTGCATGTTCGGAAAGCTTCGTTCCACAATGCTCGCAGTACATCGATGCCTCCTTTGCAGCTGCAGTTATGCCTGCAGCCGATGCCTGATACCAAAGACTACGGCAATCCGTTCAGGGCGGTTGCCCTGCTTATTTTGAGCCGAAGCCGTTTGCGGCGGCTTGCAAGCTACGGCCGGGGGTGTCCGCATTTGGGGCAAAACGATCCGGCGTTGCCCGTCTTTCCGCATGAGCAGTCCCATGTGCTCGTTACGACGGGGTTGATGGGCACCGTCGGCTGTGCAGGCTGGGAGGGTTGGGCAGTCGTCTGCTCGGCCTTGTCCGTCGAGACATTGCTGGAACGACGTTTTGCGGCAAATATCCCGCTCAAATCGAATGAATCATCAGACGTCGAATCGGTCAATCCGAGCATTTTGTTGCGGATGTCGTGCAGATCGACTGCGCCGCGGATGAACATCATGCTCCACTCGAAAAGCAGGCGGTTGACGACCTCGAAAATCACGAATGCTAAGACGGCAATGACAAGGCCTTCGAAGAAGGCTCCCGCTGCCCTGGCCCCCGATTTCGATGCGGCGGACATAAAGGGATAGATCAGGCAAAATGCCGCTATCGAGGTTGTTGAGAACACATACAGGAACTTCGTGATGCTTTCGATGAACAGGTGGTCGAAGCTGAAGAACTTGGTAAGCGGCTTCGTCTTGTCCGCTTTCTTGCTTGCGAACTTGATGAACAGCACAATCGCCGCCGCAATGGCTGCAATTCCCAAAATGGGCGCAATGACGTCGACGGCCGTAGACATCCCGTGAGAGCCAATTGAACCGTACATAACGATCCCTCCTTTTCGAACCCCTAAAGCGGCCTTCCTGCCGCAATGAAGATAGTATACCGGCAACGGCGCCCTGTGGCATTCATCGCAATCGTCTTGGCGGGAATCGTCCCGGAGGGCAAGTTGCGGAACCGGATGGAGGAGCGCCGGACGCTGATTCGCCCGTTTCCTTTGCTTGCTGTTCGGCTACTATGGAGCCATCATATTGCTGTCGCAGCGGACGCTGTTCGGCGTTCAACGGTAGGGGGTGCGCTATGTTCTGCGCGAATTGCGGAAAGCCGATTGAGGATGATGCCAGGTTCTGCGAATTCTGCGGGACCCCGGTTCTTGATGAAGGGCCTGCGTCGTATGCTGACGACGTTTCGGGCCGGCAAGCGGGGGATACCGTCTTTGCGCAGGCGTTGCCGTCGCAGGATGCTGAGGGAAATCGGGGGTTTCGCCCGGCAATGGCGCAAGGAGCCGCCTCTCGGGGCAAAGGCATCTCCCCGCAGGTTGCGACCGTTGCGGCGGTATGCGCGGTTCTCGTTATCGCGGTAGCCGTGTTCGCCGTCCCTCGCGTCATCGAAGCGGTTGGCGGCTCGTCTAGCGAGACGGCAAGCCGGCAGCAGACCGATCAGCAGGCACAGCAGCAATCCGATGGGGCGCAGGGATCCGCCACGGAAAACGCCGTCTCCCAACAAGTGCAGGTGAAAAGCGGCATCTCCGAGTATTCGTGGGCCGACCTTTCGAATATCGCTGCGGAAATTGAGCGCACGGCGAAAAATCGCGACGATGCCGTTAAGATGGCGGCAAGTTACAACCTTGTGAAGTCGGACGGCTCGTTTACCGGCGAAACGAAGACGCTGCAGACATCTATGGGAAATGTAGACGTGTTCATCGTCGATGTGTTCAAAGACAAGGGCTCGAGCGGGCGAAGCGCAGCGTTCACGTTCATGACCTCGGGGATTTTCGCCGAGCATCCTATGAATCCCACGGATTCGAACTCCGGTGGCTGGAAGTCGTCGGGTATGCGCTCTTGGCTGAACGGGGAAGTGCTGCAGTCGTTTCCCGATGAGATGCGCTCTGGCGTGATGACGGTGAGCAAGCTGTCGAACAATGCCGGTAAGACCACTTCGCCTGCAAGCGTTACCGAGACGCAGGATAGTGTATGGCTGTTCTCCTGGGTGGAATGCCTTGGCCCCATTGCGTGGAACGCCAGGTCGGATCAAAGCTATATCGACACGGTGGATAATAAGGAGGGGTCGCAATACGCTTGGTTCAAGCAGCAGGGCGTTGCCGGCGAGCAGGGTCATGCCTCGCTTGACCGCAGCGTTGCCGGATCGAGCAATCCCGGCGTTTGGTGGATGCGCTCTTCGGCTCCCAACGTCGCAACGTCGTTCGGGGACATGGGCCCGGAGGTAGATAACGGCGGCTATGCCTCCACCGCGGAGGGCGTCGTGTTCGGGTTCTGCTTGTGATGGGCGCGCCAGTGCGGGCGGCAGGCGCCTGGGCGGCGGCAATGGTGGCGCTGATCGCGTTGTGCTTGCTTGCCGGGTGCGCTTCCGGCCAGGAGAAACAAGGGGAGGCAACTGGCACTACCGATGTCGAGGCGCTTGTCGACTGCGTTGATGATGCTCGGGGCAGCGAAGCTGCGGCGCCTGTTTCGGCGCCCGAGGGCTTGCGGGATGCGTTGGAGCAGGCTGTAGAGGCTCATTCGGGGGCCTATGCCGTTACATGCGCATCGGCTGATGGATCGTGGTCGGTTGACGTGAACGGTGACAAGCCCTTCGTTTCCGCCAGCATCATTAAGCTGGCGATATTGGGGACTTTGCTCGATCAGGCTCAATCCGGGGTGCTGTCGCTTGACGGCACGGTAACCGTGAGCCCGTCGGACATAGTCGGAGGTACAGGCGTCATCCAAGCATCGGGCGCTGGCGAGTCGTATACGTATCGCCAGCTTGCCGCTTACATGATTCAAGATAGCGATAATGTCGCCACTAATCTGATTATCGATGCGGTCGGCATGCCGGCCGTGAACGAGTACGCGAGCGAAATCGGCCTCACGCAGACCGTGCTCAACCGCCGTATGATGGATTTTGCTGCGGGTGATGAGAACTACACGTCGGCGAATGATGTTGCGCGCATGCTGCAACTGATCTACCAGGGAAAGTTGGTGAGCCCGGACATGAGCGAGTTCGCCCTTGACTTGCTGAAAGGTCAGCACGATGACGCTGGGCTGCTCGAAGGGCTGCCGGCGGGCAGCGTTTTCGCTCACAAGACGGGTACGCTCGACGGCGTGTTCAACGATGGGGGTATTGTGCTCGACCAGAATCCCTATGCGATAGTGATGCTTTCCGGCGATGCCGAAAGGTCGCAGGCCCAGGCTTGCATGGTCGACATCGCTCAAGCGGCAGACGCCGCTATCGGCTAACGGGTATACGGTTCGCTTTTTCCTAGCAGCCTGCAACGGCGATGGCCGCTCGTTGCAGGCTGCTTCCATTGCAGTTGTTTTTCGGTTGCCCCCGCTTCGATTTTTCTTTGCGGGCAATGGCGAAGATCTTTCGCTTTCGGCGTCGGTCGCCGTTGCGGTTTTTGCCGGGCAGCGCGCCTGCATTGCGGGCCCAAGGTAACGGATTCCACGCATTTCGCGGAAACGGGGCGGATGGGGCGCGCGGCAGGGGGATAATCATAGCGATTGTCTTCAAATTCGAAAGGCGGCTGCATGCTGCAACTGATAAACGTGTGCAAGTCCTACACCACCGCGGACTTCACGCAAACCGCGCTCGATCATGTGTCGGTGGCCTTCCGCGACAACGAGTTCGTGGCGGTGCTGGGGCCTTCGGGCTCGGGCAAGACCACCATGCTCAACATCATCGGCGGCCTTGACCATTACGACGACGGAAACCTGCTCATCGACGGCGTGTCCACAAGCGAGTACAAAGATCGCGATTGGGACGCATATCGCAACAACCGCATCGGCTTCGTGTTCCAAGCCTACAACCTTATCCCACATCAGACCATTCTGGAAAACGTCGAGCTGGCCCTCACGCTTTCCGGCGTGTCCCGCGCTGAGCGCCGGCAGCGCGCCGTCGAGGCGCTCGGCCGCGTGGGGCTTGCCGAGCACGTGAGCAAAAAGCCTAGCCAGCTTTCCGGCGGCCAGATGCAGCGCGTCGCCATCGCCCGTGCGCTCATCAACGACCCCGAGATCTTGCTGGCAGACGAGCCTACGGGCGCGCTCGATTCCAAGACCAGCGTGCAAATCATGGATCTGCTCACTGAGATTGCGGACGATCGTCTGGTCATTATGGTCACGCATAACCCCGAGCTGGCGCAGCGCTACGCCACGCGCATCGTCACCTTGGCCGATGGCGTCATCCGCGATGATACCCGCCCGTTCGACCCGGCGGCCGAGAATAGCCCGCGCCGCGCCGCGAAGCAAGCTCGCCGCACCAGCATGTCGTTCCTCACGGCGCTTTCCCTGTCGTTTAAGAACCTGCTCACGAAGAAGGGCCGCACGCTCATGACGGCGTTCGCGGGCAGCATCGGCATCATCGGCATTGCCGCCATCTTGTCGCTGGCCAACGGCGTGAACAGCTACATCGCCAATGTGGAAGAGGAGACGCTTTCCGAATACCCGTTGCAGATCCAGGACCAAGGGTTCGACATGACTAGCATGATGGGGCTGGGCAGCGGTTCGGAAGGCTTGTCGGTGGAGAAGGCCCAGGACGACGCCCCCGATGACGATTCGGGTAAGCCCGTGCACGAGTCGAAGATGATCGCGAGCACCTTCGACAGCATCGGCAGCAACGACCTTACGTCGTTGAAGGAATACCTCGACTCGGGCGAATCGGGCGTGGAGCCGTATGTGAGCTCCATCGAGTACGGCTACAACGTCACGCCGCAGATCTTCAGCTCCGATACATCCGGCACCGTGCATCAGGTGAACCCGGACAAGTCGTTCGCCAGCATCGGTCTGGGCTCCTCCACGGCTTCGAACGGCATCATGTCGTCGATGATGAGCACCAACATCTTCTACAAGCTGCCCGACAACATGGGCATGGTCGAGGGCCAATACGACGTTATGGCAGGTCATTGGCCCGAAAACTACGACGAGATCGTGCTGGTGCTCACCCCGGGCGGCAGCGTGAGCGATTTCATGCTCTATTCCATGGGCCTGCGCGATCATGCCGAGCTTGAGGGCATGGTACGCGCCTTCGCCAACGAGGAGGCCGTCAACGCGCCGAGCGACAGCCTGTCGTTTTCCTATGACGACCTGATGGGCGTCACCTTCAAGCTGGTGAACGCCGCGGACTTCTACCAGCGCGACGACGAATACGGCGTGTGGAAGGACAAGTCCGGCGACGACGCCTACATGAGGAACCTGGTGGACAACGGGGAAACGCTGAAGATCGCGGGCGTCGTGAAGCCGAAGGAGGGCGCGAAGATCACCTCCCTGCAGACGGGGCTGTACTACCCCTCTAGCCTGGTGAACCATTTGATCGACCAAGCGGGCAAGACCCAGATCGTGCAGGACCAGAAGGCGAACCCGGCGACGAACGTGATCACGGGCAAGTCGTTCGCCGATGAGGAAAGCGACCAGAAAAACGGCAACGGCTTCGATATGTCCAGCCTGTTCGCCATCGATGGGCAGAAGCTGCAGAGCGCCTTCACGTTCGACGAGAGCGCGTTGGCCGCGGGACTGCAGGACGCCGATCTGGGCGCCAGTATGGATTTGTCGGGCATGAACCTGGATCTTTCCAGCTTGCCTGCCTTCGATGCATCCTCCATCAGCATCGACCCGAGCGCCATCGACGTGAGCAAGCTGAACCTTGACTTCAGCGGGCTGGACATCAGCTTCGACGGTGTGCAGCCCACCATCAAAACCGATGCGCTCACCGCCGGCGTCATGGGCATCGTGCAAGGGTACCCCGCGTGGTTGGCGGCGCACCCGGAATACGCGGGCAACGTCGATGCGGCCGTGGCGGCGTATCTGGCAGACCCCGCCACGCAGGCCGCCATGCAGCAGGTCATCGCCGGCTCCATCGACTTTAGCGGCATGTCAGGCCAGATCGAACAGCAGCTGCGCGATCAGCTTTCGCAGCAGATCGGCCAGCAGATTCAGCAACAGCTGCTCCCGGCGTTGACGCAGGCCATCTCCTCGCAGCTGCAAGCGCAGCTCGGTGCCGCCATGCAAACGTATATGCAAAGCGCCATGGCGCAGGTGATGACCCAGTTCGCGGGCGCGATGCAGCAGCAGGTGTCCGCCGCGATGGACTCGTATATGACCAGGCTTGCCGGCAACATGTCCAGCGCCATGGGCGTCGACCAGTCCGCGTTCGCCGACGCCTTCCAGATGAACATGGACGAGAACGAGCTTGCCGAGCTCATGGCAAGCCTCATGTCCACCGAGCAGTCCAGCTACGACAACAACATGAAGAAGCTGGGCTGGGCGGATTACGCCAAGCCTGCCAGCATCGACATCTACCCGAAGGATTTCCCTAGCAAGCAAAACGTCATCGACATCCTCGACAACTACAACGACCGCATGGAGTCGAACGGCGAAGAGGGCAAGGTGGTCAGCTACACCGATATCGTGGGCGCGCTGATGAGCTCGGTCACCACCATCGTGAACATGATCAGCTACGTGCTGGTGGCGTTCGTGGCCATCTCGTTGGTGGTCAGCTCCATCATGATCGGGGTGATCACCTATATCAGCGTGCTCGAGCGCAAGAAGGAGATCGGCATCCTGCGTTCCATCGGCGCTAGCAAAGGCGATATCAGCCGCGTGTTCAACGCCGAGACCGTCATCGTGGGCTTCACGGCAGGCGTTATCGGCATCGGGTTGACAGCGCTTGCCTGCATTCCCGCCAACGCCATCGTGTACTCGCTGTTCGACGTCCGCAACGTGGCGATCCTGCCCTGGCAGGCGGCGGTGGTGCTTGTGGCCATCAGCGTGTTGCTCACGTTCCTGGCGGGCCTTATCCCCTCAAGCGCCGCCAGCAGAAAGGACCCGGTCGAGGCCCTGCGGTCGGAATAAGGCGACCGCGTTCGGTAACGTTTCTAGCGGCAGACCCCGCTTTCCGCTACACTGCAAGGGTTGATTGTGAGCGCCCGGCGTATCGCTACGCCGGGCGTTTTTTTGCGTTACGCGCGCCACGGCGCGCGGTTTGGAGGACGAATGGAACGCGAGAAGTTCGGAACCCGCCTTGGGTTCATCCTGGTGAGCGCGGGCTGCGCCATCGGCCTTGGTAACGTGTGGCGATTCCCCTATATCACGGGCGAGTACGGCGGCGCGGCGTTTGTGATCATGTACCTGGTGTTCCTGGCCATCTTCGCGCTTCCGGCGCTCATCATGGAGTTCGCCGCCGGCCGCGCAAGCCAGCGCTCCATCGCGCGCAGCTACGACGTGCTTGAGCCGGCGGGCACGAAATGGCATGCGTTCAAGTGGCTGGCGCTTGCCGGCAACTACCTGCTCATGATGTTCTACACCACCGTGGGCGGCTGGATGCTCGCCTTTGTGGTGAAAAGCGCCTCGGGCGAGTTCGTGGGGCTGGAAAGTTCCCAGGTTGCCGACGTCTTCAACGGCCTGCTCGCCGACCCGGTGCAGCTTGCCGTGTACATGCTCATCATCGTGGGCGTGGGCGTGGGCGTCACGCGCGCCGGCGTGCAGAAGGGCGTGGAGCGCGTGACGAAGGTCATGATGATGGCCCTGTTCGTGGTGCTCGTTGCCCTGTGCGTGCGCGCGGTCACGCTGCCGGGCGCGGCCGAGGGCCTGCGCTTCTATCTGATGCCCGATTTCAGCAAGATGTTCGCCGGCGCCACGCTGGCCGAGCAGCTGGCAACGTTCGGCGATGCCGTGTACGCGGCCATGGGCCAGGCGTTCTTCACCGTCTCGGTCGGCATGGGCGGCATGTCTATCTTCGGCAGCTACATCGGCAAGGACCACACGCTCACGGGCGAGGCGGTGCGCGTGGCCGGCCTCGATACGCTCGTGGCGCTGATGGCGGGCCTCGTCATCTTCCCGTCCTGCTTCGCGTTCGGCGTGGAGCCGGGTTCGGGCCCGGGCCTGGTGTTCATCACGCTGCCCAGCGTGTTCAACGAGATGCCGTTCGGCCAGCTGTGGGCCGTGTTGTTCTTTGTGTTCATGACGTTCGCCGCGCTGTCCACCGTCATCGCCGTGTTCGAGAACATCATGAGTTTCACCATGGACCAGTGGGGGACGCCGCGAAAGAAGGCGTGCCTGGTCAACGGCGTGCTGCTGGCGGTGCTCAGCATGCCGTGCGTCTTGGGCTTCAACGTGCTGGCGGGCTTCACGGTCCCGGGCATCGGCGACATCCAGGCCATCGAGGACTTCCTGGTGTCGAACAACATCCTGCCGTGGGGCGGCCTGCTGCTGGTGCTGTTCTGCACGCGCAAAAGCGGCTGGGGCTGGGAAGGCTTCCTGGCGGAGGCCGATACGGGCAGCGGTCTGAAGTTCCCGCGATGGGCGCGCGGCTACGTGACCTACGTCATCCCCGTGGGCATGCTCATCGTGTTCGCTATGGGTTACGCTCCCATCATCGCGAAATGGGCGGGGCTGGGCTGATAAGGCTTTGAAATCGCATATCGCGCCTGGTAGGACCGCTGGGGAACCGGCGGTCCTTTTCGTTGCCCGAGACGCTGTTCTTCGTGCGTTTCTCCACATTCTCCGCTATTTGCCGGCCCGCCCTCGCAATCGGGCCGTCGGCGTGACTATAATGGCTAGCAACGAAAATCCCGTTGCGAGAGAAGGAGCCGTCTCCCATGGCTTATTATTACGACGAGCCGTCACGTACGTTCAACGAGTATCTTCTGGTACCTGGTCATACGCCTGCTACGTGCGTTCCGGCGTCGGTGAGCCTGAAAACCCCGTTGGTCAAGTACCGCAAGGGCCAGGAAGAGTGCCCGCTTTCGCTCAACATCCCCATGGTCAGCGCCATCATGGCCGCCGTGTCCGACGACAACATGGCCGTCGCCCTGGCAACCGAGGGCGGTCTGAGCTTCATCTACGGCAACCAGACCATCGAGCAGGAAGCTGCCATGGTCGCCCGCGTGAAGAACTACAAGGCCGGCTTCGTCGAGTCCGACGCCAACCTTTCCCCCGACATGACGCTTAACCAGGTTGTTGCCCTGAAGGAGCAGACGGGCCACTCCACCATGCCCGTCACCGACGATGGCTCCGCCCACGGCAAGCTGCTCGGCGTCGTCACCGAGCGCGACTACCGCCTTTCCCGCATGACCGGCGAGGAGAAGGTCTCCGAGTTCATGACCCCGCTCGAGAAGCTGGTCACCGCCTCCGAGGACACCTCCCTCAAGGTCGCCAACGACATCATCTGGGATCACAAGCTGAACTCCCTGCCGCTGGTTGATGCCGAGGGCAATCTGGTTTACATGGTGTTCCGCAAGGACTACGACAGCCACAAGTCCAACCCCAATGAAATGCTCGACAGCCACAAGCGCTACATCGTGGGCGCGGGCATCAACTCCCGCGACTACGCCGAGCGCGTGCCGGCGCTGGTCGAGGCGGGCGCCGACGTGCTGTGCATCGACAGCTCCGAGGGCTATTCCGACTGGCAGAAGATGACCATCGAGTGGGTGCGCGAGCACTATGGCGATTCCGTCAAGATCGGCGCAGGCAACGTGGTCGACGGCGAGGGCTTCCGCTTCCTGGCAGAGGCTGGCGCCGACTTCGTGAAGATCGGCATCGGCGGCGGTTCCATCTGCATCACCCGCGAGACCAAGGGCATCGGCCGCGGCCAGGCCACGGCAACCATCGAGGTGGCCAAGGCCCGCGACGAGTACTTCAAGGAGACCGGCATCTACGTGCCCATCTGCTCCGACGGCGGCATTGTCTACGACCATCACATCTCCCTGGCGCTGGCCATGGGCGCCGACTTCGTCATGCTGGGCCGTTACTTCGCCCGCTTCGACGAGTCCCCGTCGGCCAAGGTCATGGTCAACGGCACCTACATGAAGGAATACTGGGGCGAGGGTTCTGCCCGCGCTCGCAACTGGGGCCGTTACGACCTCGGCGGCAAGAAGAGCCTTTCCTTCGAAGAGGGCGTCGACTCGTACGTGCCTTACGCTGGCAGCCTGAAGGACAACATTGCCGTTACGCTGCTCAAGATCAAGTCCACGATGTGCAACTGCGGCGCACTCACGATTCCTGAGTTCCGCGACAAGGCGAAGCTCACCACCGTGTCTTCGACCTCCATCGTCGAGGGCGGCGCTCACGACGTTTTGCTGAAAGACAAGACGCCGTACGCTTCTCGCGTCCGCTAAAAGCTGCGTTTTGAACAAATAACAGCACGGAAAGCGACCCCTCGGGGTCGCTTTTTATATGGGCAAACGTTACTAATGTGGGGTGTGAACTACTCGCATTGACTTTACCAGGGAGTTTGTTCAAAATAGGCGGTTGTGTTTCTTTCCCACACGATTTGTGGGTATAGAAAGGCGGGTTTCCGCCACTGCTAATGGCGCATTGAGCGCGGTTGGCGGCGTAGAGAAAAACGACGAAAGCGGTTTATATCAAAACCTTTTCCAACATAACGGCGTTGCTGCTCGCGGGCGTTCTGTCCGCAGGCTCGCTGACCTTCGCGTGTGCCGCACCCGCCTATGCCGACGAGGTGAGCGATGCTCAAAACGCGCTCAGTGCCGCCGAAGCTCGCATGTCTCAAATTGCTTCGGAGCATGAAGCTCTTGTTAAGCAGGCAGAGGAATTGCAGCAGCAAATCGATGAGGCCACTCAGGGCGTGATGGACGCGCAGGCGGCTGCTCAGACCGGTCGAAACAAGCTTGGCATCTATGCCACTCAGGAGTACAAAACAGGCGGCATCTCACTTATTAAAGTATTGCTCGAGTCGCAAAGCATCTCCGATCTCGTGAATAACATGCAATACTTCGATGCGATTCAGGAAGACCAAGCTCGTCAAATCGCAGAGCAGAAGCAGCTCGAAGCTACGCTTAACGACGCCCTCGACGATTTGAACAAGAAAAAAGACGAACAGGTCAAGGCCATTTCCGATGCCGAAGCCAAGCAAACCGAAGCTCAGCAGGTCGTGGCCCAGGCTACCGCGCACTTAAGCGATGCCCAGGCTGCTGCCGAAGCCGCTCGTTTGGCCGAGCTGCAAAAGCAGGCTGAAGCGCTGAAGGCCCAGCAGGAAGCCCAATCTCAAACTGAGCAAGCCCCTGCGGAGGAATCGAAGGGCGCTGCCGAAAAAGCGGAGGAATCTGGCAACGGCGCTGCGTCGAATTCCGGCAACCAATCTTCAAGCGGCTCGTCGAGCGGATCGAGCAACTCGAACGGTTCAGGCTCGAACAACTCCAATTCCTCGAATACGAGCACTTCGGGTTGGCAGTCTGGCGTTGTTTCCGCCTACGGCTCAACGAGCGACGGCACGTTGGGCGCTCACACCGCGACGGGTGCAATCGTCAGCGAAAGCTCCATGGGCGTGGCTGTTCCTATGTCTATGCCTAACTACCGCTCCTATTTTGGACGCTCGGTCGAAATCAGCTATGGTGGCCGCACGGTTGTCGCCGTGGTGAACGACTGCGGTGGCCTGGGCGGCGGCTCCCGTGCGCTCGATTTGCAGCCTGGTGTATGGAAGGCCCTTGGCGCGAGCAGCTGTTTCGATTGGGGCGTGCGCACCGTTTCTTACCGTTTCCTGTAAGGGCAAGTGCCCGCATCATTAGGGGCTACGCTGCCCGCTTCTTTACGTAATGGAACACCATGTAAAGAAAGGGCGGTCTCGATCGATGCGTTTCCCAATGCGTATCGCACGGCGGGCTGGCGAGCGGTTCCATATTCAATTCAAGCCCGAGTTCGTTGAATTTCATTTGAATATTTTCTATTGAGCTGAATTAGCGTCCGCGTTTGCGGACGTTTTTTTGTATGGAGCGCAAAGGCGCGTTACAATAGTCAAATTATCGTTGCGCATGCGTATGCGCTGAAGTTCCGGATTAGCAGGAGCACACATGAAGGAATACAACCCTCTCGAGATCGAGCCGCGTTGGCAAGCGGCTTGGGAAGAAAGCGGCATCAACAAGGTGCATGAAGAAGACGGGCGTCCCAAGAAGTACATCTTGGAAATGTTCCCGTATCCCTCGGGCGACATTCACATGGGTCACGCCCGCAACTATTCGATCGGCGACGTTATTGCTCGCTACTATCGTATGAAGGGCTTCGACGTTTTGCACCCCATGGGTTGGGATGCTTTCGGCCTGCCTGCAGAAAATGCCGCCATCAAGCACCACAGCCATCCTGCCAAATGGACGTATGCCAACATCGAAACCCAGAAGGCCAGCTTCAAGCGCATGGGCTTTTCCTACGACTGGGATCGCACCGTTGTTGCGTGCGACCCCGAGTACTATCGCTGGGGCCAGTGGATTTTCGAGAAGTTCTGGGAGCGCGGCCTCGTCGAGCGCCGCAACTCTCCTGTGAACTGGTGCCCGGGTTGCCAGACTGTTCTGGCGAACGAACAGGTTATCGAAGGCCGTTGCTGGCGCTGCGATTCTGAAATCGAGAAGCGCGACCTCACGCAGTGGTACTTGAAGATCACCGACTATGCGCAGGAATTGCTTGACGATCTTGACCAGCTCGAAGGCTGGCCTGAGCGCGTGAAGCAGCAGCAGTCCAACTGGATTGGCCGCTCCGAGGGCGCCGAGGTCGACTTCGTGCTGTGCGATAAAGACGGCAACGTGCCCGCCGAGCCCGCTGAAGACGACATCATCACCGTGTTCACCACGCGTGCCGACACGCTGTTTGGCGCGAGCTTCTTCGTGCTTGCTCCTGAATACAAGGGTCTTGCGGCGCTTGTCGAGGGCACCGAATACGAGAAGCCGGTTATGGACCTCGTCGAGGCCTCCAAGAAGATCACCGCGGTGCAACGCGCCCAGGGTGACCACGAAAAGCACGGAGAGTTCACCGGCCGTTACGCGGTCAATCCCATTAATGGCGAAAAGCTGCCCATTTGGGTTGCCGACTATGTCGTTGCTGATTACGGCACGGGTGCCGTTATGGCTGTTCCATGCGGTGACCAGCGCGACTTCGAATTCGCTCGCAAATATGATTTGCCCATCATTCCCATCATCTTGGGCGATGACGATCCGCTGTTCGAGCAGCTGAAAGACGAGCAGAATCGCGTGGTTACTTCGGTCGATTGGCCCGAGGCCTACGCCGCCGAAGGCACGCTTGTGCAGTCGGGCAAATACACCGGCATGACCGGCGGCAAGCATTCCGAGGGCGAGGCTGCCATCGTCGCCGAGCTCGAAGCTATGGGCCGCGGCCGTCGCAAGGTGGAATTCCGCCTGCGCGACTGGCTTATTTCT
>ERZ857745.3287-NODE-3287-length-15756-cov-35.567225_pt1 | contig 15756 bp, 14 predicted proteins | sample MGYA00519699_ERZ857745 | MGnify/ENA primary metagenome ERZ857745 (study PRJEB31778, sample SAMEA3449357) | human gut metagenome | biome: human gut; feature: human-associated habitat; material: faeces | place: United Kingdom | collected 2010/2012 ...
GTAAATTTAAATATATAAAAGGATCAAAATTATATGCATATTGTAATAAGCATGGACTTTGGTCTTGCTATGTAGAATAATAGTTATTTGTATTATAATTGTTAAAAGTCTTTGACAAACTTCCAAAGACATTTGATAGATTGCAAATATCAACTCATATATAATTGTAAGTGAAAGGAGAGATAAAATGAAATTGGGAGATAACATTTTAAAATTAAGAAAAGATTGTAAACTTTCACAAGAACAATTAGCAGAAAAAGTTGATGTTACTAGACAAACAATATCAAATTGGGAGCTTGGCGAAACTTCACCAAATCCTGAACAGTTAAAATTATTATCTAAAGCATTAAATGTTAGTATTGATGAATTATTAAATAATGATATTAAACAAGTATTAGTAGAAAAAGTAAATAATACTGAAAAAAATGCTGAGATAATAATTAAGATACTAAAAGTCTTGGGAATAATTTTTATTGTTGGGTTTGCTATTACTATTATCATAAATATTATGTTTAATGCTAAAAAAGACTCTATGACTATAAAAGAAAATCAAACTGTTCTTCTTAATTGTCAACTAAATAGTGAAAAGTATACTTATCTAATAGAATATGATAAAGATGATAATATTATTGATGCAAGTGGTAGTGATTATATTATAAATGTTGTTAAAGATAAACAATTTAACAAAGCTAAAGTTTTAGTAAAATATATTGAATCATATTTTGAAGATAACGGTGGTAAATGTTAATTTAATAATATGTTTTATAAATAAGATCAATTTATATTGGTCTTTTTATTTTGATAGAAAGAATAATAACAAATGTGACAGTGTGATGATTTTGTCCATCATGGTATGACAAAAATATCCATCCAGGGTAGAAGATATTTCCATCCACGATGGAAAATTTGTCTAACATAATATAATAAGTTAATATAAAAAATTAATATAAAAGAATATAAATATATTTAAATTAGTATAAATATTTATATTAAAGTATAGAATATATGTTATACTATTAATAGATTGATTTAATCAATTACTTGTTTCTACTTTTTCGCAAATGACCCATGCCATTGCTCCAATTGAATATAACTTACGAACCTATTATGGTATCGTAAGTTTTTATTTTGCACTTGCAAAATCGAGTTAAAAATATGGAAGAACTCGACCATACTTTTGATTTGTCATTTTTAATTAAATGGCTTGCGAGATTTTATTTTACTTCCAACAGTTGTATATGCATTAGAAAATGTTGGATGAGTCTTGTATGTGACAGGATAGGGGTAAAATTAGTTGAATTTGCGGTATAATTATATGTAGGAAATAATATACTATTTTAGTAATTTTTCAATGATTATATAATTGTTGTAAAACGACGTTAGTTCAAATGATAAAAAATATTACATGGAATTAGATATCCGAGTTGAAATTTCAAAAGAGTTTGAAACAAATATTTAATATTTCCAATAAAGAAAAAAGTGTTAAGTAAATCTTGGTATGACACTGATATAGAAAAAATTATAAATATGGTTAATTTACTTTTTTAATTGAAATATTTTTAAATTAGTATAAATATTTATATTAAAAATAATTGATAATGCATTTATATTTGGATATTTTCTTCTTCACCCTTAACATCTCACTTCCAAATTGCAATTTGTATTCTTATTTATTTTTATTCATCCACTCAACTGTATCCTTTATTGTATCTTTCATATTTCTAGTTTTAAATTCCAACTTTTCTTTAGCTTTTTCATTACTAAAATTAGCATTAGAAGATAGTGTATATAGTGAATACTTTGTAAAAAGTGGAGTTTGTTTCTTTAAATTATAATACACTTCAAAAAAAGGTGCTATTAATTTTGCAAAACCTATTGGTAATACCATTTTAATCTTTTTTCTTCCTTGCACATCACAAATTAAGTCGCACAATTCTTTTATTGCTATATATCTATTAGATAAGATATAGCATTCACCATTAGCACCATTTTTACAAGCACTAATAACACCATCTGCTACATCTCTTACATCAACAAAATCATATCCACCTTTTACACAAGCAAATAATTTGCCACTTGCAACTTCTTTTATTAATTGTGTTAAGTGACTATTGCCAAAATCATTTGGACCTATAATACCAGATGGATGAATAATACAAGCATTCAAATTTTTACCCTTTACTGCATCAATTACAAACTTCGCAGCTTCTGCTTTTGTTTTTGCATATAATCCCTCAACATTATCAGGGTTAAAATTAGTTATTTCTGTTATTAATTCATTGTTAGGTTGCTCAGGGATTGCATGAACACTACTAATATAGATAAGTTTTGCTTTAGACTCTATTACCTTATCTACTATATTTTTAGTTCCATTAACATTAACATTATAAACAAGTGGATTGTATTTTGATTTTATGTATACTACTGCAGCACAATGAATTACAAATACTTCTTTTCCATCAGTATTTTCAAAAATTAATGATAAAGTTTCTTTTTTAGTTACATCACCATAGTATATTTTACATTTTAATCCTTCTAGTGATTTAATAGAATCACCTTTTAATACAAAAGCCCTAATTTCATTATCAGCATCTTGTTCTAACTTTCTTATAATGTTATTGCCTAAAAAACCATTTGCTCCTGTTAATATATAGATTTTTTTCATAATATTTATCACCTACCACTCCATTCTAAAAAATAAATCTAATCTATTTCTTATATAATTATACCATCTTTTTGGCAAATTTTATTACTAACTTAAAAAAACCAAGATTTATCCAACATTTCCTAGTACAAATCCAACAGTTAAATATACATTATAAAATATAAATTATTTTTAGAAGTTTCATTAACGATATAATTTACTAAATTGATACTATATTGATACTATAATGTATATGAAAAGATAAATAAAAAATAATTTGCTTTACTCAACTATGAGTTCGTGTTTAATCTATGATAAGTAGTATATAATTTATTTGAAAGGAGAAATACTAAATGGATCAAATTAAGATTGGTAATTTTATTCAAGAAAAAAGAAAAGACAAAGGATTAACGCAAAGTGATGTAGCAGAAAAATTAAATGTGACAGATAGAGCTATTTCTAAATGGGAAAATGGAAACTGTATTCCAGATGCATCTAATATTCAAGAATTATGTAAGATATTAAATATTACCATAAATGATTTATTTAGCGGCTGTGTTATAGATATGAAAGATAATGAAAAAAGTTAGAAGAAAATCTACTTGATATGATAAGAATTAAAGAGCAAAGAAATAGAGAATTACTTATCTTAGAAATATTTATTGCAATAATAATATTTCTTTGCATTATTACTCCATTATTTGTTCAAATGGAGAATTGGATAAGAATAATACTTGTTGTATTTGGCACTATACCTTTTATTATTGGAATTAGTTAGGCAATTAGAATTGAACAAATTGCTGTATATTATGAATGTTCAAAATGTAATTATAAATATATTCCAACCTATAAAAGTGTTTTGTTTTCTATGCATGTTAATAGAACAAGAAAAATTAAATGTCCTAATTGTAATAAAAAAACTTGACATAAAAAAGTTATAAGTAAATAACAAATTACAACATATCAGTAAGACTAGAAAAAGATCAGTCTTTTAATTCTATAAACAAAAAAAGAAAATACTTAAAAATAATCTATTTTTTTCAAATATCTTCTTTTAAACTTTTAACATAATTTTTATATTTTTTAAATTCTTCATCGTCATCATTAATTTGTAATACATAAAGAATTTTTCCATATAATTTATTTAAATAATTTTTAGGTTTAATATTAATACCACATTTTTTTAAATGAGAATCTAAACCAAACTTATTAATATAATAAATTTCTTGCCTTATTCTATTACGATATTTTATATTAACTTGCATTTTTTCATTAACTACAATTCCTGTTACATTTTGGTTAGAAGAATTATATATAACATGAATTTTACTATCATTTAATTCTAAACCTAGTTTATATAACATTTTTCTAACTTTAATTATTATCTCATTTGGACTAAATTCACCAGAAAAAGTCATATCATCAGAATATCTAGTATAAGAAATATTTTTTTCTTCACACCAAAGTCCTAATTCTTCATCAAATTCCTTCATTACTAAATTTGATATATAAGCAGATGTTGGTGAACCTTGAGTTAAATGATCATCATATGTACATAAATATGTTAATAACATACCAACAGATTTAGGAAAATATTCTATTGAAAAACATGAGTTATATACATTTAAAAATGATATATTTTCAAAGAAATTTTTAATATCTAACTTTAAGATCATTTCTTTATTAACATGAAAAATAGCATTATCCTTTAGTCCAATTCCTTTATGATATGCTTTTGCAAATTTTGATATTTTTTTATTATTAAGTATGTTATTTAAAATTCTTTTTTGAATTTGTTTCAAAATTTTATTTGGTTCATATATAGTTCTATATTTCCCATTATGTTTTTTTATTTTATATATTCTATAGTTTTTTTCAATATTATTACTAATAGAATAAATGGTTTTTATATATTTTTTTCTTCTTTACAATCAATTAAATTAAGAGATAGCAAAAACTCATTACATTCTTTTACACCTATGTATTTCCACATTTTACTACCTCCTAAAGTGCAGTACTAACGATATTGTAATATGGAAGTGGACATAAAGCGAAGTGAAACGAAGCGGCTACACAACGTGTAGAATTGTCCTTTGAAGTATTACTATTTATTCGTCTATAATTAATTTAGTCCCTTAACGACTCGTTAAAGTAGGAAATAATTCCAATCACTACTGCAAGATTATTGTATCAAAATTTGTATTTTTTCTCAAATTAATCCTAAAAATTTTATAATAAGTTTTAAAAACATATCTAATTCATTTTATTAATGATAAAATGTACCTAGAAAGAGGTAAACAATGAAAAATAAAACAACTAATTACAAAGTTAAATATGCAATTATGAAAATAGAAAGAACACTTGATAATGATGGTATTTACAGAAATTATATATATTATATTCCAGCTAAATGTTATGTAATTGCTAAAAAAGAAAGATATTTAAGTACAGGAGAAATAAAAAAATTATATGATATTGTGTTTATTACTCCAAGTTATTCTATTCAATCAGAATTAAATATTCCTGAATATAATATATATGGAACTTGCACAAATTCATTAACTGTAGATAAAATTTTTGATACATACGGAGAAGCGAAAAATGAAGCAAATACTGAAAATATTTCTAATTTTAGAAAATTAAGATCTGAAATATCTTATAACAAGGAATACAAAAAACAATTAGAAATTTTAAATAATAATTATAAATTATTAACTGAGTATGGCAACAAAATAGAAGAAGAATTAACTAATTTAACTAATAGCATTGAAATAACTACATTACCATTATTATCTGATGAGTTAAGTAATTCTATTTTATTAAAATTAACAAATGTTTCGTTGGAACAAATAGATGAATTATTATGTTCTTTAAATGAAAAAGAAATAAAATTATTACAAGAAATATCATTAAAAAATAAAAATAGCAAACATCTAGCACTTGCTCCTAGAAAATAAAAAACTTAATTATGCACTATCAAAAAATATATAACTTACCATTAGGTTAGATGACTTTAATAAACGGTGGATAGTATCTAACTGACTTAATCTTCGCAAATTTAAAGAAAAAAATTACTAAAGATTTACCTATATTTAATGAAAAAATTAACCGGTTAAGGTAGTGGAACAGATAATAAAATAAAATTACTAGAAATCGAAAAAATAGGTATAGAAGAGGAATAACAAATGAATAGATGTAATTGGTGTAATTTAAAAAATCCTATATATATAAAATATCATGATGAAGAATGGGGCATTCTTAACACAAATGATAACTATCTTTATGAAATGTTAATTCTTGAATCATTTCAAGCAGGCTTATCATGGGAGTGTATATTAAACAAAAGAGAAGCCTTTAGAAAAGCCTATGATAACTTTGATATAAATAAAGTATGCAATTATGACGATAACAAAATTGAAGAATTAATTAAAAATAAGGATATTATTAGAAATAAACTAAAGATACAAGCAAGCATTAATAATAGCAAAATATTTAAACAAATAATTAAGGAATATGGCACATTCTATAATTACTTATTAACGTTTACAAAAGGTAATATTTACTATAACAGTGTGGATACTAGATCAAAATTGTCTGATGATATTTCTAAAGATTTAACCAAAAGAGGAATGAAATTTGTTGGAACAACTATAATATATTCTTATCTTCAAGCAGTTGGTATAATTAACTCTCATCAAGAGAATTGCTTTTTATTCCATAAATAAAACTTCACATAAACCCATGTGAAGTTTTTGAATTAAATTAAATATCTAATTTCAAAAATACACGAATAGTGTAAAACAAAAAATAAAGTTTAAATATAAAATAATGTTAGAAATCGAGGTAATATTTATGTTTGACAGAGAAAATGAAAACTATATTTATGAAGTAGTAAGTAAAAATATGAAAAGAATTAGAAAAGAAAAAGGTTTAACTCAAGCCCAAGTTGCTGAAAGAATGTCTTATTCAACTCAATTTATTTCTAACATAGAAAGCAAAAATCATCAAACATTTTCTTTAGGAACACTTTGGCGATTTGCTATTGTTATGGATGTAGATATAAATGAATTATTTATTAAAGAAAATAAATAATTTTTTTAATTACACAAAAAAACAAGCAAATGCTTGTTAATATACAAAATGGCGCCCGATGTAGGACTCGAACCTACGACCTAACGGTTAACAGCCGTGCGCTCTACCGACTGAGCTAATCGGGCATTTCTTTCGACTACAAACAATACTATACTCTAAGTTTATATTAAATTCAAGTATTTTTTTAATAAAAATAAAATTTTTTTAAATTTATTGCTTTTACTTAAAAAAATGATATAATAATATTAGAATAAAAAAGGTAGGAGATATAAATATGAACATGGAACTATTCTCAAATGTAGATGAAGGAACAAATTTTTTAAATTATAAGGCTAAAAATCGAATTACAAATTTAGAAAATCTATGCAATCAAGACGAAAAAGACATTCTTGATTATATTAATAGTTGTTCAAATATATTTCAAAAATACAATAAAACCAATTTAATTGAAGAAATATATAATGTTGATTCAGAACTACAATCATTAAATAGTGATGATATTGACGAAAACAAAATAACTGAATTAAAAGGAAAAAGGGAAATTGCATCTTTCGAATTTAAGCAATTTATTGAGGAATTACAATCATTATACGATAATGAAAATCTTGATTTATCAAAAAAGGCTTGTTATCTTTCTGATAGAGAAGATATAGAGTTTGCCTATAAAAAGATCATAAATCGTTCATTAGACATTCATGATAAAAAGAATATTATTGGATCTATTGAAGAATCGTATCCTGAAGCACGTGAATTCAATGTTGATGAATTTAAAAAAACATCTATTACATTTAAAATGATTAATGATTATATGAGTCCTTCAAAAAACGATAGTTCATTTGAACCTACAATAGAAACAAATAATGAAAAATCATCTGCACCTGAATTTGATGAAGATTTATATGTTATAAAAATATCTGAAGCTCCTGAAAGTCTAAAAATAAAAGATAAAGAAGAAACTAAGAAAATAGAAGACAATAATCCAATTTCTGTTGAAAGTGATACAACCTTCTTTGGCGAAGATGATGCATTAACAGAATCTATATTAAATAATGATATACCTCAGTTTGAAGAAGTAGAAGAGGTTAAAACAACACCATTAGAAGATATTCCTTTAGATGTTGATTTAGTTCCTGTTACAGATAATGATGAAAAAGAACATAATTCTAATAAAGATGAATCAAAAAATTTAAAAGAAGTTTCCGATTCAAGCGAAAACACAATTTCAGTAGAAGAAAATAAATCAGAAGAAAAAGCTAAGGAAAATTCAGAAGAAAAAACTAAGGAAAATTCAGAAGAATCCGAGGTAATACCACCGGCAGAGGAACCGCAAAAAGAAGATAGTTCTAATGAAATGACATATACAATGGATGAAAATGATACATTATCAAATATCGCTCTTGCCTTATTTGAAGATCAAACACTTGCTGATAAAGCTGTTAACAAAATAATTAAAAACAATAAAGAAGCAATTGATAAAAGATTAGCCGAAAAAAACATAACTGATGATAAAAATATAGCTACCGAAAAAGGAATATTAACTGGAATTACATTAAATTTATCAAAAGTTTTTGAAGAAGTTGTTAAAAATAACAATTAATAAAAAGGGAGGATAAAAATGTATTTTACAAAAAATGAAATTATAGAATTAAATGATAATTCAAAATATTTAGTAATTGATTCAGCATATATAGATAATGAAGCTTATTATAAAGTTGAAAAAATTGCTGATGATAAACATACTAACGAGTTTACATTTATTTCAGCTAAAAATGACAATGGAAAGCTATATATAACCAAGAAAATTCCTCAAGAAATAACTTATAAATTAGAAGAAATATGCCAGTAGCATATTTTTTTATTTGTTTGTTAAACACTATCGAATTTGTATAAAATTTGACTAAAGGCCCCATTATATGATAGAATAGAACTCGTTCGTCTGAGGAGGGGAACAATAAAATGGATAAAAAATTATCTTCACTGAAGATACATAATATAATAGTTTGTGCTATTATACTTATAATATTTGTTATATTTGGAGTAATAAATACTAACGCTGAAGAAGTTAACAAAAAAGAAGAGGTGTTACCCTCGAATCGCATTAGAATTGGATATTCCTATCGAAAGTTAATTGAAGAAGAACAAAAACAAGAAGTTAATAAAATTAATATTTTAGATGCTAAAAAAGAAGAAATTAAATTCTTTTCTAAAATATTTGATTATGATTATGAAGAAATTTTGGAAGATTTAACTAATATTAATCAAAATGAATTTAACGAATATAATATTGGATTGTTAACAGATAAAAATGGTAATTTACTTAAATATAATTCCTTTGAATATGGTTTAATAGAATACTTTTATAATTTAAATAATTCGAATAAAATAAAAAAAACTAAATATGTTCCATATACAGGAGACTCGAGTTATATAGAAAATTTAATAATATATTTTTCAACTATATATAATAATGTAGACACCAAATTACTTTTAAGTATTGGTGCTGCTGAAAGTGGTTATTATAAAGTAAAATATATGTTAAATTATAATAATGTATATGGTGGAATGAGTTCCAAAGGATTAATTAAGTATAATAATATTGAATTAGGAACATTATCTTATGTAAGAATGATGTCCAAAAATTACTATGCAAAAGGACTTACTACAAAATATAGTATTGGAAAAGTTTACTGCCCAGTCATTAATAACGGAGTTAAAACTGCAAGTCCTCATTGGATAAATTTAATAGATAAAGCATTAAATAAGTATAATAGCTATGACACAAACATTGAATTAAAAAATATTTAGAGTAGATTGAAATTCTACTCTTTTTAATTTATAATCAATTTAGAAATTAGAGGTAAAAATGAGAAAAGATAAAATAAATTATTATTTAGATATTGCTGCATCAGTATCTGAAAGAAGCACTTGCTTACGTAGACACTACGGATGTGTTATCGTTAAAAACGATGAAATAATTTCAACAGGATATAATGGTGCACCAAGAGGAAGAAAGAACTGTGATGACCTAGGTTTTTGTTATCGTGAACAAATGGATATTCCTAGAGGAGAGAGATACGAATTATGTAGAAGTGTTCATGCTGAACAAAATGCTATTATAAGTGCCTCAAGAAATGAACTAATTGACGCAGATCTATATATGGTAGGAATCAATGCTAAGGCAGGAGAAATAGAACCAAAATCAACATCTTGTATGATGTGCAAAAGAGTAGTTATAAATAGTGGTATTAAAAGAGTAATAGTAAGAGAACCTGATAATAAATATACTATATATAATGTTGAAGATTGGATTAGTGATGATGATTCATTAAATGGAAAGATGGGATATTAATGAAAAAAATAACTAATTTTGATTTTAAAAATAAAAAAGTAATACTAAGATTAGATTTAAATGTTCCCATAAAAGATGAAAAAATTTTATCTAAAGAAAAAATAAATTCTTCATTAAAAACAATTAATTATATATCAAACTCCGGTGGTAGAGTAATAATTCTATCCCATTTAGGAAAAATAAAAGAAGAAAAAGATAAAGAAAAAAATAGTTTATTTATTGTTTACAAAGAAATGCTAAAAGAATTTAATAATATTTACTTTTCAAGTGCGACACATGGAACCGTTTTAGAAGAAAAAATAAATAATCTTAATAATGGTGATATTTTATTAGTTGAAAATACCAGATTTGAAGATTTAGATAATAAAAAAGAAAGTAACTGCGATGAAGAACTTTCTAAATACTGGGCATCATTAGGTGATATATTTATAAATGATGCATTTGGAATGACTCATCGAAAACATGCTTCAAATTACGGAATATCAAAATATTTACCAAGTGGTATAGGATTTTTAATTGAAAAAGAAATTAAGGGCCTTGAACCAGTTATAAATCCAATTCATCCATTTGTAATAATTATGGGTGGAGCAAAAGTAAATGATAAGCTTGATATAATTAAAGGATTATTACCAAAATGTGACTATTTACTTGTTGGAGGAGGTATAGCAAACAGTTTTCTAGCTTGTTATAGTAATGTAGGAAAAAGCTTAATCGATGAAGATAAAATTGAAGATTTAAAAGTTTTACTTTCTGAATATAAAGAAAAAATTATTATACCAACTGATGTAATAGTTGATGAAAATGAAAATATCAAAAACTTAAGAATTGACAATCTAACAAATGACAGCACCATTTATGATATTGGATCTGAAACAATTAATAATTATGCAAAATATATTAATGATGCTAAAACAATATTTTTGAATGGAACAATGGGATTGTATGAAGATGATAAGTACTCATCAGGAACAAAAGAAATATTAAATTTAGTATCAAAGTCCTCAGCAGTTAAAATTGCCGGAGGTGGGGATGCTCTTGCTAGTATTGAAAAATTTAATGTTAAAGGATTTGATTACAAGTCTACTGGTGGCGGAGCAACCCTTGAATATATTAAATCTGGAAAATTAAAATGTTTTGAAAATTAATAATTATAAAATGTAAAATTGCAATTTATCTAATTTTGAATTATAATTAAGCCATGAAAGAGGTTATTATGAAATTTGAACCAGGTAGCAAAATGCAAATGCATTGCTATAAACATAATGGTAAAATTCATAGAACTTGGGATGAAATTATAGTTATTGAAGATACTAAAGACTATGTAGTTTGTGCTAATAATAAAGTTAACATAACTGAATCAGATGGTAGAAGCCATAAAACAAAAGAAACAGCAATAATTTATTTATACAAAAAAAGATGGTTTCATATAACAGCTCAATATAAAAAAATAGGATTATATTACAAAGTAGATATAGCAAGTCCCTTTTTAGTAGATGGAAATATAATTAAATACATTGATTATGATTTAGATTTAAAAGTATTTCCGGATGGAAATTATAAAGTACTTGATCGAAATGAATATAGGTATCACAGAAGAATAATGAAATATTCCGAAGAATTGGATTTTATATTAAAAAAAGAAATGGAAAACGTAATATTAATGAAAGAAAATAATATTGGACCTTTTGATAAGAAGGTTAATGATTATTATTACGAAAAATATCTTTCTTTAAATGTTTAAAACTCTCTAATTTAAAATGAGAGTTTTTAAATTTTGAAAATATCTAAAAAAGGGAAAAAAGGTATTGCAAAATAAGAAAAAATAGCATAAAATACTAAGTATGCAGTCAAGAAGAAGACTGAAAAAAGTAAATATCAAAAAATGACGAAAAAAGTCAAAAAAACATATTGACTTTTAAAAATGAATTTGGTATATTACTAATGCACTTGAGAAAAGTGGAAAATGATCTTTGAAAACTAAGTAAAATGTCAATTTTAAAAAAGTAGTCAGATTAAACTAAAATAAGAAATAAAATTTTTATTGAGAGTTTGATCCTGGCTCAGGATGAACGCTGGCGGCATGCCTAAGACATGCAAGTCGAACGAAGGGACCCAATGAGATTTATAGAAGTTTGGAGAGCTTGCTCAAAGAATGGAAATAAATCAATTTGGATTATCCCTTAGTGGCAAACGGGTGAGTAACACGTGGGTTACCTGCCTTCAAGATGGGGATAACAGTTGGAAACGATTGCTAATACCGAATGTGATCTACGGATTAAAGAAGCCTTTAAAGCTTCGCTTGAAGATGGGCCTGCGGTGCATTAGCTAGTTGGTGAGGTAACGGCCCACCAAGGCGACGATGCATAGCCGAACTGAGAGGTTAATCGGCCACATTGGGACTGAGACACGGCCCAAACTCCTACGGGAGACAGCAGTTAGGAATATTCGTCAATGGGGGAAACCCTGAACGAGCAATGCCGCGTGAGTGATGACGGTCCTCTGGATTGTAAAACTCTGTTGTTTGGAAAGAACTGTAAGAAGAGGAAATGCTTCTTACTTGACGGTACCATTCAAGAAAGCCACGGCTAACTACGTGCCAGCAGCCGCGGTAATACGTAGGTGGCGAGCGTTATCCGGATTTATTGGGCGTAAAGCGTCCGCAGCCGGTTTATTAAGTCTAGAATAAAAGCCTGGAGCTTAACTCCAGTTCGTTCTAGAAACTGATATACTTGAGTGTAGTAGAGGCAAATGGAATTTCTAGTGTAGCGGTAAAATGCGTAGATATTAGAAGGAACACCAGTGGCGAAGGCGATTTGCTAGGCTATTACTGACGGTCAGGGACGAAAGCGTGGGGAGCAAATAGGATTAGATACCCTAGTAGTCCACGCTGTAAACGATGAGTACTAAGTGTCGGGTTACCGGTGCTGAAGTTAACACATTAAGTACTCCGCCTGAGTAGTACGGTCGCAAGGCTGAAACTCAAAGGAATTGACGGGCACCCGCACAAGCGGTGGAGCATGCTGTTTAATTCGACAATACGCGAAGAACCTTACCTAGACTTGACATCCCCGGCAAAGCTATAGAAATATAGTGGAGGTTACCCGGGTGACAGATGGTGCATGGTTGTCGTCAGCTCGTGTCGTGAGATGTTTGGTTAAGTCCAACAACGAGCGCAACCCTCGTCTTAAGTTACTAACATTAAGTTGAGCACTCTTAAGATACTGCCAGTGCAAGCTGGAGGAAGGTGAGGATGACGTCAAATCATCATGCCTCTTACGTCTAGGGCTACAGGCGTGCTACAATGGCCGATACAACGAGAAGCAATACGGCGACGTAAAGCAAAACTCTAAAAGTCGGTCCCAGTTCGGATTGGAGTCTGCAACTCGACTCCATGAAGTTGGAATCGCTAGTAATCCCGAATCAGAATGTCGGGGTGAATACGTTCCCGGGTGTTGTACACACCGCCCGTCACGCCATGGGAGTCGGTAATACCTGAAGTCGGTAGCCTAACCTTTTAGGAGGGGGCCGATCAGGGTAGGATCGATGACTGGGGTGAAGTCGTAACAAGGCATCCCTACGAGAACGTGGGGATGGATCACCTCCTTTCTATGGAGAAAATCTAATAGAAAAAAGAACCGTATGAGAACTTCGGGGATAGAGCGAAAAGCTAAAAGTTCTTGAAAGACTACTTACCATTTTACTTGGTTTTGAGAGATTATTTCTCTCAAGAATTTTGTTCTTTGAAAACTAGATAATGTAAAGATATTTGAGTAATCTAATTTATTTCCGTAAATTAGATATTAAGATCTCAAAACTCATCAAATTAGGATTATATTGGTGGTTAAATTAATAAGGGCGCATGGTGGATGCCTTGGCAATAGAAGCCGAAGAAGGACGTGTAGAACGACGAAATGCCTCGGGGAGCTGTAATGAGCACTGATCCGGGGATCTCCGAATGCGGAAACGCACTTGCAGTAAAAAGCAAGTATCATAGAGTGAATACATAGCTCTATAGAGGACAACTCAGGGAACTGAAACATCTTAGTACCTGAAGGAAAAGAAAGAAAAATCGATTACCTTAGTAGTGGCGAGCGAAACGGTAACAGCCCAAACCAGTCTAAGGACTGGGGTTGTAGGACACTTTGCATGGAGTTACAAAATTACTAGATAGCTGAATAACCTGGAAAGGTTAGCCAAAGAAGGTGAAAGGCCTGTAAGCGAAATCGAGTAATCTCTAAAGTGTATCCTGAGTACAGCGGGACACGAGGAATCTTGCTGGAATCTACGGGGACCATCCCGTAAGGCTAAATACTCTCTATTGACCGATAGTGAACAAGTACCGTGAGGGAAAGGTGAAAAGAACCCCGGGAGGGGAGTGAAATAGAATACTGAAACCATGTGCTTACAAAAAGTTCGAGCCCGTTAATGGGTGAGAGCGTGCCTTTTGCAGAATGAGCCGGCGAGTTACGGTATAGTGCAAGGTTAAGCAGAATATGCGGAGCCGAAGCGAAAGCGAGTCTTAATAGGGCGACTAAGTACTATGCTGTAGACCCGAAACCGAGTGATCTAGCCATGAGCAGGTTGAAGTAAGGGTGAAACCTTATGGAGGACCGAACCAGGACACGTTGTAAAGTGTTTGGATGACTTGTGGCTAGCGGTGAAATTCCAATCGAACTCGGAGATAGCTGGTTCTCCCCGAAATAGGTTTAGGCCTAGCCTTTGATGATGTTACCTGGAGGTAGAGCACTGAATGTGGAATGGCGGCGTCTAGCTGTACTGACTGCAATCAATCTCCGAATGCCGGGATAATTAATCAAGGAGTCAGTGTGTGGGTGATAACGTTCATACGCGAGAGAAAATCAATTCAGACCGTCAGCTAAGGTCCCTAAATGTATGTTAAGTGGAAAAGGATGTAGAATTGCACTAACAGCTAGGAGGTTGGCTCAGAAGCAGCCATCCTTTAAAGAGTGCGTAATAGCTCACTAGTCGAGTGGTTCTGCGCCGAAAATGTACCGGGGCTTAAACATACTACCGAAGCTACGGATTCATACGTAAGTATGAGTGGTAGGGGAGCGTTCTTAGTGCGCAGAAGATAGATCGAGAGGACTATTGGAGCGCTAAGAAGTGAGAATGCCGGTGTGAGTAACGTAAGGAGGGTGAGAATCCCTCCCACCGATCGACCAAGGGTTCCAGGGTAAAGTTCGTCTTCCCTGGGTAAGTCAGGACCTAAGGCGAGGCAGAAATGCGTAGTCGATGGACAACAGGTTTATATTCCTGTACCATGTATATAACTGATGGAGTGACGGAGAAAGCTAGGAAGAGCTGGTTAATGGATTCCAGTTTAAGTGTAAAGGTTAGTGCGTAGGAAAATCCGCGACATTATAAAGACTGAAACACGACGACGATGATTCCCACGGGAATTAAAGTCTTCTGAAGCTAAGCTTCCAAGAAAAACTTCTAAAGATATTATATATATGCCTGTACCAAGAACCAACACAGGTGGTCAAGGAGAGAATCCTAAGGTGAGCGAGAGAACTATGGTCAAGGAACTCGGCAAAATGACCCCGTAACTTCGGAATAAGGGGAGGTTTCTTCGGAAACCCGCAGTGAATTGTCCCAGGCAACTGTTTACCAAAAACACAGGTCTCTGCTAAAGCGTAAGCTGATGTAT
>ERZ857745.3289-NODE-3289-length-15726-cov-3.260290_pt1 | contig 15726 bp, 14 predicted proteins | sample MGYA00519699_ERZ857745 | MGnify/ENA primary metagenome ERZ857745 (study PRJEB31778, sample SAMEA3449357) | human gut metagenome | biome: human gut; feature: human-associated habitat; material: faeces | place: United Kingdom | collected 2010/2012 ...
GCGCGCCTCGAACTTGCTCTTTGCCTCTGCAGCAGAGGCCTTGTCGTCCATGCGCCCCGACAGGCGCGCGGCGCTCTGCTTTTCTATCTCGCGGGCCGTGCGCAGGCGCGCATGCGTGATTGCCGCCGCGAGCGCGTCGGCAGCATGGTCGGGATGGGGCACGTCATCCAGGCCCAAAATCTGCTTCACCATGTACTGAACCTGGTCTTTTTCGGCGGTGCCCTCACCCACTACCGCAAGCTTGATCTGGCGCGGCGTGAATTCGCCGACCATAAGCCCACCCTGCGCGCACGCCACGAGCGCCGCACCACGAGCCTGCCCCGTGGAAAACGCCGCCGTGATGTTTTGCCCGAACCACACGGTTTCGATGCCGACGCACGTAGGCTTAAAGCGATCAACCACCGCTCCTATTTGCTGCGCGATTTTCAGCAAGCGCTGCGAAAGCTCCATTGACGCAGGCGTCGACACGCAGCCGTACGCAAGGCATCGAAGCCGCGACCCATCCTGTTCCACAATGCCCCAGCCGGTATTCGCCAGGCCGGGGTCGATGCCCAATATGATTCGATGGTCGCCTCGCACGCCCGCCCTTTCGCTTTCCGAAAACAATGCCTTGGATTCTAACGCAGTTGCCGCCCATGCGGTTGATGCCGCGAAAGCAAAACCATTTCAACTTGAACGCCCACATGTCGAACGAAGCGGATCGCAAGCATGTCGAATTAACGCGGGGCTCTACAAATTGCGCCAACGCAGAAGAATGCTGCCAGCTAATCCGCTTCCTAGCAGCTTTCTGTATGATATTTTGCTATCTTGTTAACTATCTACCAAGATAGCAATAGGCAAACCAGTCGTTTCATCTGCGATAACGAGTGAAATGTGCCGTCCAAAATTGCCAGTATCGAGCGACAGTGCTCGCGAATAACCGCGCAGAAAATCCATCGCCTACGCCTCGGTCGCACGCAAAAACTAGCCGACGAACGCCTGCGCTTCCAGCACAAACGCACGGGGCGTCGAAGCGGGTTCCCACTGCTCTGCGAGCAGCACGGGGCCATTCGCAGCACCGATTTTGCCCAATCCGAACTGAAAGCATTCGGAAAAATCGGCCGAGCGCACGCGATCGCACGAATATCGCCCAGCAGGAAGGCGCACAAGCGTCATTCCCTTCTCCAGCGCGACACGTGTTGCGGCCTCGGCGTCAAAGGGATAGCTCGGCAACATCTCCACTTGCACGTATGCAGCGAGCCCGTTTTCTTCCCCTGACGAAACGTCCAAGAAAGGCGCGCCAAGCCCGCGCGCAACCCCTTCCGTATACAGGGGGACAAGCCGCATGCCCGGCGCGGCTTCGTATATCGCGCTCGTCACCCGAGCATAGCGGCGCATATCGAAATCGCCGCCAAGCGGCGCGCACAGCAAAAGTCGCTCGGCAAATTCGCGCTCATAGCGCTTCTTCGATTGGAATTGTTGCGACTCGGTGATCTCGTCGGCATAGCGGTCGAGCTGCAGAAGCTGCGCCTCGGCGCGCCCGATGCGCTCCCTCGCCAGCTCGCGCCCCTTCTCGATAAGCTCGCTTTGCCCGTAGCCCAAAGCCGCGGTCGAAGCGATTTCCTTCAACGGAACACCCAGCTCAATGAAGGTGGTCACCATATCCAAATCGGAAATCTGGTTGATTGAGTAGTACCGATACCCCGATTCCTCATTCACGTAAGCTGGCTTAAGCGCACCGACACGCTCGTAATATCGAAGCGATTTCACCGAAACGCCGCGCAGCTTCGCAAATTCGCCAATCGAAAGCAGCTCTTCTTTCATGCATCTCCCATCTGCCACAAGGAGGCGCCTGACGACTCTCCCATCATGGGATAGTCTAAGATGCGGACCCCTGGTTTTTCAAGATGCGAAGCCGAGCCTTTAAATCGGGCCTTTTCATGCTGCCCATACCGCATGTCGCGCGAAACCCCTGCACCATACATCTTTACAAGGCGCAATAATCGGATGAAAGAAAAACAGCGCTATCGCCTCGCAGCACCACCCCGAAAACGAACAATCGGGGATCAGCTATGCGCCTTGACAACACCCTCTGCCTGCAATTTATCGATTTCGCTCCTGGCGAAACCGAAATCTTCCAGCACCTCAGCACTATGCTCACCGAGCATAGGCCCGCGCGTATATTCCGGGATCCCAAGATTTTCACTGCGCAACGAGGGACGAACAACCGTGCTTTCTGTCCCATTGGGATGCTGCAGCTTGAACAAATAATCATTCTCCCACGCCGTAGAGTCATGCAACGTGTCGTTGAAAGACTGGGCTATTTCGAAGCAAAGGTCGCTTTCCTCGAATTGCTGCTTCCAATATGTCGATGGTTGTTTAATGAAGCTTTTTTCGAACAGCCTAATCAGGTGGCTCGCGACTTCCGGATTATTCATGTTGGGACGATTGTTATATTCTGGGTCATCGAGCAACTCGGAGTGACCAAGGATTTTCAGAAAAACTGGGTAGTCTTTCGGAAAATTGACGACATTGCACGTAAACCATTTGTCGTCGCTGCATTTGTATGCTGCGCCGACGGGTGTCTGCTCGTAGCGTTTCTTCGGGTACTCGTGACCATATTGGGTGCTTTCAATCATCATCGAGCCCATCCATAGCGCCGTGCCATATAGGCTAATGCTCACATGGTCACCTTTACCGGTCTTCTCACGCGCAAACAATGCGGACGTTATCGATGCCATGAGTCCCATGGCACACGCGATGTCTCCCGCGCCCATCAGGGGAATAGACGGGCAGTAATGCCCCTCGTTCTCAACAGAGATATCGTGAGTGTATCCGCCCTTCGTCCAGAATGTCATGGTGTCATAGCCCGGTCGATCCCTCTCGGAGCCTTTTTCACCGTATGCGACGAGACTCGCGATAACAAGCTTCGGGTAACGCTCGCGCAACATATCCAAATCGAGGCCAAGCGAGGCAAGCGCTTTGTCACGAGTGTTGGTCATGAATACGTCCGCCTGCTCAAGCATTTTGTGAAATGCCGCAAGGCCGTCACCGCTCTTTAAGTCCAGAACAAGGCCCTTCTTGCCGGCATTGACAGTGTCAAACAGAGGGTTACAATCCTCCGAACAGGGAGTTTTGTAGGCACGCGCAAAATGCCTGAACCCATCACCCGAAGGCGACTCAACCTTCACCACATCGGCACCGAAATCGGCGAGCATACGGCCACACGACGACGCAGCGATATACGTTGAAAGCTCGACAACCTTAACGCCAGCTAGTGGTTTAACGGCATCCATAGAAAACCTCCTTAGCGAGCAGGAAAGAGGCGCATGCACACGAATTGCAATACGCCTCATTTTCCGGATTGTATATAGGTTTAAGACGCTATGCGTTTTTCTTCATTGCCTCTTTGATGAGCGCGCGGCCGGCAGTATGCACCATGATTTCCTCGGTGCCCGCCATGATGCGATAGACACGCTGGTCGCGCCACAAGCGGGAAATGCGGCAATCGTTGCAATAACCGAGGCCGCCCATGATTTGCATGGCGTCGTCAATGACCTCGAAAGCAGCCTGACCGGTATAGCGCTTGCACAACGACGAATCGATGGAAATGGACATGCCATGGTCTTTTTTCCAGGCCGCTTTATGAACCATGTTTTGCATGTTCTCGATTTTAATTTTCATGTCGGTTAGCTTCTCTTGAATCAATTGGAAGCTGCCAATCGTCTTGCCAAACTGCATACGTGTACCTGCATGGCGAATCGCCTCGTCGTAGGCGCATCGAGCCATACCCACATTGGCGGCGCAAGTAATCAATCGTTCAACCTCGAAGTTCTTCATAAGCTGAATGAGGCCCTCGCCCTGTTGGCCGACAAGATCATCCTTAGTAACCTCAACGTCTTCCAGATATACCTCGTAGGTGTGCATCATGTTGTTGCCGATTTTGTCCAGCTTCGCCATCTTCACACCAGGCTGATCCATCTTGAGGAGGTACATCGAAAAGTCGTGATTGACTTTCTCATTCTTGAAGTCTCGAACGATGCACAGCATGTACGGCGCGCAATTTGCCCCGGTGTTAAACGTCTTCGTGCCGTTAATGAACATCTTGCCGTCACGCTCGGTAACCGTAGTGGTTGCCGCGGCGGAATCTGATCCCGCTTGCGGCTCGCTAAAGCCAAGGGTAAACGGCTTGATGCCCTTAAGGCCCAGCTCGCAAATCGCCCTCTGCTGCTCCTCGTTGCCAAAACTCAACATGTCGTCGACAGCAAGCGCCTGATTAACCCAACAAAGCGAAGGCCATCCATTAGCGAACGCCTCTTCCGCGACAAGCAACATGGTAAGAATATCGCACGGTGTTCCGCCGTGGTCCTCAGGAATGCCGAGGGCAGCAAAACCGGCTTCAACAGCGGCCTCGGCGGCCTTAACGGGGAATTCGCCCTTCTTGTCGCATTCCTTGAAGTAGTTGTCGTAATTGCCTCGCGCAATCATCTCTCGGACGCTGTCAAGCAGCAGCTCCTGTTCGTCTGTAAGCGTGAAGTCCATAATTATCTCCTTGTGTTCCTTTGCGCCAACCAATCATGCCTTCGAGCTCTTCTCGGCTCGTCGCTCGTTTTTATTTACCAAACGACTTTGCAGCTTCGGCAGAAAGCGCGTAGTAGTTGAAGTGCACGGTTGCTACCAGCACGCCGTCGATGTTTTTAATATCTACGTCAAGGAAGTAGTCCCCTCTGCCTCGCTGCGCCGCAAGAGCAATCTTTTCCGCCGCCTCTTCTTCCGTAAGCGAGAGTTCGACCACGAGGTCTTTTGTTGACGGTTTCAAGTAACGAATCTCCGCAGCCTTAAGGATGGGAACATAGTCGGTGCCGTATGTGCACTTGAACAGCTTGCCACCCGCGATTTCTGCCAGCGTGAACATGCTTCCAGCATAAGCCGTGCCAACATGGTTCAAATGGATGGGTGCGACAGGGAGAGTCAATTTGATGTGACGCTCCTCAATAATATCCGCAACCATGCCCGCCATGTTGACGTATTCAATCGGCGTGCGCTTCATGTCCGCCTGCTGCGCAATAAACTCCTCATCCAACATGGTGAATCACCTCCTTGATTGTGGTTGGGCGAGTGCTCTTACAATCACAATGGTATCGTCGTACCGGCGAAGCTCGGCGTGCTTTATCCGCCTGCAACCTTGCAAAACAAGACATGAGTTTTTCGAATCTTGCAGCGCCATCATGCATTTTTGGCACACCACTGAAGAATAATTCCGGCCGCCATGTTGGCGAAATCATCCGGAAGGTCGGCCGGACAATTATGCGATCCAGGGAAATGATAAAGCGGACATCCGACACGCTGCGCAAGCGACGCGCCCATCGATTCCATAAGGAGACCGCGACTAAGTTCACCAATGCCGATAGAAAGGCTTGACGGAGTCAAACGATCGAACAAAGGCTTGTAAGGAATCAACGCAGCCGCGTCTTGCCCCGTCCCAACACGCCTGTTTCTCGCAACGACAGAGCAATCTTCCCGCTTCACGGCCGCCGATCGATTATCCCTTGGGCCGAATATGAGTTTCGCGGGCACTCCCTTTATGCCGTTTTCTAATATATGCGACCTTACCTCAAGCAAATCTAACCGAGGGTGAGGGTCGTCGAAGAGACATTCTCCGATAGGTGGCTCGTATGCAAAAAGGTAGTCAATACAGCCTTGGTAACGCGCCAAGCAATCAAGTGCGACTATGCCACCAGCGCTATGCGCAATAACGAACTTGGGGCTTTCGACAAGAGCCAGAACCCTCATCAAATCGCGCGCCTGGGCTTCTGGGGTGAAGTCGCTATCCGAGGGGTCGCCAGACCTCCCGTAGCCTCGCCGGTCATACTGCACAACATCAAACAGCAGCCCAAGCCGTTCTGCACAGGCGTCGAAAAAAATCCCATCAGTTGTGAGTCCGTGAACGAAGACGATACTTCCGTATTTTGTTCCACGCGCTCGTCTCATCGTACCCTGGAGACGAACGCCATCCGATTCGACACAAAAAGAAGTCTCGCGGGTAGTTTTGGCAATCAATCGACTCCCCTTTTCCATATTCACCATCTTTAGCACATTGTTGCCCTCCGCACGCGAATAGCTCGATGCATCATTTGCGAACTCCCTATCCAATTGTCGGCACGAAGCATTCGCGCGAAAGCGAATACAGTTTAGAGTGCATTATTAAGACAAAGCGCACGTAATGCGAAGTCGCATTCGAAACGAAGGCGCATTGCTTATATGCGAAAGCTGGGGAATATCGGTAGAACGCAGATTCAGCCAAACTTCGAAAAGCAAGGAGGAAAAATGGGCGAAACAGAATCAAAGGGGCTGCTTTCGGGCGTGAAGGTTGTCGAACTCGCGACATTCGTTGCCGCGCCTTCGGCCACACGATATATGTCGCATTTCGGTGCAGACGTAATCAAGGTCGAGGATACGCGCGGCGGCGGCGACGCACTTCGTACGCTATGCGTAAGCCTGAACATGCCAAAAGACGAGTACGAAAATCCCCTATATGATGAGTTCAACGGCTGCAAGCGCTCGATTGCTCTTAACTTGAAGGACGAGCAGGCGAAAGTCGTGTTGGGGAAACTCCTCGAAGATGCCGACGTGTTCGTCGTTAACGTCAGGGAAAAAGGCTTGGAGAAGCTTGGCCTGAATTACGAGACGCTGAAGGAGAAATACCCGCGGTTGATATACGCGCAGGTCAACGGTTACGGCGACGCCGGTCCACGAAAAGACGATCCCGCATTCGACATTGCAGCATTCTGGGCCGCAACTGGTTTCACGAACGATTTGTCCCTCGACGTCGGAAACGGCTTGACACAACCTATTGATTCGCCATCGGGCGTCGGAGACACCACAACGGGCTGTTTCCTATTTGCCGCAATCGTTTCCGCGTTGTACGCGAGGGAGCGAACCGGCAAAGGCGACCGAGTCACGGTTTCGTTATATGGCGTTGCAAGCTGGGTTATGTCTCTTCTGTCTCTCTCGACGCAAGAGAAATACGGCAGGAAATACCCACGTTCCCATCGCACATGCACCCCTCCCGCATTCAAATGCGCCGACGGCAGATGGATAAATGTGACGCTGATGGCAAATTGGTCGTATTACTTCCCCCAATTCTGCAAGGCGATGGACATGCCGGAACTCGAGCACGACCCGCGCTTCGCGAAAGACGAAGATTACGTGCGCCCCGAAAACGCCGTGCAATTCACCGACATATTCGACCCGATCTTCTTAACGAAGACGAGCGACGAATGGATGAAGTTATTCAACGAGTACAACATCGTTTGCGCCGTGCTTGGCCACTTCAGCGAGATTTCCACGAGCGAACAAGCATGGGCGAATGGCTACATGGTGAACCACACAATGCCAAACGGCGAGCAGTGCGCCTTCGCCGTCCCGCCGTTCCGGTCGAATAATATGGCCACCGAGGGATATAAATACGGCCGCGCGCCACTTTTGGGCGAGAATTCCATCGAGATCATGCATGAGCTCGGGGTTTCCCAAGACGTGATAGACGGACTGATTGAGCGCGGCGCGTCTGTCCAGCACGAGCCATGCAATGCTCCGACATTCGAGGAATGGAAGCCCGAGCAATAACGCTACCGAAACCCCAAAAAAGAACGGCCCGTTGCCTCACCAACTGAAACGAGACAACGGGCCTATTTGTATACCTGCCTACCGCTGCGCGGCAAGGTGGATATTACGCAATTCGCTCTCGGATACTTTCCCAGTGCCGCCGCGCGGCAGCTCGTCGAGGAAATATACTTTACGCGGTTTTTTGAAGCGTCCTAGGCGCGACGCGCACTGGCCGATGACATCTCGCTCGTCTATATCGCTCTCAGGGTTTTTGACGACAAATGCTATAGGGCATTGGCCCCATTTCCGGTCATCAACACCAATCACATCGGCTTCCACCACTCCATTCATGCGACCGATGCAATCGGCGAGTTCCTGGGGGAATATATTCTCCCCTCCAGAGATAATCATACCATCTTTGCGGCCTTCCACATGGAGGTATCCGCGCTGGTCTATATAGCCGCAATCCCTTGTATGATACCAACCGTCAACGAGAACCTCTTTAGTTAGCGCGTCGCGATCGCGATATCCGCGCATGGTCGTATATGCGCGCAGAACGATTTCACCCGTCGTTCCGACGGGGCATTCAAAACCATCCTCGGAAACGATTTTGACGTCCGCGCCAAAAATCGGCTTTCCCGCCGTCTCCAAAAGGGAAGCATCGGCATGGTCCTCGGGAGTAAGCGCCGTTACCGGCCCCGCCGATTCGGTCATCCCATACGCCTGGTAGAAACCGCATCCTATGACCTCGGCGCATCGCGCAAGCAGCTCGGAATCGACATGCGTCGAGCCGTAGCTGATTAACCTCAAGCTCGAGAGGTCTACCCCCGTCTTTTCCTTGTGGTTCAGCAATTCCTTCATCAAGATGGGAACGAGCGCGGCACGCGTAACATGATAACGCTCGATGAGCTGCGCGATTTCGTCCGCATGAGCGGTTTTGCTTATTACAAGCGTACCGCCATTAAGGAAAACTTTGTAAATCGAAAAGCCCGAGACGTGAAAAAATGGGAAGCAACACAAACAGACCTCACTCGAAGACCAACGTTCTGACGACGAGCTAATGAGCGTCTGCATGGCAACAGCCCCACATGACGTCAAAACGCATTTCGGCGTGCTGGTGGTGCCACTCGTAAACATATGAAGTGCCGTGTCGCAAGGGCCAAACTCGTATGGCGAAAAATGACTCTGGGGTACCGAAGCGACAAACGGTCCATAGCCCTGTGCCCCATTTGGAACCTCGTCGCCAATCACGATGATTTGGATATGCGGGAATTTAGACACTATAGCCGAAATGGGCAAATTCGGCCCAACAAAAAGAATGCGAACATTCCCCTGTTCAATCAAGTCGCAGATGACCGATTCGGACCATCTCGCATTGTACAGTTCAGGAACTGCCCCAACCAAGCTTGCACCAAGCAGCACTTCAACGTACTCCGGGCAATTCCCGCTCCATAAGCCGACGTTGTCACCAGGCTTCAAAGACGTCTGGTTTAACGCTGAAGCAACTGCATAAACCCCGTCTTTTACTTGGGAATATGAGTATTCCTTTCCATTGAACACCATGGCGGTTTTGCCTGGCTCGCGCCTAGCGGAATTGAGAAGACCATCGGCAAGCTTCATATCTGCCTCCAAGCATGCACGGAATTCTGGCAAACCGTTGCTGAAACAGCATAACCAGTCGAATCCCCTTTTCACGACTGTGTCCTATGCCAAAATACCACCCCTTCTTGTGTGCACATATATTACCCATGTGCTTCCGCATGGGCAAAATTCTAAATCCGCTTCCTTACCACCACAGTACAATGACCGCAGTTGCAAAAAGCGAAAGGGCTTATGCACATTTCAAAAATGCTATTTGCATGGGTTAAAGGGGATTTTGCCATGGATATTCGCATACTGAAGGAATTCAATACGCTCGTGATGTACGGAAGCTATACGCCCGCATCTAAGGCGCTCTTTCTCTCCCAATCGTCCTTGAGCCGCCATATCGCCTCTCTTGAAAAAGAAGTCGGCCAACCACTGCTCTTCGACACGCACCCGCTCACGCCAACTAAAGCTGGAGAGGCGGTAATAAAGCAAACGACGGAGATTTTATCTTCCTACGACGCCATGATGTCGGCTCTTGGGGCCCTCTCGCACAGCAAACCCGAGCTTATTCGCATCCAAGACCGAACACACTTCGAATCGCTTTACGCAAATATATTCAAGACCATCACTCAAGTTGAAAAAGAATACCCTAACGTCACTTTCGATTTCGTAAAACAAGAGCGCGTATACACGCCAATTGAAGCGCTTTTGGCAAAGAAACTCGATGCAGCGTTCCGCTTCCGCATCGCCCGCAACGCGGCCGAAAACCCCGCGCTGGACGTGGATAATCGGCTCATAAGCATTCCGATGAATCATTTCCAAGGCGAATTGTGCATTGGCATCCGCCGAGATTCCAATCTTCGCCAATCAGGGAAGCGCCTATCGTTCGCCGATTTCTCCGACACCCGATTCTTCGTCCCGGCAGAACGGCACCTGGCAGAGTTCGTTGAAGACTTCCGCGAGATTTGCGCAGCAGAGGGGTTGCATCCAAAAATAGAGATGATTACAACCGACAGTTATCTCGATTTTTACTCGAGAGTTCCCGAAGATGGCGCCGTATTCCTCATTCGCATGCACAACGAGGGACATACTTCGCTTGATCGCTGTATCAAGAACAACCTTGCAGCGATTTTGCCTGAAAGCTCGCATGGCCCGTATTACGCCAAAGTCGCGCTCCTCGCACGGAAAGATGTTCACACCGAAGCGTTCGACACATTCTTGCGGGAGGTTGAGAAACTCGAAACGATTTCCGATCCATATTTTGAAATGCCCGAGGAGACGAAGCGCCGCATAGCATGAGGTCCATATGGCAAAACGCTATTCGAGAAAAAGTCCATTATTTCTCGAATAGCGTTTTGCCAAAGGCGGAAAAACTTTAGCGAATAGTGGAAAGACACTTTCGATTGTTGCATTAATTCCTTCGCATCCAGAAGGATAAGCTAACAGTGACGGAGATCACACAAAGGGACACAGAAAGGGGCCATCATGGTTTTTGAGAATTTCCTCCTCGAAGTCGAAGACGGAATTGCTATTTTCACGGCAAATCGTCCCGAGAAAATGAACGCCATGAACGATCAGTCCTGGAAAGAAATCATTGATTTCTTCACCTGGGCCGACACCGCGGATGAGGTTAAAGTCGTCATCATAACGGGAGCTGGCGATAAGTCGTTCATTGCTGGCGCTGACATTAACGCGCTTGCGGTCAAGAAGCCCGCCGATTGCATGGGCGGGCTCGGCCAGAAGGCGACCAACGCTATCGAGAATTGCTCGAAACCCGTTATAGCGGCCGTCAATGGGTACGCACTTGGCGGCGGATGTGAAATTGCCATTGCATGCGACTTCCGCATCGCTTCTGAGAATGCGCTTTTCGGAACTCCTGAAACTGGCCTCGGTGTTATCCCGGGAGCAGGCGGAACCCAGCTCATCGGCCTCGGTCGCACCAAAGATATGGTTATGCTCGGCCGCAAGATTAAGGGTGAGGAAGCAGCCCGAATTGGCCTTGCGACGAAATGCGTTGCGTCCGAAGACCTTATGGCCGAAGCAAAGAAGACTGCATCAAAACTCGTGGCAAAGGGCCCTCTGGCACTTCGCCTGTCCAAACAGGCAATCAAGGCCTCGCTTTCCGCAAGCCAAGAAGTCGGTCTGTTCGCCGAGATGCTCGCACTTAGCGCCCTGTGCGGAACGGAGGACAAGGCCGAAGGAACTTCTTCGTTTATAGAAAAGCGCAACCCGATATTCCAGAGCCGATAGCACAAAAGCCAAAAGAACCAACCTTTAAGGCCCGCTCGCACATGAGCGGGCCTTAATAATGTACATGCTTTGCCATTCTGGACATTTTTTCCTTCTTGGGAATTTCATCGAAAACCTAAGGTCAAGGCAATCAAGTATGATAGCGGATATTCAAAAACTAATCGCCTAGGCTAGATGGAGCACCGCCATGATCGATCCAAGCTTTCTTTATGACGAAATACTTACCGAAGAAGAGAAACAGATCATTGACACAGCAAAAGAGTTCGGCGGGGAGTATTTCACGGAAGACAGCGTTCGTCTTTGGTATGAAGAAGGCGGCGTGCCCAATCACGTGATGGAAGCGTACCGCGACACCGGACTCGGCCTGCTTGGGCTAACACCCCGCCTTGGTGGAGTTCGTGCATCGTTCACAGCCCAGGCCATGGTAGTCGAAACGCTTTCCAAGTACGCTGGCGCCGCACTGCCCATGCAGTCTCAAATCTCGTGCATGAATGTCATGAGTAGATTCGCGCGAGAGGACCAGATCAAAACGATGCTGGACGCATACGCGAAAACAGCATACCCTGGTTTTTCCTTGGCCTTTGCAGACGACGAAACGGGATCAGACTTCCAAAGCTACAAGACCGCCGTCTTCAAAGAAGGAGGAACGTATATACTCCGCGGACGCAAGGCATTCGTCAACAACGGTATGTTCATGCCGAACGTGCTTGTAATCGCAAAGAATATGGTAGATTACGACGACATCCTCACTGCTCCATTCAATATTTGGCTCGTCCCTCGCACGCAAGAAGGAGTGAGCGCGTATCCAATCAACACCATCGGCCAACGAATCACTCCTGCCTCCGCATTGAAATTCGACAATGTCGAGCTTGACCCTTCATGGCAAATTGGCACTGAGGAACTCTCTCCCCAAAATATATTTGAACTGTCGCAAATCGTTAGGACAATGACGTGCGCGAACAGCCTTGGAATGGCCCAGGCGGCACTCGAAGACGCCGTAACATATTCCCAGACGCATGTCATTAGAAACAGGCCTATCGCAACGTTCCAGCAAATCGCAGAAATGCTCGTCGACATGCAAATAGACGTCAGCAATATCAGAACAATGCTTTACGAGGCAACGTACGCAATCGACAAAGGTGCAGAGAAGATTCCCCTAGTGGTGAGCCTTTTGAAGAAATACGCGCCCTCTGCTGCGGTCAGGGTTGCCGACAAGGCCATTCAAATATTCGGCGGTGTTGGCTACACCGACTCGACCAGAGTGTCGCGCATCTGGATTGACTCGAGGGCAAACCAAATCATTGGCGGTACTGACCAAATTATGACAATTCTGGGAGCAAAGGGCATCGCGAAATACTATTCAAAGTAGCGTACGATAGGTGGCACATGTGCAATGCGGCCTTGGCGATTGTCGCCAAGGCCGCATTGCGCTCCGATGGCAAAGACAGCTCAGTTGTGCCCGTCGCCTACAAACTGTTTATTCCTAGCATCTGCCATCAAAAAGCGGGCCCGACATTCCGGAGCCCGCCACAGAATTAAATCACACGTGTTTCAATAACGGCTATCGGTTCTTGACCTCCTTTTGCAAAGCACGCCCCGCCACGTGAATCATAATCTGATCGGTTCCACCGGCAATGCGATTCTGACGCGAATCTCGCCATAGGCGCGACACACGGGAATCGTCCGAATAGCCAATGCCGCCCATAACCTGCATAGCCATATCGCACACTTCAAAAGCGGTTTGCGCACAGTAGAACTTCGTCAAAGCCGCTGATACGTTGATGGATTTGCCTGAATCAAACTCCCATGCAGTGTGGTACACGGAATTGCGCATGTTATCGACAGAGATGCGCATCTTGACCAGCATCTCTTGAATCAGCTGGAAATTACCGATGGGCTGTCCGAATTGCTCGCGCTGCGTCGCATATTGCAGGGCGTCGTTGTAGGCGCACGTCGCCATGCCGAGCGAGCCAGCAGCGATAATGAGTCGCTCGAGCTCGAAATTCTTCATCACAACGTAGAAGCCTTTATGTTCTTCGCCCACCATTGCAGATTCCGGCACTTCCACATTATCGAAATAGACCTCATCCAAAGAGAACGTACGCTGCCCGAGCTTATTCAAGGGCTCGATAGTAACGCCCGGAGCATCGAGCGGAACCATGAAACACGTAATTGAGCGGCTGGCTTTCTCGTCAATGCTGAAATCACGGCACATACACAGCATGTATTTCGCACGCGCACCGTCAGTGTTGAACGTCTTGTGTCCATTGATGACGATTTTGCCGTTCTTGCGCTCGTAAGACGTTGCAATAGCATTGGAATCGGAACCCGATTGCGGTTCGGAGAATCCCAAGCTGAACGCCTTTTTGTTGGCTAGAAGCAGGTTCATGGTCTCTTTTTTCTGCTCTTCAGTGCCGAAGGTCAAAATATCGTCGACCTGCAAAACCTGGCCCATGCCGGAAGGAAAGCCGTGGCTCTCGACGCGTTCGGCAACCATGCACAGCGTGCGAACGTCAACGGGGGTTCCGCCATATTGTTCGGGAATTCCCAAAGTGCCAAAACCAGCGTCGAGATACGCCTGCTTGAACTCCGTCATGGGAACATGCTGGCTCTCGCACGAACGAATATATTGCTCATTGAACTGAGGGTTCTGCTGAAAGAAATCATCAATGCTATCGAGCAGCAGAGATTGCTCATCGGAAATATCAAAATCCATGAAGGGCCCCTTCACTCTTTGCCATTATTCCCCCTTTAAACAGATTAACCTATTTGAAATTAGAGCCAAAAGATGAGATGATTGCTTTTGTAACATTATTTATCGATTGTTACGTTTTTTTGAAAGGCGGGATGATGTCCAAATCGCAGCAGACTAAGTCAACCATCTTTTCCGCATACAAAGAGCTCGTTGTCGGACCAGGATCCGCCCCAGCGACCGTCCAAGAAATCACAGCGCGTTGCGGAATCAGCCGAAAAACGTTCTACTATCACTTTCCTGACCAGCTCTCGCTTGTCGAGTGGGGATATCGACAAGGCATCGCCCAGCAGTTGCGAGAAGAATGCTCTAAAGAAACGCTCGTGATGCCAATCAAGCAGATGAACGACCCTTTTCCGGATTTGCCGTATTATGCCCGACGACCACAAGGCGTACGCTCTATCGACGCCTCTGTTTTCTTCGGCACCTTCACCCATCACCTTGAATCGAACAGGGCCTATTACCAGAAACTTCTGGCAGGGCAAAACGCGCGCGAGTTCATGCGGTACATCTTCACACTTTACTATTACCCCTTTTATGCAGACGTCAAATACATCGTCAACGGACGAAGCATCGACCAAGAAACAATCGTACGTTTCACTCATTGGTTCCTGCATTCGGCGATTACCTGCTATTTCGAGGAAATTGCGTATTTCCCATCAGCCCCCCTTACTACATGGCCATCACAGGAATCGCCGAACTTTCATCACAACAGCCTCCACGACGCCATTGAAAGGTTCTTCTCCGCAGAAGAGAAGCGGTACCGATTCGTCAAACTCGGCAATTAGCGTTCCGTCTTTGAGGGATGAAGAATTCTTGCCCATTTTTAAATCGGTGTTACCGTTTTGACACGACATCCATTATGCACCCTTCAGCGCCTCTTTATAATCACCGACAGATTGCATCGTTATTGAAAGCCATCACTGGAACACCCATACAGCAAAGCCATAAATCCCCATCCACGGAATGGCAAGATTTGACGAGCGGTCGTGCACTTGGTTTTCCAGACAAACAAAGGAGGGGCAATGACAAAATCATTTAAAGATCTTCTCGTCGTTGAGCTGACTACCTATGTCGCAGCTTCTACGGCAGGACGCCTTTTTGCCGCAAACGGCGCAAAGGTTATCAAGGTCGAACCCATCAAGGGCGATCCTTGGCGTTACTACGGGCCAATGATGACGCTCCCGAACGATGAACGCGAAAACCCCGTTTTCGATATCGTAAATGCCAACAAAGAAGGCATTTCACTCAATATCAAGGAGCCGGAAGGACGCGCCGTCCTCGACAAACTCCTTGAAAAAGCAGACGTTTTCATTACGAACAACCGTCCCAAATCGCTTATTAAAGACAAGCTCGACTACGGCACCCTTAAAGAGAAGTACCCATCACTGGTGTACGCCAACGTTACAGGCTATGGCGATGTGGGCCCCGACGTGGACGCACCTGGTTTCGATACCATCGCGTATTGGGCGCGCACCGGCCTTATGCACGATTTGTGTCTGCCCAACGAGCACCCTATCACTTCCCCGCCGGCGATGGGCGACATCTCAATC
>ERZ857745.3313-NODE-3313-length-15595-cov-5.080631_pt1 | contig 15595 bp, 18 predicted proteins | sample MGYA00519699_ERZ857745 | MGnify/ENA primary metagenome ERZ857745 (study PRJEB31778, sample SAMEA3449357) | human gut metagenome | biome: human gut; feature: human-associated habitat; material: faeces | place: United Kingdom | collected 2010/2012 ...
GTCGCCGCCGTCCGGGCCGCCTGCGGCCACATATTTCTCGCGGTGGAAGGCCACCGCGCCGTTGCCGCCGTTGCCTGCCTTCACCGTGATTTTCACTTTATCAATAAACATTTAAGAATCCCCTTTCAGATGCAGCTCATAAAACGCTGCGTCAAAGGTTTCGCTGCCGTCGAATTTAGCAAACGTTCCGCGGCGGACAAGCTAAACTCCGCACTTGCGGATGACATTGCCGGAGGCCGTGTTTGCGGACGCGAGCTCCGCGGCAAAATCGCAGATGCCAAGCCTCCGATGCGCCCAGCGAAGCATCGCCATGGCCGCCTCCGTGGCGCAGCCCATCCCCCACATATCGCGGCGGAGGTTATATCCCAGATGATGAAACCCGTTATAAAAAAATCCCGAACATAGAGCGCCTATGTCCGGGATTCCGTATTGCGTCTTACTGTTCCGCGTAGACGGAGCACTGCTTGCGATCCTTGCCCTTGCGCTCGAACTTGACGTGGCCGTCAACCAGAGCAAACAGGGTGTCGTCGCTGCCGATACCGACATTGACGCCCGGATGGATGTGCGTGCCTCTCTGGCGAACCAGAATGTTGCCCGCGAGGACGAACTGACCGTCCGCGCGCTTCACGCCCAGTCTCTTGGACTCGGAATCACGGCCGTTCTTTGTAGAACCTACACCTTTTTTATGAGCAAAAAACTGAATGCCTAATCTTAACATTACCTTACACCTCCGTTGTTATTTCTACGAATTCGGGATAGCTCTCGGACAGATCCGAAACAAACTGCGCATATCCCTCAATTATACGTCTTGCCATCTCGGACTGCTCTTTTGTGCAGCTCAATGAAAGACGCGCTTTCGGAACATCACCGTCAAAGTCCGTATCAAAATCAATATCGGATTTTTCAAGTATGTCCATTACAAGTTCAAGTGCCGATGAAAGTGCCGCGCACACTATATCGCTTCCGTTTTCCGAGTACCCCGAATGTCCTTCGGAAAGCACCGTGTATGACAAAAGCTCATGTCCGTTCCGCTTTGCTTTTGCGGCTTTAACGAAAACCTGCGTCATAACCGATTCTTCAATCAGCCGATCTTGTTGATCTGAACCTTGGAATAGGGCTGTCTGTGTCCCTGCTTCTTCTTTTCATTCTTCTTGGACTTATACTTAAGAATAACGACTTTCTTTGCCTTGGCGTTTCTGAGAACAGTACCTTCAGCCTTAACACCGTCTACAAACGGAGTTCCGACCTTGATTCCGTTATCGTCGGAAAGAGCCACTACGTCAAACGATACGTTTGCGTTTTCTTCAACGCCGAGCTTCTCAACGAAGATGATGTCGCCCTCTGCTACTTTATACTGCTTTCCGCCGGTCTGAATAACTGCGTACACGAAAAGCACCTCACTTTCTTAATAAGACTCGCTGAACACGGGCTTCCGGTTTTCTTTCATATATTACATAAAAGCGCACGGAATTATCTGCCCTTATCATGCGGCTCTACTATTATATCATGTGAAAACGCCGATGTCAAGGGTTTTGAGAGATTTTTTGACATTTATCAGGCGAGAACATTGCATTTTTATTTTTTACGGTGTATAATAGTTTCCGTCGGCGTAAAAGCCGGCAGGTAAGGATCTCTTTGCGGTGGATTTCACCGGCGGTTGCGCCATTCCCGAAAGGGTGTGGTTGTTATGAACGATACATAAGATTTATTATCTTTGTAGTTCTCATAGCGATAGCTTTTAGTATAAAAGTAAGATAACCGCCCAATGCAAACGCAGCGGTTATCTTTGATCGTTATGTTGGCGCAACCGTTTGAGGTCTTGCCTTTGTACTTATATTATATCCGCAAAACCGATATTTGTCAACACATATGCGAAAAAACTTTTATATGTTTACATTATTTATATTATATGTCTTGACAAAGCCGCGCGCTTACTGTATAATGTATTCAAATTAATAAATCTTAATCTTATCAAGAGCGGCTGAGGGAACAGGACCGAAGATGCCCGGCAACCTGTCTGAACAAAATTCGGACAAGGTGCTACTTCCTGCATGATATTCACGTTTTTGCAAAGCACGGCGCGGTTATCATGAAAGATGAGAAGTAAACGACTTCTTCCCTGCTCTGATTTTTTCGGTGCAGGGTGTTTTTTTCGGCACGGCAAAAGAAAGGAATTCAAAATGAAAAAAGTATTATTCACATCGGAATCGGTAACGGAAGGACATCCCGACAAGATATGCGACGCCATATCCGACGCGGTGCTTGACGCCATAATTGAAAAAGATCCGACGGCACGCGTTGCCTGCGAAACGGCTATAACCACGGGACTTGTACTCGTAACCGGAGAAGTTACCGCAAACTGCTATGTTGACATTCAGGGAATCGTGCGCGACACGATACGCGAAATAGGCTATGACAGAGCTAAATACGGCTTTGACAGCGACACCTGCGCGGTTATCAGCTCGATTCACGAACAGTCCCCCGACATCGCTCTCGGCGTTGACAAATCGCTTGAAGCAAAAGAGGGCGATACCGACAAGTACGACACGGGCGCCGGCGACCAGGGACTTATCTTCGGATATGCCTGCAACGAAACCAAGGAGCTTATGCCGCTCCCCATCTCGCTTGCGCACAAGCTTGCAAAACGCCTTACCGAGGTCAGAAAGAACGGAACTCTGCCTTATCTGCGTCCGGACGGAAAAACTCAGGTTACCGTTGAGTACACGGACGGGAAACCGTCAAGAGTCGACGCGGTTGTCGTTTCCTCTCAGCACGATCCCAAAGCTGAGCTTGCGGCTATCAGACGCGACATCATAAGAGAAGTTATACGCCCCGTCATTCCCGAAGAACTGCTCGACGAAAACACAAGATTCTTCATCAATCCGACAGGACGTTTTGTAATAGGCGGTCCCAACGGCGACACCGGTCTTACCGGAAGAAAGATCATTGTCGATACCTACGGCGGATATGCGCGTCACGGCGGCGGAGCATTCTCCGGCAAAGACCCGACAAAGGTTGACAGAAGTGCCGCATACGCAGCAAGATACGTTGCGAAGAACATTGTTGCGGCAGGTCTTGCGGACAAATGCGAGGTTCAGATAGCATACGCGATAGGCGTTGCTCACCCTATCTCGGTTCTGGTTGACACCTTCGGGACGGCAAAAGCCGACGAGGAAAAGATCTCAAAAGCCGTTTACAAGTGCTTCGATCTGCGTCCGGCTGCGATAATCGAAATGCTCGACCTCAGAAAGCCTATCTACAAGCAGCTCTCGGCTTACGGTCATCTCGGCAGAGAAGAACTCGGGGTTACATGGGAAAAGACCGACCGCGCAGAGGCTCTCAAAAAAGCTGTTGCAGAACTTTAAGCCAATATTGATTGCCGTTATTGCGCATATATTTGCATATTCGAACTAAATATCAACATTTTATACACCGAAACGCGCCGATTTATATGTTCCGCAGGAAATTTCAAAATATTTTCTCGCGTTTTCTGCAAAAAGCTCACATATACTCTGTGTTTTGATGTTTTTTGTAAGATGTATACAAATTCAGCGGTAAAAATTTGGGAAGAAATAATCTTTTCTTTTTCAGAAAAATTTGGTATTATATAGTAGATAATTCAGAAACTCTAAAATTGTTTAAAGTTACAGGTGTCTGATCTTTAGGAGGTTACAACAGATGGCAAGTGTTTCGTTAAAGCACATTTTCAAAAGATATCCCGGCGGCGTTACTGCCGTAAACGATTTCTGCCTTGAAATCAAGGACAAGGAATTCATTATACTCGTAGGTCCTTCCGGATGCGGTAAGTCAACCACTCTGCGTATGATTGCCGGTCTTGAAGAAATTACCGAAGGCGAACTTTACATAGGCGACAGAATCGTAAACGACGTTGCGCCTAAGGACAGAGACATCGCGATGGTTTTCCAGAACTATGCTCTTTATCCGCACATGACAGTATTTGAAAACATGGCTTTCGGTCTTAAGCTCAGAAAAACACCGAAAGAAGAAATAAAGAGACGCGTTGAAGAGGCAGGAAGAATCCTCGACATCAGCCACCTTCTCGACAGACGCCCGAAGGCTTTGTCAGGCGGTCAGAGACAGCGTGTTGCTCTCGGACGTGCTATTGTCCGCGAACCTAAGGTATTCCTTCTTGACGAACCGCTCTCAAACCTCGACGCAAAGCTCCGTGCTGCGATGAGAACCGAGATCACAAAGCTTCACAAGAAACTCGGTACAACGTTTATCTACGTTACGCATGACCAGGTAGAGGCTATGACCATGGCTTCGAGAATCGTCGTTATGAAAGACGGTATCATTCAGCAGGTCGATACTCCTCAGAACCTTTACGATATGCCCTGCAACCTCTTCGTAGCAGGATTTATCGGAACTCCTCAGATGAACTTCATTCATGCAAACCTTGTCAAGGAAGGTTCCGACGTATTCGTTGAATTCGACGGCTGCAAGTTCAAGCTTCCGACCGAAAAGGCTCAGAATCCGGCACTTGCGGACTACTTCGGAAAAGAAGTTATCCTCGGCGTTCGTCCCGAATGTATCCACGACGAGCCTATGTACCTCTCCTCTCTTGAGGACTGGACGACAGACGTTCAGATCGACGTTACTGAGCTTATGGGTGCTGAAATTTACCTTTACTTCACTCTCGGCGAGGACAACAACCTCATCGCAAGAGTATCTTCCAGAAGCAAGGCAAAGAGCGGCGACACCGTTAAGGTTGCGTTCGATATTTCTCACATTCACATTTTCGATAAAGACACCGAAAAGTGCATCGCACACTGATTATATTGCAATAATTACGGCAGGCTGCTTTTACGGCGGCTTGCCTTTCTTTTTAAATAGCCAAAGATACTGATTTTCGCGAAAGGAAAACAAAAATGAAATACGTCATAATAATAGGCGACGGAATGGCGGACTACAAAATCGAATCTATCGGCAACAAAACTCCGCTCATGGTTGCAAAAAAGCCGAGAATGGACTACATGGCGTCTCACGGCGTTATCGGATATTCCCACAACGTACCGGAAGGCATGGTCCCCGAAAGCGACACGGCAAACCTTGCGGTTATGGGATATGATCCAAAGATATACTCAAAGGGACGTTCTCCTCTTGAGGCGTTGAGCATGGGCATTGAAATGCAGCCCGACGAAACCGCATTCAGAATCAACACGGTTGCTCTTACGGAAAACGACTGCGACTACGAACATCAGGTAATCATAGACCACGGTGCCGACGAGATACCGACTGAGGAATCGGCAGAGCTTATAAAGACGCTTGACAAGGAACTCGGCGACGAAAACCGCAAGTATTATCCCGGCGTAAGCTACCGTCACTGCCTTATATGGAAAAATGCACCCGAAATATTCCCGTTCATGCGTCCGCACGACATACTCGGCAAAACGATAGGCGAATATCTGCCGAGCGGCGAAATCGGCGCGCCGTATCTCGAAATAATGAAAAAAAGCTACGAGATATTAAAGAACCACCCCATAAACATCGACAGAAAAAAGCGCGGACTTCTGCCCGCAAACTCGCTTTGGATATGGAGCCCCGGCAAAAAACCGCAGCTCAAATCGTTTGAAGAAAAATACGGCATAAAGGGTACCGTAATCTCAGCGGTTGACCTTATAAAGGGTATCGGAAAATGCGCAAAGATGAACGTCCCCGACATTGAGGGCGCGACCGGCAACATCAACACAAACTTCCACGGCAAAGCTGTCGCTGCGGTTGAGGCACTCAGAAACGGCGACGATCTTGTATACGTCCACGTCGAAGCACCCGACGAATGCGGTCACAGAGCCGAGCTTGAAAACAAGATAAAATCTATCGAGTACATAGACGAGCAGGTAATCGGATACATTGAGGACGAGCTGAAAAAGGACGGCGAAGAATACCGTTTTCTTATACTTCCCGACCACCCGACTCCAATCGCCCTCAGAACGCACACCATGGACGCCGTGCCTTACATCATGTACACAAGCACAAACGAAGTAAACTCAGGCGCGCCTTGCTACGACGAGCAGTTCGGCGTTGAAGATTCTTCGGCTCTCGGTCTTAAAAACTACGACAGGGGCGAAAAAATCATGGACGATTTTCTCGGAAAATAAAATTTTCAAGGAGGTAAACAAACATGGAAAACACAGCCTTTTCGGTTATAATTATGCTCATATTTGCCGTTATCGGCTTTTTTGCCGGAGCATTTTTAGACAACAACGCTTTCGGCTGTGCAATTCTGTTTGCGCTTATTTCCGGAATTGCCTGCATTGTTCATGCGATTGAAAGCAAAAAGCAGTAAACCGCATAAATTCAAGTAAAAATAATGCAAAATCTCCCGTGTCCGGTACTCGTATGTACTCACGGGAGATAATTTTTTGCTTACAAAGCAGCAAAAACTGTAATTATTGTTAGCATAAAACTCTTACTGTTCCACAACCGACTTATAATAGTTTCCGAAATCCGCAAGAGCGTCAATGATCGGCAGCATCTGCCGTCCAAGCTCAGTCAGCCCGTATTCAACTCTCGGCGGAAGTTCCATATAGTCGCGCCTGTACGCAAGCCCGTCATCTATCATCTGACGCAGACTGTCGGTCAGCACTTTCTGAGATATTCCGTCAAGATCTCTTTGAAGTTCATTAAATCTCCACGGGCGTGCTTTAAGATTACGCAGTATAAGCAGTTTCCATTTCCCGCCGATAAGAGATACGGCTGTCGCGACCGGACACGCCGGCAATTCCTGTTTTGTTTTCATTGCTTCTTCACCTCTCAGATATATTACACCATGAAGCAAAATGCTTGCTTGCAATGGCATTTTGCAAAGCCGTCAATTTCGCAGCCGACTGAACGGCGGGGCGGCAACGCCGCCAAAGACTTGCGAAGCAAGGCTTTCTGCGTATATTATAACACACATTTGTAAAAAAGTATACAGTAACAAAAAAGTGCGTACTTGTTTTTATATGTACACCGTGCTACAATACAATCAAGCAAAGGACATTTGCAAAACACACACGGAGGTATTCATCATGAAAAACTACACCAAAACAAACATAGGAAACGACGGCAGAACTGAGCTTCACGAAAAGCTCGCGCTTACCGGCGCAGAAATCAGCATAAACAATCTTCCGGCAGGAGCAGGCGTTCCGTTCGTTCACTCACACAAGACCAACGAGGAGATTTACGGCGTCATTTCCGGCAAAGGCAAGGTTGTTATTGACGGAGATGAAATTGAGCTTAATGCAGGCGACTGGCTCAAAATTTCACCTGCCGCAAAGCGTCAGTTCTCGGCAGCAGCTGACAGCGGAATTACTTTTGTCTGTATTCAGGTAAAAGAAAACTCTCTCGGCGGATTTACCGCGGATGACGCTGTTATATATTAATCATATAACAAAAATAGTGAGCATGGTTACGGTAAATTCCGCAGCTATGCTCTTTTTATACTTATGTAAATTTAAAAATCGCGCATTTGCCGCTTTTCAAGCGCAGTAATCACTTCGTCCAGATTTTCGGCAAAGCATATTCCCTCCTGGCGTTCTTTTGACGACAGACCTTTGTCTATCATCTTGTCAAGCAGCGCTTTAAGGCTGTCGTAATATCCGTTCAGATTATAGAGAATACACGGCGCGTCAAGCTGTTTTAAGGACACCTTTGACATGACCTCGGATATTTCTTCAAGCGTTCCGGTTCCGCCCGGAAAAGCGATAAAAGCGTCGCCGAGTTCTATCATTTTCGCCTTTCTTTCCGACATATCGCGCGTTACGATAAGCTCTGTCAGGTCGTCATACAAAAAGCCCATATCCACAAAAAACTGCGGCTCGACGCCCGTCACACTTCCGCCCGAATTCAGAACGCTTTCGGCAATCTCGCCCATAAGACCGTTTTTCGAGCCGCCGTAAACAAGCGAATGTCCGCTTGCTCCTATCCAATTTCCAAGTTCTCTTACCGCTTTGAGCAAAGCAGGATCATTTCCCTCGTTTGCTCCGAGATAAACCGTAATATTCATTTTAAATCAACCTTTCCAAAACAATACAAAAACATTTCAAAGCCGACTGTGAAATTATAACATTTCCGTTTGCGGCGCCCTGCCTTAACAATCCCACAGATGAAGTTTTAGGTTTACGTTTCCGTTTGCATTAAAAGTCACACCCTCAGTCTCAAGCAGCCCTCTCTGCTCATGCCAGCCCGGAACCAATCTTCCGCAGTGATTTACAACCCGATGGCACGGATAATCTCCGTAAAACTCTGCCATGCTTAATACCTTTCCCACAAGCCTGGAATTCTTATCTCTGCCGACAAGCTTTGCTATCTGACCGTAGGTTGCCGTTTTTCCGCAGGGTATTTCGCTTACAACAGACAGTATTTCATAAATCAAATTTGTGTCGGATATTTTACTCATTTTATCATTCTTTCCTGTTTTTACGAAAGTTTCATGTACAAAAGAGGATAATGGTTTCCCTGTTCGTCGGTTTTTGTTCTTTTAAAAGTCTCAAAACCCATATGCTCATAAAATCCGACGGCTTTCGGCAATTATCAGGTGCTGCACGCCGCAAAGAGCTTTCGGAACATATTCCTTTATCTTACATATTTCTTCGTCCGAGAGGAAAAGATGAGTTGCACGCACCGAGTTTTCCCAAACGTCCAAAAGCGCTGCCGGCAGAGGCATTCCGGCATATATAACGGCATATACCGGCGTTGCTGCGCCCTTCGGCCCGTTATAACAGAGCGAAAACAGCTTACTGAAAAATGTCTGTCCCGTATAAGCAAGTATGCATATTGCCAAAGTCTAAATAATTACAGTGTTGTTCATAGAGATTTCCCGCCAACTGATTTTTGATAAATTTGTTTTTATTTTTTCGCACTTTATATACTCAGTTGAGCATACGTATCCGTTCGCCCTTAACCTGCTCAAAAGCAATGAGTTTTTCTCCGTTCAGATCTTCTTTATGCATATCGATTCCGCTGATCTGATGATTGTCATAGGTATTATAATAATAAATTCCCTTATCCGCATTACAGCATGAGGTGTAAAGGGTAATCTCATACTTGTCATCATCAAGCTTGCAGCAGCCGCGCTGCTGATCTACGCTTCCGAGAATGTGAAAAAACTGGCTGACACTTTCCAGCTCCGAAGCGCCTGAAATCGAATTCATTTTTACAAACGCCGCACGTACAAATCTGGATTGTGAGGACAGATCGCCCGGAAGTCCCATAGCGCCCATTCCGCGGCTGTAACAATTCAGATCAAGTTTCTTTGAAAAAGTATTGTCTCTGTTTTCGGCACAAAGGTGCATATAATTATTCAAGTTAAACATCTGATAATCAAACGGCGGGTTGTTGGTAAGAATTCCGACGGGGTTTTCGTAAATTTTCAAGCCCTCTTTCACTGATTCCAGGGTAATACACTCGTTTTTATCCGCAATTATCCAATGAAGACGGGCAACCGGCAGTTTTTCCTCGAACGGAATATCTGTCAGGTTTATATTTTCGAGAATACCGCGTGCCTCTTTTACAGTGGCGCATTTTCCCAAAATCAATGGTATCAGCTCGAACTGTGCAATGTTTTCTTTCCCTTTTTCAGGTTTATTATAATACGCGTTTCCCACAAAATTAAGTCCCGCTATTCCGAGTCCCATTTCGTTAACCGCGTCATAATACAGAGGATAGTCTTGCATAACGCACGCCATTCCGATCATTGCATAATGATTTTCAATACGTCCTCCGCACCTCAGATCAAACACGTATTTTCTCGGCGTTATCACTATTTTATCTCCGAAAGAAATTTCATAATCAAGAGTCCTTCCGAAATAAAAGTCCTTTGTCTTATAGGTTGCGGCTGTACACATAATCTTTTCCTCCGTTCATTTTTTGAAATCAACATCTGCGCCAAAGCCGTCAAAAGCATTATCATTGCACGCTGCGGCAGAATTGTTTACATATATGTATTTTCCACTGATATCGGCGCGTTTATGTGCGTTTGAAAAGCAGTTTGCAAAAACCGGTCGCAGCACAATTATTCCTCTTATATTATAATTCATGTTTTTCAGCTCTGCAAATTTCAATTTATCTATCTAACCCTCTATAAACCATGTATTTTAAAGGCTTTATATCTGTTTTGTGTTCAAATCTTATGCATTTTCCCTTGTTTTTGCCCTTATGAGCAGAAAAAATGAAAACTTTGCCTGAATACAAAAATGCTTTTTCGGCAGGTAATAAGCCCTCGGCATTTGAGAGCGAAATACACCCCTCGCACAAATCTCCAACTTGTACTCTGGGTATTTCGCCCCTGCGGGGAATCTGTATCAATATCGAGCAAAACATTCCCTCTATATGATACAGAGTAAAATGCACTGCAATTTTCTTTGCTGTCCTACCGACTATGACCATCAAAACAGCGGCAACCGTCTTGACGGTTGCAAAATGGGAACGTCCAATTTAATATCCTTTGAAATACCAAGTCGGAACGGGGTTATTCATATTGTCATACCAAGACAGAACCTCTTTGGCTTGGTTTAGCATAGTGTTTACTTCATCCTGTCCGAACGGAATCGCCCAATATACAGACGAGAGTGTGTTGCTTGAAATATAGAGTGCAAGCAATCTCCAAAAAGCCATTGGCACATTATTATCAAAGTACCCGTTTACCATACCAGAGGCAAAGAGAGGAACCTTTTGAGCACACCATACGATACGGTTAAATTCCTCCCATGGGTCACCGTAATCATTTCGGTTAAAATCAATAATGTGGAGCTGACCGTTACGGTCGATCATCATATTACCGATATGGTAGTCGCCATGCTGGTACACTTGCGGTCTGTCTTTGAGCAAATGACGGTTTTCATTTATGTAGTCTATAAATGCTTGTCCATTTTCGCACTTGATGGGACACTCGCCGTACTTTTGGATTTTATAATCCATTTTACGATTAAAACGGATTTCCCAATCTTCCTGCGTTGCAGGCGCAGGAATGGAATGTATTTTGTGAAGAATACGACCTGCTTCCAAGCCATATACATACTGCTCGGTATCAGAATAGCTTGACATGACCTGTTCCGCGTCTTCGCCGTCAATCCAACTTTGGATAGAATAAACTCCATCCTCACAGGTGCCAAACTCGATAGGCTGACACATAGGTATACCCAAGAAAGCAACCTGTTTCATCATATTAAACTCAGACTGCTTCGTGTCGTGCTGTGCAATATCGGAAACACGCAAAAGATACCGTGTGCCGTTTTCATCGGTAACACAGTATTTCTTATCACTTGACCAGCCTTTGTTTATGGGTTCTATAGTTGCAAAATTCATTTTCTTACCTCCGTGTTAATCCTCATTTGTTCCAACTACAGTATCATTATATATTCGCACATACGTCAATATTTTATTATCAGATTTTCTTTCCCTTGTTTTTGTCCTTATGAGCAGTCGAGGAAAGTATAAACTTGTGTGAAACGGTATAAAGGTATAAGGCAAACACGTTGCGATAAATCCTTTGTTTTCAAGGCTTTCGGAGGAGTTTATTGATAACCTATAACCTCTGTTAAGAGATTATAATTTGTTGCAATTCAAATTTCGGTTTGCCGAATTGATTATACCATGAAACAAAATGCTTGCTTGCAGTGGCATTTTGCAAAGCCGTCAATATCGCAGCCGCCTGAAAGGCGGAGGCGGCAACGCCGCCAAAGACTTGCTAAGCAAGGCTTTATTGTGTGTATTATACCACATTTTTTAATTTTCTTCAATATACAAAAATCCACCTGCCTATTCTTTGGCAGAGGGACTCGTTTTCTTTACATCTTGCCTTTATGACGGTCACGAAACGGTGTACGCCGCGGTCATTTGCCGCTAAGTATTTTTAATACTTTCGTCCGGCCGTCAACCGACAATTTCAAGCAGCTGACAATTACTTGCCTTCATGCTCCTTGATGGCAGCCTGTGCAGCAGCAAGTCTTGCTATCGGCACACGGAACGGTGAGCAGGATACATAGGAAAGACCGATCTTATGGCAGAATTCAACGGAGGAAGGATCGCCGCCGTGTTCGCCGCAGATACCGATATGCATATCGGGTCTTACACTTCTGCCGAGCTTAACTGCCATTTCCATAAGCTTACCTACGCCGACCTGGTCGAGCTTTGCGAACGGATCGTTCTCGAAGATCTTTGCGTCATAGTATGCGTTGAGGAACTTACCGGCGTCATCTCTTGAGAAACCGTAGGTCATCTGGGTAAGGTCGTTTGTACCGAAGCAGAAGAACTCAGCGTCCTTAGCTATATCGTCAGCGGTGAGAGCTGCTCTCGGTATCTCTATCATTGTACCTACTTCATACTTGAGGTCTATGCCGCTTTCCTTGATGATGGCGTCAGCAGTCTCAACAACGAAGTTCTTAACGTACTTAAGTTCCTTTTCATCTCCTACGAGAGGAATCATAATTTCGGGAACGATTGTCCAGTCGGGATGAGCCTTCTTTACATTGATGGCAGCCTTGATTACCGCGCTTGTCTGCATCTTTGCGATTTCGGGATAAGTTACGGTAAGACGGCATCCTCTGTGACCCATCATCGGGTTGAACTCATGGAGAGATGCGATGATATTCTTGATGGTTTCAACGCTCTTGCCCTGTGCCTGTGCGAGTGCAAGAATGTCAGCTTCTTCGGTAGGAACGAATTCATGAAGCGGAGGATCGAGGAATCTGATGGTTACAGGGTTGCCTTCGAGTGCCTCATAGAGCTTTTCAAAGTCGCTCTGCTGCATAGGTTCGATCTTTGCAAGAGCCGCTTCTCTTTCCTCAACGGTATCGGAGCAGATCATTTCTCTGAATGCTGCGATTCTGTCGGAATCGAAGAACATATGCTCTGTACGGCAAAGTCCTATACCTTCAGCACCGAGTTCTCTTGCCTTCTTAGCGTCGGTAGGAGTATCGGCGTTGGTTCTTACCTTAAGTCTTCTGTACTTATCTGCCCAGCCCATGATTCTGCCGAACTCGCCTGCGATCTTTGCGTCAACAGTCGGGATAATACCGTCGTAGATATTACCGGTAGAACCGTCTATGGAGATGAAGTCGCCTTCATGGAAGGTCTTGCCTGCAAGGACGAACTTCTTGTTTTCTTCGTCCATCTTGATGTCGCCGCAGCCGGATACGCAGCAGGTTCCCATACCTCTTGCAACAACCGCTGCATGAGAAGTCATACCGCCACGGGCTGTCAAGATACCTTCGGCAGCATTCATACCAGCCAAGTCCTCAGGACTGGTCTCGATACGAACCATGATTACGCGGTGTCCACTCTCATGCCACTTCTCTGCATCATCAGCAAAGAATACAATCTGGCCGCTTGCAGCACCTGGCGAAGCAGGCAAACCGCGAGTCAGCACCTTGGCCTGCATCTGAGCAGACTTGTCGAATACTGGGTGCAGAAGTTCATCAAGCTTGTTGGGTTCACAACGCTTAAGAGCAGTCTTCTCATCGATTTCGCCCTCGTGGAGCAAGTCCATGGCAATCTTAACCATAGCAGTTCCAGTACGCTTACCATTACGAGTCTGAAGGAACCAGAGATGGCCTTCCTGTACGGTGAACTCCATATCCTGCATATCATGATAATGCTTCTCCAACTTGTTCTGGATATCATTGAGCTGAGCAAAAATCTCTGGCATATTCTCCTCCATAGAAGGATATTTTGTGGCACGAGTTTTCTCGTCAATGCCCTGGAGTTTTGCCCAACGTATAGAACCTTCCTTAGTAATCTGCTGTGGTGTACGGATACCGGCAACCACGTCCTCGCCCTGGGCATTGACAAGATACTCACCATTGAAGAGATTCTCACCTGTTGCTGCATCACGGCTGAAGCAAACTCCTGTTGCGGATGTATCGCCCATATTACCGAATACCATGGCCATAACAGATACAGCTGTACCCCACTCTGCAGGAATGCCTTCCATCTTGCGATAGAGGATGGCACGCTCGTTCATCCAACTGTCGAATACAGCACAGATAGCGCCCCAAAGCTGATCCATAGGATTGTCGGGGAAGTCCTTGCCTGTCTGCTGCTTGATGGCTGTCTTGAATGCCTTGACGAGTTGCTTCAGTTCTTCGACTGTCATTTCGTTGTCGAGAGTAATTCCGCGCTGCTTCTTCACGTCCATGATAATAGCCTCGAATGGATCGATGTCTTCCTTGTTGACAGGCTTCATGCCAAGCACAACATCGCCATACATCTGTACGAAACGACGATAGCTGTCGTAAGCGAAGCGCTCATTGCCTGTCTTGCGAGCCAATCCCTCTACTACCTCGTCGTTCAAACCAAGGTTGAGGATAGTATCCATCATGCCTGGCATAGAAGCACGGGCACCAGAACGAACACTGACAAGAAGAGGATTCTCCACGTCACCGAACTTCGAGTTCATCAAAGTCTCAATATGCTGAACCGCCTTCTCTACTTCTTCTTTGAGAAGGGCTACAACGTCTTCCTTGCCTTTTTCAAAGTATTCATTACAAACATCGGTTGTGATAGTAAAACCTGGAGGAACGGGGACACCAATAAGATTCATCTCTGCCAAGTTGGCTCCCTTACCACCAAGCAAGTTTCTCATGTCGGCCTTGCCTTCCGCCTTACCATTACCAAAGGTATAAACTCTTTTTACACTCATAGTTGAATAGGTTTGTTATTTTTAGTTATTGTTTTTTTATGATGCAAATATACAACTTTTATTCTGTTCCACCAAACATAAAACCAACTTTTTGCTATCTCCACATTACATTTTAGATTGTTTACGTACACACAGACACATTTTAAAGAGCAAACAATGCTACTACTCTATAAAAGCATCGTCATTCCGTATTCGGGGACTGTCTTTTTGCCTACCTGGTCATTACGACACAAAAGATTCCACGGCTCTATACACCTTATTATATATAGAGACCATGGAATATAGTAATGATTGCCAAGCGGGCAACGTTAAGAAAAACGATTACAGCTTGGACAGACGATCCAGATAATATTTTCTTACGTCATTCCAATGATAGTAAGGCCACATATCAGTCTTCACAGCCACATGCACTTCCTTCTCATTGTGAAGGAACTTCACCAGGATGTCGCCTTTCTTGTTCTCGAAGAAAACAATCTGGATATTCGCCGCCATCGGAGAAGCCTTGAAGTCGCACCAATGCTTGTACACCTCGGCAGGTCCAGCTACTGACACATCAAAGTTTTCTACCTGCAGCAGCGCCAACAGAGGAATCACGTTGCCGTCATGACCGAAACGCAAAGTGGCGGCAATCGAGCGATTCTTGATAGCAGAGTCTGCCGACTCGATGATATTCTGGACCAAAGACTTGGAGTTTGCCATCACAAGGCCCTTGCTTGCCAGAGGATTGGCATTGCCGATATAGAATCGGTAGTTGACGCACTGCCACAAATCGAACATTTCCTGTGCCGTGAACAGATCATAGAAAGACAATGGAGTCTCCATGTCCTGCATGTCTACTGCAATCCAGTACAAACTCCACATCAAGTCACGAGGATTTACCTCACAACGTATAAAGTCGGCATTGGAGAAGAGTGAAGCCACCAGACGGTCGGGCTTTACCTGAGCCTCTTCAAA
>ERZ857745.3320-NODE-3320-length-15565-cov-3.671438_pt1 | contig 15565 bp, 14 predicted proteins | sample MGYA00519699_ERZ857745 | MGnify/ENA primary metagenome ERZ857745 (study PRJEB31778, sample SAMEA3449357) | human gut metagenome | biome: human gut; feature: human-associated habitat; material: faeces | place: United Kingdom | collected 2010/2012 ...
GAACCCGTGTTACCGCCGTGAAAGGGCGATGTCTTAACCGCTTGACCACGGAGCCAAAACTATTTTGGTGAACTGTTTTATAACAGTGACCGAAAATTATAATAGCATAACTATATGATTTTGACAAGTGTTTTTTTGAAAAAAATAAAATTTTTCGGCTAAATTTTTAGCTTAAGGAGAAAATGAGGAATATCTGTGTCGGAAAGCTGAAAATTCATAAGCTGAAAAAAAGAGCCGATACAAAACTGTATCGGCAGAGTAGAGAGAAGATATATATAAAAGGTATAGGTCAAAGACATATGCCTGATTTTTTAGGCGGACATCCTGATAATCTTACAGAGTTTATATCATATAGGATTACCGGCGTCCCTTAACTTTATGCATTTAGTATAATGGGAAATTATGGAAAGAATGTGACGGGCGGATAAAGAAATCCTGAAATATCTTAAAAACTTCTGAAGAAGAGATAAATTTCAGCAAAACAGTTGACATATATAGACTGCCGATATAGTATGGAGATACAAAGTATATAGATAACCGATATAAGAAAGGAGAAAGAAATGGCAGTTGATAAAAGTCTGATATCAGGGAGTACGACTCTTTTGATCTTAAGCCTCCTGGAAGAGAAGGATATGTATGGCTATGAGATGATCGATACTCTGAAAGGAAAGTCAAACAATGTATTTGAACTAAAAGCGGGAACCTTATATCCGTTACTGCATTCTATGGAAGAAAAGGGATGGCTTACCGTGTATGAGCAGGAAGCCGGTGGAAAGATGAGAAAGTATTACCGGATTACCAGAGATGGGAAAAAGCAGTATCAGGCAAAAAAGAAAGAATGGAAGGAGTATTCGGAGGCTATTTTACAGGTGATCGGAGGTGTGTGTTTTGGAACGGCGTGATTATCTGGAATTGATGACCGGTCAGATCCGCTGCAGGAAAATGTGTCCGGTTATTGCAAGGGAAGTAGAAGATCATATTGAAGATCAAAAGCAGGCTTTTATGGCAGAAGGGATGACGGAAGAAGAAGCTGAGAAGGCAGCTGTGGAGGAGATGGGCGACCCGGTTGAAGTTGGTGTGGAGATGGATCAGATCCACAGACCGAAGATGCCGTGGAAAGCAATTCTGGTGATCGCTCTGATGGAGATCCTGAGTGGAATTTTTGCAGCATTCTTTTTGAAACAAAGTGAAAGCTATGGATATGTTGCAGGGATCCGGCAGATATTCCGGATAGCGATGGCATTTCCGGTTATGATTCTGGTATGTTATATGGATTACAGCTGGATCGGGAAGCACGCAAGGCTTTTGGCAGGCAGTTATCTGTTGTTTATGGTTCTGATGAGACATTTTTTTGCCCTTCAGATTAACGGTGCAGTAAGATGGATTGGAGTCGGCGGCTTCATTGTAAGTCTTTCGCTGATGAGCTGGCTGTTTCTTCCATTGTATGGTGCAGTGTTGTATCGGTACCGGGGAGAAGGATATGGTGCTGTTCTTAAAGCCATAGTCTGGATGCTGCTTATCGCAGGGATCCTGATCACCTGTCCGGATCTTGTGATGGCAGGGACGGTTGGACTTTCCTGTGTCTTTATGCTGATGCTGGCACTGGAAAAGGGATGGTATCAGGTTGCGGTTACAAAGGTGATGACCGGAATAGGTATCAGTGTTGTTGGAGTTCCGGTTGGCATACTGGCATATTTTTTCTTCTTTGGTGCGGAATATCAAAAAAGCCGTATCCTGGCGATGTTTGCAGTGAATAAGTCACAAATGATGGAAGGAACAACGCTTGGGGCAGTACGGGAACTGCTGTCGAAATGTATGGCAGTTGGACGCGCCACCGGAGTAGAGGACTTTTGGACTGGGGACCGTATCAGTTCCGCGGATTATATGATGCTTGGAATTGCGGGGTATTGTGGAATTCTTGTGATGGTTTTTTGTATTGCAATAATTGCCGGTTTGCTGTGCTGGTTTTTAAGAAGCGCGCTAAAGCAGAAGAACCAGCTTGGTATGATGATGGGATTTGGCTGTGTGATGGTTCTGGCAATTCAGTTTCTGTTATCACTGCTGGCGAACATTGGGGTATCCAGGTTCGGTCAGGGAGCCTGGTGTCTGTTCTTCGGATATGGGCGAAGTGGTCAGATGGTTTCAGCAGTATTGATGGGAATTTTGCTGAGTATTTACCGGCATCAGAATGTAACTCCTGAGCTTGTAGTTGAAAAAAGAGCGGTGGCGAGCTAAGATAGAAGAAAAAAGAGGAGGAACAAGATGCTGGTTTGTGATTATATTGTAGAGAGAATCGACGGAGACTATGCGATGCTGAAGCGGACCGATCTGCCGGAGGAAGAGGCAAAGATGGTAGCAAGAGCGCTTCTTCCGGAAGAGATCCGGGAAGGAAGCCGCCTTCATTATGAATTACTTCAGTATACAATTGTTGAATAAAGGTATGGAAAATGTGTGTGCCCTGGGACTGGAAAGTGCCGGAGCACACTTTTTTCAAAGTGTAATTTTCTGTTTAGAAATTTTTCAGGAAATATTAAGGAAAATGAATGTGCATACTTAATAAAGGGAGTGTAAACTCTATTCCCGAGGTGAAGAATATGGATAAGATTTCGGTAGTCGTACCATGTTATAACGAAGAAGAGGCATTGCCTGTTTATTATAAAGAAATGTGCCGTGTAATGGACGAGATGAAGGATGTTGTATTTGAACTGATTTTTGTAGATGATGGTTCATCAGATGCGACGCTTGGTATCATGAAAGACCTGAATGAAAAGGACAGCAGATGCAGATATCTTTCATTTTCCAGAAACTTTGGAAAGGAAGCTGCGATCTATGCAGGACTGAAAGCATCGGAAGGCGATTATGTTGCACTTATGGATGTAGATCTTCAGGATCCACCGACGCTATTACCTGAGATGTATGAGATCTTGCAGGAGGATGGATACGACAATGTAGCGACAAAAAGGGTCACAAGAACCGGAGAGCCACGTATCCGTTCTTTCCTGTCAGAAAGCTTTTACAAATTTGTAAATGCTATTTCAAAGACAGAGATTGTAGATGGAGCAAGAGATTACCGGCTGATGAAGCGAAAGATGGTGCAGGCAGTTCTGGAAATGAGCGAGTATAATCGTTTTTCAAAGGGAATCTTCGGCTGGGTTGGATTCCGTACAAAATGGCTGCAGTACGATAATATTGAGCGCTCTGCCGGAAAAACCAAGTGGTCCATGTGGAAGCTGTTTAAATATTCGGTGGAGGGAATTACCGGATTTTCAGTGGCACCGCTCTCACTGGCTTCGGTAGTGGGTGTACTGTTCTGCGTGCTTTCCTTTATTATGATCGCAGTGATCGTAGTAAGGACGCTGGTCTGGGGAGATCCGGTATCCGGCTGGCCGTCACTTGCCTGTATTATTTTCCTGGTCAGCGGAGTACAGCTTCTCTGTACCGGAATTGTAGGGGAGTATCTGTCAAAGACTTATCTTGAGACGAAGAAACGTCCGATTTTTATTTTAAAGGATTCCAGCGATGATAAGGAGCAGAAGCATGAAAGAACGTAGAAAAGGTCTGCTATGGGAAATGGCACTGATCCTGCTTACGGTTGCCGCCTGTCTGTACTCTACAGGTGCAGGAAATATTTTCGGGGCAAAGGTGGACTGGAGCAGTCAGCACAGTGTGTTCCCGGAATATTTCCGACAGCAGTTTTATCGTACAGGGCAGTTTTTTCCTGAGTTTGCATTAAATATTGGCGGTGGTCAGAATATTTACAATTTTTCTTATTATGGATTGTTTAGTCCGGTCGTTTTGATCGGTTATCTTCTGCCGAATGTGAAGATGTCGGATTATATGATGGTGGCAAGTATTGTCTGTCTGGCAGCAGCGGTTATAATTTTGTACCGGTGGCTGAAAAGCCGGGAATTTACAGCTGCGGTAAGCGGGATGACAGCGCTGATGTTTCTTTTCGCAGGACCTATGATCTATCAGTCGTCGCATCAGATTATGTTTGTAAATTATATGCCATTTCTTTGTCTGACATTTTGCGGAATCGACCGATATTTTGAACAGAAAAAATCCGGTCTGCTGATCGGCGGAACCTTTCTGATGATCATGACAAGCTTTTATTTCAGCATCGGTGGAATACTGGCGCTTGGTCTATATGGAATTTACCGGTATGCAAGGACAAAAGAGCGGGCAGAAGAGATGATTACGGTAAAAGGATTTCTAGGTGACGGACTGCGGTTTGCAGGAAGGATTCTGACGGCAATCATGCTTGCAGGAGTTCTTCTTGTGCCGACTGCGATGGCTCTTCTCGGGAGAAGCGGAAGCAAGGGGAAAAAAACAGATATCTGGCAGCTTCTGACACCGCAGATCAATTTGGAAAAATTTCTGTATGGGGCATATGGACCGGGACTTAGCTGTCTGATGCTGATTATTTTGCTGACCGGACTTTTTTATAAAAAGGCTTATGAGAAGATCCTGTCGCTTGGTTGTCTGGTGGTGCTGACAGTTCCGTTTTTTTCGTATCTGCTCAATGGTGCACTTTATATCAGACCGAAGTCGCTGATCCCGTTTTTGCCGCTTCTGTGCTATCTTACGGCAAAATATCTGGAGAAGCTGAAAAATCAGAAAATAGCGAGAATCTGGATGCTTCTTCCATGTCTGGCAATTATCATATATATTTATCTGAAGAAGGATGATGTGAAAAGCGAAGTCCTTTGGAAACTACTTTTGCTGGATGCGGTCATAACACTGTTGATCTGCGTGGCACAAGCGTATAGTGCATGGATTCGGAAGTATCTGACAGTAGCCGTTCTGGGACCGGTGATCCTGAGCCTTATTGTTACCGGAAGCTATTCCTGGGAAAAGAGTGGAAATCTGGAGAGCAGGAAAGCATATGAGGAAGATACCAGCCGGTCTATCGGGAAAGCTGTGGACAAGGCAATTACATCAGATAGTGGATTCTACCGGGTCGAGCAGGTTGGAAATGAAGAGGAAAATGCGGAAAATCTGAATCGTGTGTGGAACAGTGAACAATATATTACATCCCTGTATTCGTCTTCCTATAATGCTGATTACCAGAATTTCCGTAAAAATGATTTTCAGGTAGAGCAGCCGTACCGAAATTTTCTGATGCAGTCGGTTTCGCAGAATCCGGTATTCAGACAGCTGATGGGAGTGAAATATCTGATCTCCAGTCAGAATATACCGGGATATGAGAAAAAGTGGATGACCGGGGGAGGGGATGTGTACTGTAATGAAAATGCAGCACCGATTGCCTATGAGACGGATCAGACGATGTCGGAAGCGGAATATGACAGACTGGATTTCCCATATAATCAGCTGGTATTTACCAGATATGCTGTGACAAAGGACGGAACTGTATCGGCAGGACAGGTGAAAGAAAAACTGGCAGAAGACATAGAGAAATGTGATTTTCGGATTCCGGAAAAGAATAACGGGATTTCACTGGTTGTCCCGACTGAAAACGGATATCAGGTGAAAATGAAAAAGAAACAGGAGTTCGAAGTGGCTGTCCCGGAACAGGAAGAGAAAGATGGAGTTCTGTTTGTACAGTTTCGAATCGAAAATAAAAAACCGAAAGAGGATATCGAAATATCCCTGGAAGGAGAGCGCAATAAACTTTCGTCAATCCAGCATGTGTATTATAACAGAAATACCGTATTTACCTATGCAGTAGGTCTGGAAAAGGGGCAGAAAACGGTCCGTTTATCTCTTGGAAAAGGAGAGTATACGATTAAAGATATGAGTGCATATAACGGCGTATTAAATGAAGATACCGGCCTTTATCAGAGTGTATTCAGGGTGGATAAAGAGCAGACGAAAGGGAATCTGATCCAGGGGAGAATCAAAAGTCAGAAGGATGGAATGTTCATTACGTCCATTCCGTTTGATAAAGGGTTTGAAATGACGATAGATGGCGTAAAGGTGAAATGTGAAAAAGTGAATAAAGCGTTTCTGGGATTTCATCTGGAAGCAGGAAAACATAAAATCAGAATTTTATATCATGCGCCTGGAGTGACAGCAGGAAAGATACTGACAGGTCTTGGCGTTCTGATTGTGATCGCAGGGGCAGTAAGAAAGAAAAAATGCGCGGAGTGAATCTTTAAGATTCTGAAATAAAAAAGGATACAGTCTTAGAGCTGCATCCTTTTTTTTTTGACAGAGAATTCCGAAGAAGCTTGCTTTTGCCATCCATGTATCTGCAGGTAGTAGTTTACTTCTGGCGCTTGATCTGAAAATGAACGGCATCATCAGACCAGATCTTATCGGTATATCGGATTTCGATGGTAGACCAGTTCAGTGGGACTTCCAGAGAAAGATATCCTTCCAGGGTTTCGCCGGGAGCGATCGTTCCATCGAGCTTTGTCTGGTCGCTTGTGGTTGCAAGAGCAGTAAATGCAGCTGCACTGTAGTCAAGTTTGGTATCGTCACAATAATTTTCAAAGCTTGCCATACTGCTGATGACCAGATCATCAGATGTCTGATTGACAATTGTCATATGGACAAACATAAATTCATTGCCTTCTGTCGGGACAGACCAGTCATCTCCTTCGGATTCTACGTAGCTGTCCATCGTGATCTCAATGCCATTGTATGCGGCGGTCTCATTTTGCTTATAGATCTCTTTGGTGGCATCAGCTGTCTTCTTCGGTGTTGAAGTGCCGGAAGAATTGTCAGAAGAAGTGTGCATTTTGGAAAAAAGGAATATAACCGCAATAATGATCAGGATGATAAACGGCAGACTTTTTTTGTGTTTCTTTTTGGGGGGTGTTAGCTGGTCTGGTGAAGTTACATCATCAGAAGATGCATCGGACTTTGTGCCTGCAGTATCGTTTTTGGAAACTGGCGTTGGTTTGGCAGCAGGTTCATCTGCCTGACCGGAGCTGATAACTGGTTCTGGAACTGGAGCATGCTCCTGTACGGAGGATTCATTTCCGGAAAAGGGTTTGTCTGTAGAAACTTTTTCAGTCTCTTTTTTTTCAGTGGTTTTATTCTGAGCTTCGGCTTCTTCTGCTTCCGGAACATTTTTACGCATGCTGCGCATGGCAGCAGCTGTGCTGTGGTAGATCTCCGGTCCGTTCAGGGGATCGTCGAAAAAAGCCTGCTGTCTGGCAGCCGGGCGCTTTTTTCCGGAAACAGATCCATGCTTATGAGCAGAAGATCTGGCACTTCGGGTATCTGTATCATCCGGAATCACAGCGGATGCCGGAAATCTTTTACGGCAGGTATCACAGAGATATTTGCCGGGATATTTTTTGCTGGGGCGGACTTTGTGACCGCATACAGGGCATTTCATTCTAAGTTAAGTCTCCTTTATGATTCAAGTGTTCTGTTTTTATTATAGGGGAAAATCCTGTCAAAAACAAGGAGGTATTCTTGTCGAACAGACAGAAAAGTGATATCATACTGACTAAGTAACGTGGCAGAAAGTCGAAGCTGTCAGATACAGGAAAACAAAAGAAAGCAGGGAATGATATGACATATCAGGAAATGATGGAAAACGCAAAATTATCTATGGGGCTTTACTGCAAAGCCTGTCCGGTTTGTGATGGAAGAGCATGTAAAAACCAGATACCGGGACCGGGCGCAAAAGGTGTTGGTGATACTGCGATCAGAAATTATAAAAAGTGGCAGGAGATCCGCGTGAACATGGATACGATCTGTGATGGCGGAGAGGCAGACACTTCTGTGAATTTATTTGGAAAGGAATTTAAGATGCCGTTCTTTGCAGGACCGGTTGGAGCCGTGAATCTGCACTACAGTGACAGGTATGATGATGTTTCTTATAACAATGTACTGGTATCAGCCTGTGCAGATGCCGGAATCGCCGCATTTACCGGAGATGGAGTGAATGCAAAGGTAATGGAGGCTGCAACGGAGGCAATCCGTGAAAATGATGGATGCGGGATACCTACAGTAAAGCCTTGGAATCTGGATACTGTCCGGGAGAAGATGGAACTGGTGAAGAAGTCAGGAGCATTTGCGGTAGCGATGGATATTGATGCGGCAGGACTTCCGTTTCTGAAAAATATGAATCCGCCGGCAGGAAGCAAGAATGTACAGGAGCTTTCCGAGATTGTGAAGATGGCTGGAAGACCATTTATCGTCAAAGGCGTGATGACAGCGAAAGGCGCGAGAAAAGCAAAAGAAGCAGGTGCCGATGCGATCATCGTATCTAATCACGGAGGAAGAGTGCTGGATCAGTGTCCGGCAACTGCAGAAGTGCTGGAAGAGATTGTAAAAGAAGTGAACGGTTCTATGAAGATTCTGGTTGACGGAGGGATTCGCTCCGGTACAGACATTTTTAAGGCACTTGCACTTGGTGCTGACGGTGTACTGATCTGCCGGCCGTTCGTTGTAGCGGTCTATGGCGGTGGAGAAGAAGGTGTGAAGCTTTACATTGATAAGTTGGGAGCAGAACTCAAAGATGCCATGCAGATGTGCGGTGCACATTCTGTTTCAGAAATTACAAGAGATATGGTAAGATATTATCAGGACTAGAAAAATACATGCAGGAGGATAATACAATGGGAATGAGAGTGAACGCAGAGCTGCCATTACCGGCAGACCTGAAAAACGAATATCCGTTATCGGATAAATTAAAAGCTATCAAGGCGAAGCGGGATGAGGAGATCCGTGATATTTTTACAGGGAAATCAGACAAATTCGTGGTGATCATCGGGCCATGTTCGGCGGACAATGAAGATTCGGTATGTGAGTACGTGAACAGGCTTGCAAAGTTAAATGACAGAGTATCGGATAAGCTGATGATCATTCCAAGAATCTACACGAACAAGCCACGTACAACCGGAGAGGGATACAAGGGAATGCTGCATCAGCCGGATCCGGAGCAGGCACCGGATCTGCTTGCCGGAATCATTGCAATCCGTAAAATGCATATCAGAGCCATGCAGGAGACTTATCTGACAGCAGCAGATGAGATGCTTTATCCGGAGAACAGAAGTTATCTGGATGATATTCTTTCTTATGAAGCGATTGGTGCGCGTTCGGTTGAGAACCAGCAGCACCGTTTGACTGCGAGCGGAATGGATATCCCGATTGGGATGAAGAATCCGACAAGTGGAGATTTATCGGTAATGCTCAATTCTGTTGTTGCAGCACAGGGACCGCACCGCTTCATTTATCGTGGGCAAGATGTGACGACAGGTGGGAATGATCTGGCACATGTGATCCTGCGGGGCGGCGTGGATAAATATGGCACAACGATTCCAAATTACCATTATGAGGATTGCAAGAGACTTCTGGATATGTATGAGCAGAAGAATTTGAAGAATCCTGCAGCGATCATTGATGCCAATCATTCCAATTCTAACAAGCAGTACAAAGAACAGCTCAGAATCGTAAGCGAGGTACTGCACACAAGAAATTATGATTCAAAGCTGAAAAAACTGATCAAAGGTGTAATGGTAGAAAGCTACTTGGTAGAAGGAAGACAGGATATCGGCGGAAATATGGTATACGGTAAATCGATTACGGATCCGTGTATTGGATGGGAAGATACAGTGAGACTGATTGATAAGATTGCGGAAGACTGTTAATTGTAAAAATACAGTGTATCAAGGTTGAAAAACTTTGATACACTTTTTTTTTGCAGAAATGATTACAAAATTACAGTAAGATATATTTCCAGGGCAGATAGAATGTATGTTGTAAAAACATAAATTACGGGTTAGTGAGAAAACTTCTCAAAAATTCCTATAGACAAAATCCCACTAATATAGTAGACTATAAACAGTTAGAAAAAGCTAACCAAAATAAATTTAAACAAACTCATACAAGAGGAAAACAACATGAACTGGATGCAGAAAGATGTACAGACATCTGCTCAGATGGAAATTGCATGGCAGTGTGCTCCGGTATTGACCGGTGTAAAGCCATCCAATATTCTGACCTTGAAAAATGTAAGTGAAAAGGAAGTTGCGGAAAGTCTGAAAGAGATGGGAATTTCATACAGCATGCTTTGCGACAGCGGAGTCCGAAAAGTATGGCTGATCTACAGAGAAGAAGAGATCCTTGAAATCCTTGGAAAAAAAGAATACAGCGAATTTCTTGATACACTTGGTTATCGGGGATTTGAGTTTCCGCAGATGCTTCAGATCATGAATCTGAGATTTGAAGGATATCAGCATGGAAGTGCAGAATTTCCACATGAACTTGGAATTTTCCTCGGATATCCACTTGCAGATGTGAAAGGGTTTATTGAGCACAACGGAAAAGATTTCCTTTATCAGGGATACTGGAAAGTGTATGAGAACGTAGAAGAACGCAAGAAAATGTTTTCTATCTACAACGTTGTAAAAGAGGAATTTATCAGGGAAATGCAGGCAGGGAAGGATCTGTGGCATGCAGCAAGAAGCGTGAGACAGCCATTTGACATACAGCCTGCATAAAGGAATAAAACCTGGTAGATGATAGAAAGAAAAAAGAAAGGAAGAATTTAAAAATGAGTGATATTTGTGTAGCATACTGGAGCGGAACAGGAAATACAGAAGCAATGGCACAGGCAATTGGAGCAGGAATTACAGCAGCAGGGAAAAGTGCTGATGTAGTACCGATGGAAACTATTTCGCCTGCTGATTTAAAAGATCAGGCTGTCTGGGTACTTGGATGCCCTGCAATGGGAGCTGAAGAACTGGAAGACGGAACGGTAGAACCGTTTGTATCTGAACTGGAAGGATTTGCATCAGGAAAAAAGGTTGCCCTGTTTGGATCCTATGACTGGGGAGACGGCGAATGGATGCGTACATGGGCTGAAAGAATGGAACAGGCTGGCGCACAGATCGTCGGCGGAGAAGGACTTATCTGCCACGGAACACCGGGAGCAGATGCAATAGATGAGTGTGAGTCACTCGGCAGGGAGGTGGCTGGCTTATAAGAGATACGAATACCTTTTAAATAAAACAGAAAACCGAAAAAGCTAAATAATCAAATAAAATTATAATCAAATCAAAAACAAATAAAAATAACAAAAAAGGAGAAGTTCGTTTTGAACATGTAGGATTTGCTTATCCTGGAGCGGAAGAGGAAACGCTTACCGATATCAATTTTACAGCACAAAAAGGAGAAACCGTAGCATTTATCGGAAGTACCGGAAGTGGAAAGAGTACTTTAGTCAATTTAATTCCACGTTTCTTTGATGTGACAAGCGGAAAAATTCTGGTAGATGGAGTGGATATCCGTGAAATGGGACTGCATGATTTACGTGAGCGAATCGGCTATGTTCCGCAAAAAGGAGTACTGTTTTCCGGAACAATTGATTCCAATATCCGTTATGGAAAAGAAGATGCAACAAAAGAAGAGGTCAATCGTGCAGCCGAGATTGCACAGGCACAGGAATTTATCGGGCAAAAAGAAAAAGGAATGAAATCTGAAATTGCACAGGGTGGAACGAATGTATCCGGTGGACAGAAACAAAGACTTTCTATTGCAAGAGCAATTGCAAAAAATCCGGAAATCTATATTTTTGATGACAGTTTTTCAGCACTGGATTATAAGACCGATGTGGTGCTTCGCCGTGCATTAAAGAAAGAGACAAAAGATGCAACGACTTTAATTGTTGCACAGAGAATCAGTACCATTTTACATGCAGATAAGATTTTGGTATTAGACGAAGGAAAAATTGTTGGCGAGGGAACTCATAAAGAACTTTTGAAAACCTGTGAGGTTTATCAGCAGATTGCAATGTCACAGTTGTCAAAGGAGGAATTGGAACATGAGTAATACAGTAGGAAGAGGCAGAGGTCCAATGGGTCGGAGAAGAGGTATGTCCGGCGAAAAGGCAAAGGACTTTAAAGATGCAATGCTTCGGCTCTTAAAATATATGGAACGTTATAAATTCCGACTGATTTTGATGGTGATTTTTGCAATCGGCGGAACCGTATTTAATATTATTGGACCAAAGATTTTAGGTAAGGCAACAACGGAACTGTATTCCGGTCTGATTTCAAAGATTAATGGCGGAAGTGGAATTGACTTTGATAAAATTATAAAAATTCTCTTTGGTGTAATGTGTCTGTATGTAGTCAGTTCTGTCTTATCTTTTATACAGGGATTTATTATGACAGGCATTTCCAATGATGTGACTTATAATCTCAGGAAAGATATTTCAAAGAAAATCAATAAAATTCCAATGAAATATTTTGAAAGCAGAACACATGGAGAAATCCTTTCCCGTATTACAAACGATGTGGATACGCTGCAGACCGGAATTAACCAGAGTGTAACCCAGCTTATTACATCAGCCACCACCTTGATTGGTGTACTGGTTATGATGTTAAGCATTAATGTATGGATGACTTTGGCAGCACTTTTGATTTTACCGGTTTCGATGTTTATTATCAGCAAGGTCATGAAACATTCCCAGAAATACTTCCAGGACCAGCAGAAATATCTTGGTGAAGTAAATGGACAGGTTGAAGAAATTTATAGCGGACATACTGTAGTAAAAGCATTTAACAAAGAAGATGACGTCATCAATGAATTTGAAAAGACCAATGAGAAATTGTACAGTTCTGCATGGCGTTCACAGTTCTTTTCCGGAATGATGATGCCGATCATGCAGTTTGTGGGAAATCTTGGTTATGTTATGGTTGCTCTGCTTGGCGGCTTTATGGTTATTAAAAATAAAATTGAAGTCGGTGATGTGCAGGCATTTTTCCAGTATATCCGAAACTTCACCCAGCCAATCCAGCAGATTGCGCAGGTTACTAATATGCTTCAGTCCTCAGCGGCAGCGTCGGAACGTGTGTTTGAATTTTTGGATGTGGAAGAAGAAGACCAGATGGCAGAGGATCCGGTGTCTGTCAATCAGATAGAGGGAAATGTCAGTTTTGAGCATATTTCCTTTGGCTATGACCCGTCAAAGATTATTGTACATGATTTTAATGCCGATGTAAAAGCCGGACAGAAAGTTGCGATTGTAGGACCAACCGGAGCCGGAAAGACAACGATGATTAAACTTTTGATGCGTTTTTATGATGTCAATTCCGGGGAAATCTGTATTGATGGTCATAATGTAAAAGATTTTAACCGTATGGAACTTCGTGAAATGTTTGGTATGGTACTGCAGGATACCTGGCTGTTCCATGGAACAATTATGGAAAATATCCGTTATGGACGTTTAGATGCAACAGATGAAGAAGTCATTGCGGCAGCAAAAGCAGCCCATGCCCATCATTTTATTATGTCCCAGCCAGGTGGTTATCAGATGGAATTAAATGAAGAGACCAGTAATATTTCCCAGGGTCAGAAACAGCTTTTGACAATTGCAAGAGCAATCTTAGCGGACAATAAGATTATGATTCTGGATGAAGCAACTTCTTCCGTCGATACCAGAACAGAAGAGCGAATTCAGAAAGCAATGGACAATCTGATGAAAGGACGAACCAGTTTTGTTATTGCTCACAGACTTTCCACGATTCGTGATGCCGACTTGATTCTGGTTATGAAAGACGGAGATATCATTGAACAGGGAACTCATGAATCTCTTCTTGCCAAGAATGGCTTCTATGCAAATCTTTATAACAGCCAGTTTGAAAAGATGGAAACAGTTTAAAGTGTAAAACTTTAAATTGATAAAATATTTTTCGCAAAATGGGTTGACAAACGATAAAAAAGTCAGTATTATTTGGTTAGATTAATTAAGAGAGGTTTTACCATGATGAAGAATTTATTGAATGTATGGACAAAAGATTTTTATTTTGGTTATCTGGGTTATTTTTATAATGCAGGTCTTTTGTGCTATGGTAAAGCATCCGTCAATCAATTCTGATTTCAAAGATACCGATAACAGAATTTTAACCGGTGTTTGCCTTAGCAGGTGAACATCGGTTTTTGGTTTTATGAGATAAAATCTTATAAAAAAATTCATTCAATCCAAAGGAGAAAAAGTCATGATTATTGTTTTAAAGAAAGATGCAGAAGAAGCGAAAGTGGAAAAATTAAAAGAGAATTTGGTGAACAGAGGATTAAAACTTCATTTATCACAGGGCGAAGATACCACAATTATTGGTCTGGTTGGAGACACTACAGAGATTGAACCGGAGCAGTTACAGGCATTTGATGTAGTAGAAACCGTAAAGAGAATCAAAGAACCTTACAAAAAAGCAAACCGCAGTATGCATCCACAGGACAGTGTGATTGATATTTGTGGAAAGAAATTCGGTGGAAATCATTTTCAGGTGATTGCAGGTCCGTGTTCCGTTGAGACCAGAGAACAGATGGTTGAAGTGGCAGAAGATGTAAAGGCATCCGGTGCAGGTCTTTTAAGAGGCGGTGCATTCAAACCGAGAACTTCCCCATACTCTTTCCAGGGACTGGGCAGTGAAGGATTAAAACTGCTTTTAGAAGCAAAAAAAGCAACCGGACTTCCAATTGTGACAGAGATTATGAGTGCAGCACATCTGGATTTATTCGATGATGTAGATGTGATTCAGGTTGGTGCAAGAAATATGCAGAACTTTGAACTGTTAAAAGAACTTGGAAAGATAAATAAACCGATTTTGTTAAAGCGTGGCATGTCAAGCACCATAGATGAACTTTTAATGAGTGCAGAGTACATCATGGCAGGTGGAAACGAACAGGTTATTTTATGTGAAAGAGGAATCCGTACCTTTGAGACTTCCATGAGAAACACACTGGACATTTCAGCAGTTCCGATGTTAAAATCAAAGACACATCTTCCGGTGATTGTAGACCCAAGTCATGCAGCAGGAATCCGTTTTATGGTAGAGCCGCTTACCATGGCAGCAATCGCAGCAGGTGCAGATGGTGTTATGATTGAAGTTCACAATAATCCGGAAAAAGCATTATGTGATGGTATGCAGTCACTGACACCACAGGCATTTGATGATGTGATGAAAAAAGTGAAGAAAACCACAGAGTTTTTTGGAAAGGTAATGTAATAACATGAAGTCATTAGTACTGGCGGAGAAACCATCGGTTGCAAGAGATATTGCAAGAGTATTAGGCTGCAGTAAAAAACTAAATGGGGCAATCGAAGGAAACCGCTATGTTGTCACCTGGGCGTTAGGACATCTTGTGACACTTGCAGACCCAGAGGAATACGACAAGAAATATAAAGAATGGAAGCTGGAAGACCTTCCGATGATGCCGAAAAAGATGGAACTTGTAGTAATTAAACAGACGGCAAAGCAGTATCATGCAGTAAAAACACAGCTTTATCGAAAAGATGTGAATGAAATTATTATTGCAACGGACGCAGGCAGAGAGGGAGAATTAGTAGCACGCTGGATATTGGAAAAATCCGGATGTAGAAAACCAATCAAACGGCTTTGGATTTCCTCTGTTACAGACAAGGCAATCAAGGCAGGCTTTTCTTCTTTGAAAGACGGCAGGGAGTATGATACGTTATATTCAGCAGCATGGGCAAGAGCAGAGGCAGACTGGCTGGTTGGAATCAATGCAACCAGAGCACTGACCTGTAAGTACAATGCCCAATTGTCCTGTGGAAGAGTTCAGACACCGACACTTGCAATGATTGCAAAGCGGGAAGAAGAAATTCGGAAATTTG
>ERZ857745.3327-NODE-3327-length-15545-cov-19.743125_pt1 | contig 15545 bp, 11 predicted proteins | sample MGYA00519699_ERZ857745 | MGnify/ENA primary metagenome ERZ857745 (study PRJEB31778, sample SAMEA3449357) | human gut metagenome | biome: human gut; feature: human-associated habitat; material: faeces | place: United Kingdom | collected 2010/2012 ...
AGGAGCTGGCCGCCTGTGTGCCCCGCCCCTGCATTCTGGCCAACGACGAGGGCTACAACCAGGAGTGGTCCACCGAGCTGACCGTGCCCCAGGCCATGGACGAGTACATCAAGGCGTGGTGCGCCCTGAAGGTGCTCAGCAAGGTATACGGCTTCGGCGATCCCAATGGCTTCGTGTTCAACATGTCCGTGGGCTACGATCTGGAGGGCATCAAGGGCGAGAAGGTCAACACCTACATCGAGGGCATGAAGGACGCCAACAAGACCGCCATCTTCGGCGAGTGCAAGGCCGTTCTGAAGGAGCTGTTCCCGGAGGAGAGCGACTATATTGACGCCATCGACCCCCGCGTCAGCCGCAGCGTGACCGTGTCCACCCTGCACGGCTGTCCCCCGGATGAGATCGAGCGCATTGCCAGCTATCTCATCACCGAAAAGCACCTGCACACCTTCGTGAAGTGCAACCCCACCATTCTGGGCTACGAGACGGCGCGCCGCATTCTCGACGGCATGGGCTACGACTACATCGTGTTCGACGACCACCACTTCCGCGAGGATCTGCAGTGGGCGGACGCGGTGCCCATGTTCGAGCGTCTGCAGGCGCTGGCCGACAGCAAGGGTCTGGAATTCGGTCTGAAGCTCAGCAACACCTTCCCCGTGGACACCACCCGCGGCGAGCTGCCCAACAACGAGATGTACATGTCCGGCCGCAGCCTGTTCCCCCTGACCATCGAGATGTGCCACCGTATCTCCCGCCAGTTCAAGGGCAAGATGCGCATCTCCTTCGCCGGCGGCGCGGAGTACTTCAACTGCGACAAGCTGTTCGCAGCCGGTATCTGGCCCATCACCGTGGCCACCACCATCCTCAAGCCCGGCGGCTACAACCGTCTCTATCAGATGGTGGAGAAGGTAGAGCCCATGGTCTACAAGCCCTTCGGCGGCACCGACACCCAGGCCATCTGCGAGATGTCCGCCGCCAGCCACACCGACGTGCATCACGTCAAGCCCATCAAGCCCCTGCCCAGCCGCAAGAGCGACAAGCAGGTGCCGTGGATCGACTGCTTCTCCGCACCCTGCAAGGGCGGCTGCCCCATTGCGCAGGACATCCCGGAGTATATGGAGCTGTGCAATAAGGGTCTGTACGCCCCGGCGCTGAAGCTCATCACCGAGAAGAACCCCCTGCCGTTCCTGACCGGCACCATCTGCGCACACCGCTGTCAGACCAAGTGCAGCCGCAATTTCTATGATGAGTCCGTGCGCATCCGCGACACCAAGCTGCTGGCCGCCCAGAAGGGCTACAACGCGCTGATGGCCTCCATCAAGCGTCCGGAGCGCGTGACCGGCAAGAAGGTCGCCATCATCGGCGGCGGCCCCACCGGTATCGCTGCCGCCTATTTCTGCGGCCGCGCCGGTATCGAGACCACCATCTTCGAGCGCGAGAGCTGCCTGGGCGGCGTGCCCCGGCATGTGATCCCCAGCTTCCGTATCGCCAACGAAGCCATTGAGAAGGATATCGCCCTGATGGAGAAGTACGGCGTGGAGGTCAAGTGCGGTGCGCCCGCCCCCTCCGTGGACGAGCTGAAGAAGCTGGGCTACACCCACATCCTGCTGGCCGTGGGTGCATGGAAGCCCGGCAAGCTGGACATCGCCGGCGATGTGGCTGGCGCCATCCAGTGGATGAAGGGCGTGAAGGCCGGCAACATCGCCGTGGCGGGCAATATCGCCGTCATCGGCGGCGGCAACACCGCCATGGACGCGGCGCGTCTGGCCAAGCGCAGCGGCGCCGAGCATGTGACGCTGGTATACCGCCGCACCCGCAAGTATATGCCCGCCGACGAGCACGAGCTGGCGCTGGCGCTGCAGGACGGCGTGGAGTTCGCGGAGCTGGCCGCTCCCGTCAAGCAGGCGGATGGCGTGCTGACCTGCGAGAAAATGGTGCTGGGTGAGGCCGACGCCTCCGGCCGCCGCAGTCCCGTGGGCAGCGGCGAGTTCTTCACCGTTCCCTGCAACCTGGTGATCTCCGCCGTGGGCGAGCAGGTGGACGACGCGCTCATGGCCGCCAACGGCATCGAGCTGGACAAGAAGGGTCGTCCCGCGTTCCAGACCAACGTCGAGGGCGTGTACGCCGCCGGTGACGCCAAGCGCGGCCCCGCCACCGTGGTGGAGGGCATCGCGGACGCCGCGGCCTTTGCCGAGGCCGTGATCGGCAAGGCGTACACCTACGACATCCCCGAGCAGGCCTATGTGACCAAGACGGAGGCCGAGGCCAAGAAGGGTACGCTGAAGATGAGCGAGTGCATCTGCTGCGAGGGCGAGCGCTGCCTGCAGTGCGCCACCGTGTGTGAAAACTGCGTGGACTCCTGCCCCAACCGCGCCAATGTCGCCATTCGCATGGCCGACGGCAGCCACCAGATCGTCCATGTGGACAAGATGTGCAACGAGTGCGGCAACTGCACCCAGTTCTGCCCCTACTCCTCCGAGCCCTGCCACGACAAGTTCACGCTGTTCCAAACGGCGGAGGACATGGCGGACTCCAAGAACGCCGGTGTGCTGTTCCTGGACGGCGACAAGGTGCGCGTGCGCACCTTCGGCGAGCCGAAGGAGTACGACCTGAGCGGCAAGAACGATCTGCCCGCCGATCTGGAGAAGCTGATCGTCACCCTGCGCGACAAGTACGGCTATCTGTACAACTGAGTGATCCGATGTAAAGCGGGACCCCCGGCCACAGGCCGGGGGTCCCGTTTTATATGAGCTTTACGCAGTGAATGCCGGGCGCCAGCTGCGCGGCGAAATCGTCGCCGTCGGTCATGGCGCCCACGATGCTGCCGTAGTGGGTGGGCACCGCGATCTGCGGGTACAGGGCGTTGGCCAGCGCTGCCGCCTCCGCCGCCGTCATGGTGTAGGTGCCGCCCACCGGCAGGAAGGCCGCGTCGCAGGACACCGCCCGCGCCTCCGGTGTGTCGTCGGTGTCGCCGGACACATAGACCCGCAGGCCGTCCAGCTCCGCCACATAGCCCACCCAGCCGTTGCTTCGCGGGTGGAAGGGCTTGCCGATGTTGTAGGCGGGCACGGCAGTAAAGGGGATGCCCTTGACGGTGTAATGTTCCCCCGCCCGCACCGGCAGCAGCTGTGAAGCGGAGAAGCCTGCCGCCAGCGCCGCCGCCCGGCAGCTCTCCGGCAGCACCAGCACCGCGTCCGGCTTCATCACCCGGCGGATGTCCTCCGGGGAGAAGTGGTCGTAGTGGTCGTGGGTGATGAAGATCACGTCGCCGTCCCCGGTGGTCTTTTCTACCCGGAAGGGGTCGAACCACACTGTCACCGCGCCGCCCCAGCGGATGCTGCTGTGGCAGTTGATGGAAAATGGGCTGATGGGATCACGCATAGTCTGTCCTCCTTTGGACAAAAGCCGCCCGCAGGCGGCTTTTGCGCTTTATTCATGCTTTCGTCGGTTGTACCACGCCAGCACCGCCGCCAACAGCAATATGGCCGCAGCCGGCAGCCATGTGCCCTGCGCCGATGCCGTCTCCGCACCCGTCCACGCAGCATACAGCGTCATGTCCGCCGTCACCGGGGTCGTCTCCAACCACGGCATGGTCAGATCTATGTCGCTGTACCATCCGGCGAACGTATAGCCCGCCCGCGCGGGCATCTCCGGCAGCGTCAACGCGTTGCCCCGGTAGACCATCTGGGGCGGTATATCGCCGCCGCCGTTGGTCTGGAACGTCACCCGGCACAGCTCCGACACCACCACGGCGGCGTCCTCCGCCCCGGCGGGAAAGTGGGTCATCCCGTCCTGTGACGACACCAGGTAGTTACTGCTGCACAGAGCGCCGGTGCCGTCCTCCGCCAGCACCCGCAGTCGGAAGGAGCCGAGAACCGTCTCCCCCGCCCAATCAGCGGCGCTGCCGTAGGAGATGAAGCTCATGTACACCGCCTGCCGCCCGTCACGCAGGTGCAGGGTGGAGGTTTTCACGCCGCTGCGGGTCAGGACGCTGTCCGGCTCGAAGGCGAAGAACGCCGGGTCGAACACGATCTCATCCTGCGCGGCGTATACGGCGTCCGTGCCGGAATCGCAGCGCACCGCCAGCGTGACCGTTACGATGTCCCCGGCGGCGGCACGGCAGCTGTCCGCGCCGTTTGCCGTCAGCACGAAGGTGTATTCCGGTTCATCGGCGCTGACGGCGGTGGGCAGGAGCAGCAGCGCCGCCAGCAAAAGCATCACACAGCGAAGCGTTTTCATGGGTATCGTCAGTTCAGGAAGTCCTTCAGCTTCTTGCTGCGGGAGGGGTGGCGCAGCTTGCGCAGCGCCTTGGCCTCGATCTGGCGGATGCGCTCACGGGTGACGTTGAACTCCTTGCCCACCTCCTCCAGGGTGCGGGTGCGGCCGTCCTCGATGCCGAAGCGCAGCTTCAGCACCTTCTCCTCCCTGGGCGTCAGGGTGCTCAGCACGTCCACCAGCTGCTCCTTCAGCAGGGTAAAGCTGGCGGCCTCGCTGGGCTCGGACGCGGCCTCGTCGGGGATAAAGTCACCCAGATGGCTGTCCTCCTCCTCGCCGATGGGCGTCTCCAGCGACACAGGCTCCTGGGCGATCTTCAGGATCTCCCGCACCTTGTCCACGGGCATGTTCATCTCCTCGCTGATCTCCTCGGGGCTGGGGTCGTGACCCAGCTCCTGCAGCAGCTGGCGGGAGACGCGGATGACCTTGTTGATGGTCTCCACCATGTGGACGGGGATACGGATGGTGCGCGCCTGATCCGCGATGGCGCGGGTAATGGCCTGACGGATCCACCATGTGGCGTAGGTGGAGAACTTGTAGCCCTTGGTGTAGTCGAACTTCTCCACGGCCTTGATAAGACCCAGATTGCCCTCCTGGATCAGATCCAGGAACAGCATGCCGCGCCCCACATAGCGCTTGGCGATGGACACCACCAGACGCAGGTTGGCCTCCGCCAGACTCTGCTTGGCCTTCTCACCGGCCTTGACCTGCTTTTTCAGCTGTGCCAGCTCCTCGTCGGGGATCGTCTCGCCGTCGGCCTCCGCCTGCGCCAGACGCGCCTCGGCCTCGCGGCCGGCGGACATGACGGTAGCCAGCTCCACCTCCTGATCGGCGGTCAGCAGGGGCACCTTGCCGATCTCCTTCAGGTACATGCGCACGGGATCGTCGATGTTGAAGCTGTCCACCAGCGTGTTGGGATCCACCAGCTCCTCTTCCTCGATCTCCGCGATCTCCTCCATGGCCGGCTCGTCATCGTCGGGCAGATCGGTCAGGAAGTCCTCCGTGCCCACCTCGATGCCCAGCTGCTCCAGCGAGTCGTAGATGGAGTCCATCTGATCGCTCTCCAGATCCATCTCGTCCAGCACCTCGGACAGCTCGCCCGCGTCCAGCTTACCCTTCTTTTTGCCCTTGGCAAACAGCTCCTTCAGCTTTTCGTGGGTGGTCAGCAGCGCCGCTGCCGGCAGGGAGGCGATGGCCTTTTCGTCCAGCGTGCCCTTGCCGGGCTTACCGGACGCGGATTCCTTCAGCATGGAATCCGCCATTTTTTCCAGCTCCTCCGGGGTGTACTTTTTGTCCGTCATGTTCGCTTTCCTCCGTAACCTTTTTTGTCTTTATACGTCTTGCACGCGGCAGCCAACGGGTCCAGATCGCCGGCGCGCTTGTTGTATTCCTCCTGTATGATGCGTATGTAATCCGCCAGCGCCTGAGGCGCGTTGGCGGCGGATTCCGGCTTTTGCAGGATCACCGTCAGGTGATCCATCTCCTCCGGCCCCAGCACGGCAGCCAGCGATGCCACACCGCCCCGTCCCCGGCGCTTCCACATCTCGTCGTAGATATGCGCCAGCGCCGGAGAGGAAAAGTCCTCCGGCAGCACAGGCATCTGCTCCGGGAACAGGCTGTCGTCCTGCAGCAGCAGACGGATGACGCCCTCCTCCGCCATGGCGCTGCGCATGTTGGCGTAGCGCATGCCCCGTTCGATGGGCTGGCGATCGCTGACGGGATTCATCTCCCGGCGCTCCTGCTGCTTCTTTTCCTTGGCATAGCTGCGCTTCCGAGCGCGCTCCACCTCCATGCGCATGGCCTCCGCCGGCAAGCCGGCGGCCTCCGCCGCGCGGGTGGTATAGACCTCCCGCTCCACCGGGTCGCCCAGTCTGGCCAGCGTCTCCGCGATCTCGGCGGCATAGGCGATGCGATCCTTGTCTTCCTTCAGGTCGTATTTGTCCGCCACCTGCGACAGGGTGAACTCCATGCCGTTGGCGCTGCCGCTGAGCAGCTTTTCAAAGGCGTCGCGCCCCTGATACTTGATGAAGTCGTCCGCGTCCTGCTTGACGTACTGACCGTCCACCAACCGCTGGGGCAGCCGCAGCACCTTCACCTTGAACTCCGTGTTCTCCAGCAGCTCCAGCGCCCGGTCGGTGGCCATCTGACCGGCCTTGTCGTTGTCGTAGCACAGCACCAGCTCCTTGGTGAACCGGCTGAGGAGATGGATCTGCTCCTGTGTCAGCGCCGTGCCCATGCAGGCCACCGCGTTGTCAAAGCCCGCCTGATGCAGCGTCACCACGTCCAGATTGCCCTCGCACAGGATGATGTTGGGGCGCTTGGTCTTTTTGGCCAGATTCAGGCCGTAGAGCACCCGGCGCTTGCTGTAGGTGGGCGTGTCGGTGGTGTTCATGTATTTCGGCTCGGAGTTGTCGATGACCCGGCTGCCGAATCCCACCACGTCGCCCCGCACATCGATGACCGGCAGCATCAGCCGGTTGCGGAACTTGTCGTAGATCCGTCCGCCCCTGCCTGCCACCGCCAGTCCCGCGGCCATCAGCTCCTTTTTGGTGAAGCCCTTTTCGCTCATGGCGCGCAGCAACGCGTCCCACTGATCCAGTGACGCGCCCATGCCGAACCGCACCGCCACGCTCCTGCGTATCTGCCGCTTGTCCAGATAGGCCTGCACCGCCGCGCCCTGGGGCTGCTGCAATTGGTCGTAGAACCACCGCGCCGCCGTGCGGTTCAGCTCCAGCACCCGTCTGCGCAGACGGTCGCCGTCGTTCTGCATTTCCCCCTCCTGCGGCAGGGGCATACCGGCACGTCTGGCCAGAAACTCCACCGCCTCCGGAAAGGTGAGGTTCTCGATCTCCATGATGAAGCTGAACACACCACCGCCCTTTTTGCAGCCGAAGCAGTGGTACATCTGCTTGTCCGGCGCCACGGAAAAGGAGGGCGTTTTCTCGCTGTGGAAGGGGCACAGGCCGAAATAGTTGGTGCCCTTGCGCTTCAGCTCCACATAGCTCGACACCACGTCCACAATGTCACTGCGCGCCGCCAGCTCATCCAAAAACACTTCGCTGAACCGCATGAGGCGCCTCCCTTCCCCCGCCGCGCTCCGGCAGGCCGATTCTCGTACAATATACTATACCAAAAAACTTGCTGAAATCCTCTTTTTCCCCGAAAGTTTTCTTCCGCCCGCGGAAAAGCTCCCCGGCATGACCTTCCACAAAACCGTTGTACCCCACCGGAAAATGTGGTATAATGACCTTACCATCGATCGACAAGGGCAGACACGGTTTTGACGGGCAGAAATGCGCCCATACTGCGTCAAGCCCCTTGACAATACGGCAAGTATTCTCTGCGGGTCTTTTCTTGTCTGGACACATTTCTGCTCCGACAAAACTGCTTCGCACCTGCCAGCGATGTATTTTCGAGTGATTTTTGGTTTTTGAGACGCAGGCGGGCTGAGTCGGCATATTCTCGCCGATGCTGCCGAGCGACGTTCCTTTGGAGCGAGGCTGGCGCCCGCCAAGGCGAAAAGGGCAAAAAGCGCCGAAAAGACACGCTGTCAGGCGTGTTTGCCCTTGTCAATCGATGGTAAAGTACGCAAATGAGGAGGTCTTGTGATGAGATTGCTGTTCAAGGGCGGTACCGTTATCACCGGCAAGGGGCCCCGCCGGGCGGATATTCTGGTGGAGGGCGAGAAGATACTGGACGTCTGCCGCGACATTCCGGCCATCGGTGCGCAGGTGGTGGATGTGTCCGGGATGCTGCTGTTCCCCGGCTTTATCGACGCGCACACCCACTTTGATCTGGACGTGTGCAACACCACCACGGCGGATGATTTCGCCAGCGGCTCCCGCGCCGCGCTCCACGGCGGCACCACCACCATCATTGACTTTGCCTGCCCCAACAAGGGCGAGACGCTCCACGACGGTCTGCGTCTGTGGCACGAGAAGGCGGACGGCAAGTGCGCCTGTGACTACGGCTTCCACATGACCATCGACGACTGGAACGAGACGATCGAAAGTGAGATAGACGACATGTACGCCGAGGGCATCTCCTCCTTCAAGATGTACATGACCTACCCGGCCATGATGATCGGCGACGAGGCCATGTACAAGGCGCTGAAGAAGCTGAAGGAAAAGGGCGGTATCTGCGGCGTACACTGCGAGAATGCCGGTGTCATCGACGCGCTGATCGCGGAGAAGAAGGCCGCGGGCGAGAACGGCGTGTACTGCCATCCGGAGACGCGGCCTGACATCATGGAGGCCGAGGCCGTGGGACGCCTGCTGCGCATCGCCGAGCAGGTGGACATCCCCGTGGTCATCGTCCACACCACCAACATCGAGGCGCTGGACGAGATCGCCAACGCCCGCTGGCGCGGCCAAAAGGTGTTCGTGGAGACGTGCCCCCAGTATCTGGTGCTGGACGACAGCGTGTACTACAACGAGGACTGGCTTCAGGCGGCCAAGTACGTCTGCTCTCCCCCCATCCGCAAGAAGGCGGACTGCAACGCCCTGTGGCGCGCCATCCGCCGGGGCGAGGTGCAGACCGTGTCCACCGACCACTGCTCCTTCACCACGGCGCAGAAGCTGGCCGGGCGGGACAACTTCACCGCCATTCCCGGCGGCATCCCCGGCGTGGAGACGCGGGGCGAGCTGATCTACACCTTCGGCGTGGCCAAAAAGAAGATCGGTCTGGGTACCATGTGCCGCGTGCTGGCGGAGAATCCCGCCAAGCTGTACGGCCTGTATCCCCGCAAGGGCGTGCTGGCACCCGGCTCCGACGCGGACATCGTGGTGTACGACCCGAAGGCCGACCATGTCATCCGCGCCGAGGACATGGCGGGCGCGGCGGACTACAACCCCTACGAGGGCTTTGTGACCAAGGGCTCCATCCGGCAGGTGTGGCTGCGGGGCAAGCCCGTGGTGTCCTCCGGCAAGGTGCTGCCCGGCTCTGTGGGCAAGTACCTGCCCCGGGGCAAGTGCCAGCTGTAAGGAGGACGCACCATGCTGGACAAGACGTTGGGCTATATCCTCTGCTGCCAGTCCCCGGCGCTGTTTCTGGCGGCGCTGGCGCTGCTGGTGGCATATCTGGCCGGACGCAAGCACCGGGTAAAGGCGTTTTTCCGGCTGCTGCTGTGCATTCTGTGCGCGGCGGGCGCCGTGGCGCTGTACTTCCTGGGTATCTATAAGGAATACTTCACCATCCGCGATTTCTTCGTGATACGCGCCGCCGGTTGGATCGGGCTGGCGATCGCGGCGTTCTTCGTGCTGCTGGCGCTGGTGCGGGCGTTCTTCGCCGCCGCCGATGCCCGCCGCGCCCAGAAGGAGGCCGCCCGCGCCGAGAACGAGCGGCTGGCGCAGGAGGCAGAGACGGCCAAGGCCGCCGGAGAACCTGTTTCTGCTGAACCCGCCGCGGCAGAAGCCCCTGCCGAAGCGCCTGCGCCGGCGTCTCCGGCAAGCGTCTCTGTGCCCGAAGCACAGGCCGAGCAGCCGGAGCCGGAGAAAATCAGTTTACAATAACACCTATTACGGTAAACGAAAGCCGCCCGCAAGGGCGGCTTTCCTCTCAGAACGGTATGGCCGCCAGCGCCGCCACATCGTCCCGCGCCAGAAAAATACCGCCGCCGGGCGGCAGGATGGTCAGCAGGATATACGCCACAGCCAGCGCCACGGTCAGCACATACCACGGCAGGCCGTCGCCGTTCACCCGCCGCAGAGCCAGTGTGTACAGCGCCGCCGCGCCGCCGATGGCCAGTACCGCCGCCGCTGCGGGCGGCAGCGGCGCGTATGTCAGCGCCAGCGCCAGCACCGCGCCGGTAAGCGCCATCAGGCACAGTCCGCCCCGGCTCCCACCCTTTTCCAGCCGCCACAGCAGCGGCGAAGCGGCCAGCAGCGGGAAAAACGCAGCCTTCCCCATCTCCCACGGGCTGACCTGCACCGGGCTGAGCGCGCGGGTCAGCGGTCCGGGGAATCTGACCGCCAGCGCCCACAGCAGCAGCGCCGCGGCGCAGGCCGCCGCTGCCGCCAGCAGACAGGGCACCACTCGGCTTTTCATCATCCATCACCTCGCTGTATCCTATGCGCAGATGGCAGACATTAGAAAAAGACGTAGCGCAGGACTGTGGCCTGCGCTGCATCTTTTCCGTTTGTTCACATATTCCCGCCGAAAAAGATATACAATACCCTTACGGCTGTGGCGGGGTGTTCTCCGCCGCCAGCACGTCCTCCGTATCCGCTCCGCACAGGCGGATGAGCTTCTCCGCCAGGATCTTGGAAAACCCGGCGATCAGAGCGCTTTCGATGACCAGCAGCTCCACGGCGTTGCCGCAGTTCGACTCGGTGGCGCTGTGGATGCCCTCCGCCCCGGACTGCACCTGCTGGTTGAAGAACAGCCCCACCCGCCGGAATTTCAGGGAGTAGTCCTCATACACGGCGCGCACGTCCGTCTCGTTGCTGTCCGCCGGCAGGATCTTCTGCACATCGCTGATGCTGAGACTCTGCTTCATGGTCAGGATCATGATGAGATACGCGATGTGGATGCGGTGGTACTTTCGCTTCTCCGGTGCGGGCATGATCTTCAGCCGCACATAGTTGTTGATGGTGGAGGATGTGACGAACCGCTCCTTGCCGCCCACCGGTGCAGGGATAAAGCTCAGATACTGCTCCAGCAGCACGATGACCTGATCCATGTACAGGCCGAAATCCGGGATGGAATCCCAGTCCGGCAGATGATAATCCGTGATGAACTTGTCCCACCGCTGCAGCTTGTGGGCGATAAGCTCTCTGTCGTATTCCATAATGACGCTCCCCATATCAGATTCGCCATATAGTATATCACAAATCAGCACATAATGCAACAAACAGTGCGATGAAATATATTGACGCGCGTGTCCTAATATGATATATTAGGTAAAAAGACGCAAGGAGGCGTTCGTTATGGAGCGTGCGTTTATTTACGGAGATTCCCTGCTGAAGGCCACGGTGCCGGACGAGAACATGCATTACCGGTTCCACCTGCCGGAGGTGATGGCGCAGTACCCCACCGACCGGCTGGAGGTGGTGAACCGCGCCAAAATGGGCGCCACGGTGACAAAGGGTCTGTCGCTGGTGGAGCACGACGTGCAGCGCGGCATGGACGCCCGCTGGGCGCTGGTGGCCTACGGCGGCAACGACAGCGACTTCGACTGGGAGGCCATCGCCGCCGCCCCGGAGCAGGAGCACCTGCCCCACACGGTGCTGCCGGAGTTCATTGAAAAGCTGCGCTGCGCGGTGCAGGAGCTGGCGTCCGCCGGTGTGCAGCCGGTGCTGATGACGCTGCCGCCCATCGACGGCCAGCGGTATTTCCAGTTCATCTCCCGGCGCGCGGACGGCGGCAGCATCCTGCGCTGGCTGGGGGACGTGGGGCGCATCTACCGCCATCAGGAGCTGTACTCCGATGCGGTGGCGGCGCTGGCCATGACGGAGGGGCTGCCCCTCATCGATGTGCGGCGGCAGTTCCTGCCCATGCGTGACCTGCCCCGCTATATCGCCGCCGACGGCATCCACCTGACCATGACCGGCTATCGCTGCCTGTTCGACACGCTGGCCGGTTGGATACGGGAGCGGCTGTAATACGTAATTCCCATGACAAAAGGAGACATATCATGATTCGAGTGATGACAGACAATGCGGCCAACCTGCCGCCGGAGCTGCGGGAGCAGTACGGCATCCGGGAGCTGTGCCTGACCTATACCGTCAACGGCGTACCGGCGGACATATCCGCCCCCTTTGACGGCTACGCCTATTATGAAGCCATGCGCAAGGGCGCGGAGGTCAAGACCTCCATGATCAGCCCCCTGACCGCCCGCGAAGCCATGGAGCCCGTGCTGGAGCAGGGCGATGACGTGCTGTATATCGGGCTGTCCGGCGGCGTCAGCGGCACCTGCTGGGGCGTGAGCGTGGTGGCGCAGGAGCTGCGGGAGCGCTATCCCCACCGGGACATCCGGGTGCTGGACAGCCGGGGCGCTTCGCTGGGCGAGGGTCTGGTGGTGCTGGAGGCGGCGCATCTGGCGCAGCAGGGCGCCGATATGGATACGATCACCGCCCGCGCGTCGGAGCTCTGCGGCAAGATGCGGCAGCTGTTCGTGGTAGACGACCTGAAGTTCCTGCGCAAGGGTGGCCGTCTGTCCGGCGCGGCGGCGCTGGCCGGCACTCTTTTGCAGATCAAGCCCATTCTGGAGGGCGATCCGGAGGGCAAGATCGTGGTGCACAGCAAGGAGCGCGGGCGCAAAAAGGCCATGGAGCAGCTGATCCGGCTGTATCAGGAGCTGGTGGAGGACAAGTCCAGACCGGTGGGCATTTCCCACGCCGCCGCCCCCGCCGAGGCGCTGCATCTGGCCACCGAGCTGCGTCAGGCGGGCTGCACCGGCGAGATACTCTCCGTCTGTCACGAGCCTGTCACCGGTGCCCATGTGGGGCCTGGCATGCTGGCGCTGTATTTTTACAGCGCATCGTGGCGCTGAGCGCTGTCATATATAATAATATGGAATGTAAAGGGCGGACACCTGTCCGCCCTTTTTGCAGCGCACTCCTTGCGACTTCGTAGGGGACGGCGTCCTGCAGTGGAGCGCAGCGGAACAAATGCCCTTGGGGTACGACGCCCCATCAGCGCGGTGTTGCCGCGCTGTCATTCCGAGCCAGTGCTCACACTGGCGTGGGAATCCGTCTCCTCGTAGGGGCGATGCCCACATCGTCCCGCCGCGAATTGACAAAAACCGGCAAACGGCTTATAATACATCTCAAGGACGCTGCAATAAACGGCAGGCGGTTAGTCACAGCCCCGAGAGGGGGTGACATACATGTTTTTCGTTTTCACGATTCATATTCTGGGTCATTCGATCTCGATACGAGTCCAACGACTGAAAAGCAAAAACCGCCACCCTGGCCGGTGACGGTTTTTGTGGGCACATAGCCCAATAAAATCCCAATCCAAATGGGGCTGACCGCTTGTCGCAGCGTCCCCTTGTATTTATTATTATACCCATCCCGCCGGATTTGTCAAGGGGGCCTTGCAGCGCTGTCATTCCGAGCCAGTGACCGCGTCACTGGCGTGGGAATCCGTCTCCTCGTAGGGGCGATGCCCACGTCCGCCCGCCATTATTTGGCAAAAAGCCGTCTGCGGTGTATACTCGTCTCAAGGACGCTGCAATAAACGGCAGGCGGTTAGTCACAGCCCCGAGAGGGGGTGACATACATGTTTTGGACGCTTACATTCCATATCGCAGGCTATTCAGTCTCGATCAGAATTCAGAAGCTGAAAAGACGAAACCGCCACTCTGCCAAGTGACGGTTTCTAATTCTTAGATTCCCAATCTTGCACGGGGCTGACCGCTTGTCGCAGCGTCCCCTTGTATTTATTATTATACCCATCCCGCCGGATTTGTCAAGGGGGCGTTGCCGCGCTGTCATTCCGAGCCAGTGCTCACACTGGCGTGGGAATCCGTCCTTTCCCTTGTGGGGAAACGGATTGCCGCGCCAGTCTGTACCCCAAGGGCACTTGCTTCGCGGCGCGGACTGGCTCGCAATGACAAGGTGCGTAGGGGCGGACGACTCTGTCCGCCCCGTATGACCACCGCACCTTGTAGGGCGGGACCCATGTGTCCCGCCGCAGAACACCGCATTTGTCCCGGCGGGGCACACGGGCCCCGCCCTACAAAGCGGCAGCACAGATTCTCGGCGCAAAAAAAGAAAGCCCTTGCGGGCTTTCTTTTTTTGCATTTAGAGTGAAGCTCTAATTAGAACTCCTTCTTCTTGCCGATGACCACAGCGGAACCAGCAACGGAGGTCAGAGCCATGCCAACGTACATAGCGATACCAGCGTCGAAGGTCTTGGGGGAAGTGGTGGTGCCAGTGGTGGTGCCAGTGGAGGTGCCATCAACGGGCTTATCCAGATAATAATAGGTGGTAGTGCCAACAACAACGGACTTGTAGGTGTCAACGGAGGTGGCGGGAATGCTCTTCACAACGGGAACATACTTCTGGCAGTTCTTGCAGTAGATAGCAGTGACGGTGCCCTTGTCGGAAGTGACCTTGCTGGTGTCCAGATCGTGAGCAACAGCCTTAGCCTCGGTGGTGTTGTAAACAACAACCTTGCCGTTCAGCAGGGCAAAGCCGGTGCCCTTGGAATCTGCCTTGTAGGTCTTGCCATCGATGACATAGAAAGTGTCATCCTCACCCTCGTACTGGCCGCACTTGGCATCCTTAACGCCCTTGATGGTGGCGGTAACGGTATCAGAAGTCTTGACGTCAGTGGCGGTGGTCAGCATGGCCATAGCAACGATCTTGCCGTCCTTCACGATCTTGGTGTCAGCGCAGGAATCGTCAACCACAACGTACTTGTTGGTGTTGTACAGGTAATAAGCGGGGGTGATGGTGGTAGTGGTCTTGCCATCCACGGTGCTGACGGACTTCTCCTCGGCATAGAACACCAGAGTGTCGCCATCTTTCCAAGTCTCACGATCACCGTTGGTGGTGGAATCCAGGAACTTGTAATCCTTGGCAGTCAGAGTAGTGGTGGTCGCCGCAAACGCGGTGGTGCACAGTGCCAGAGCCATGACCATGGCCAGCACAGTTGCAATGATCTTCTTCATGTTTGTTTCCTCCATAAAAATTTTGTTTGTGTCCGGCGCGACCTCCCCGCCCACGCCCACGGTTTACAACGTAATACATCATTATGTTGTAGACCGCAGACTTGAACAGATCGGCTTTGCCTTTCACGGTTGTAAGTATACCACATTCCGCGGATAAATCAAGGCATTCCGCGCGCAGATTTGCAAAAAAACTCGTAAAAAATTATTAAAAAAGGATTAAATTTTCGAATTAGTTGCAAATCAATGTCAAATATGACAATTTAGAGAACTTTATGCGCCTTTTGAGTTCCGGCGCGCGATGTGAAAAAAGCGCCGGTACACGCGATTTATAAACGATACGACGCATTTTTCGTGATTTACATAGCGTGCAGCCGTTTGTTTGCTGGGATGAAATGGAAATTCTTTGGTGTACGAAAGCGCTGCGAGCGGACATTTATTCACAATTTGTGTCCGCTTTGCGGACGATGGCGGGGTGCGTCAAGCGCAGATCGCGTAGGGCGGGATCCATGTGTCCCGCCGCGAAGTACGCATTGCTCCCGGCGGGGCACGCGGGCCCCGCCCTACAGGGTGCGGCGGTCGCATGGGGCGGACAGGGTCGTTCGCCCCTACGCACCTTGTCATTGCGAGCCAGTCCGCGCCGCGAAGCAAGTGCCCT
>ERZ857745.3330-NODE-3330-length-15525-cov-3.152618_pt1 | contig 15525 bp, 12 predicted proteins | sample MGYA00519699_ERZ857745 | MGnify/ENA primary metagenome ERZ857745 (study PRJEB31778, sample SAMEA3449357) | human gut metagenome | biome: human gut; feature: human-associated habitat; material: faeces | place: United Kingdom | collected 2010/2012 ...
CGGGTGCGTGCCGTGAAGTGTCTGGAATTTACACCGGCGACGCCCGTGCCGATCCGCAACGGCTACGATACGCCCGAAACGCTCGGCGCCGACCGCCTCGCCGCCGCGGTGGGGGCGGCGCTCGTGGCCGAAGGGCGCGACGCGCTGGTCGTCGATTTCGGAACGGCCATCACCGTCGACTACGTGTCGGGCGACGGCACCTACCGCGGCGGGGCCATTTCTCCCGGAATGGGGATGCGTTTTCAGGCGCTGCACCGCTATACGGCCAGGCTTCCGTTGTGCCGCGAGACTGCCGAAGAGCGCCTTTACGGGACGACTACGACCTCCTGCATCGAGCAGGGCGTGATGAACGGCATCGCCTTCGAAATCGAAGGATACATCGCGCGTTTCCGGCGGGAAAATGCGGATATTTGCATAATTTTTACCGGTGGCGCCGCAAAAAACTTTGCGAAAAGAATTAAAAATGCGATATTTGCAGACTGTGAACTCGTCTTCTTGGGTCTGAATCGGATTTTGGAGTTTAATGCCGAATGCTAAAACGAATGATAGTGAAGAGATTAATGTATAGACTGGCTGTCGCTGCGATGCTGGTCGTGCCGGTTTCGGCAATGGCTCAGACAAGCAGTATCAATGCCTTTTCTCCCTATTCGATGTACGGCATCGGCGAATTGCAGACGCCCGGCGTGGTGGCCCAGCGGTCGATGGGAGGCGTAGGCTTGGGGATGCGCAGCTCGGTGATGGTCAATCCGCTCAATCCTGCGGCGTACAGCCTGACGCCCCGCCAGGGATTTCTCTTCGATTTCGGCGTGGAGGGGGTCAACTTTTACAACCGCCAACAGAAGTATGCCGACGGTGCGCAGACCACGTCGCGCACGAGCTACAATACGTTCAATTTCCACGACATCGCCTTTCAGCTGCCGCTGGCCAGGCGGCTCGGACTGGGATTCAGCCTGACGCCGTACAGCAGCGTCGGCTACCGTGTTTCGGCCGATGAACAGAGCGACGACGTGTGGGGCAATATCGGCCGCGTGCAGTATCTTTACGCCGGCGAGGGCGACCTGACGGAGGTGAAGCTGGGCATCGGCTGGGAGGTGGTCAAGCGCGTTTCGATCGGCGTCGCCGCCCAATACTATTGGGGCGACATCGAGCGGACGTATCAGACGGTGGTCTCGAACAACATCGTCAACGGCGGTTCGGTCAATACGGTGACGGGCACCGACTCCTACGGGATTTCGCGCATCAAGATGCAGCTGGGGCTGCAAGCCGATCTGATCCAGTCCGAGCGGCAGGTGTTGACGCTGGGCGCGACCTACGATATGGGCGGTAATCTGCGTCCGTCGGTGAATCAGACGGTCGTCAACGGCGATATTTACGGCACCGTGGTGCGGGGTGATACGACGCGCATGGCACTCAAATTGCCCGTTCAGTTGGGCGTGGGGCTCTACTACCAGAACGCCAAGATCGCGGCGGGCGTCGACTACATCTACCAGAATTGGGAGAACAACGAGTCGCCGAAGTCCGTTCCCGGAGCGGTCAACGTCGCCTATAAGAACACGAACACCGTCAAGTTGGGATTCGAGTATACGCCCAACCGGATGGATATCCGCAATTACCTGAAACGCTGGTCTTACCGCGTGGGATTCCGGTACGGAACCTACTACCAGACCTTTGAGGGGAAGACCTTGTCGCAATATGCCGTGACGGCCGGATTCGGTATGCCGGTGCGTTTTCTGGGCCGGTCGAGCATCGATTTCGGCGTGGAGTTCGGCCAGCGCGGAAACGATTCGCCGCTTCGGATCGACAACCGGCAGATCGGGCTGGTACGGCAGCGCTATGTGAAATTCTCGCTCGGTCTGACGCTCTTCGGCGAGGATTCGTGGTTCGTGCGTTACAAATACGATTAAACTTGACAAAATCTAAAATAAGAAGGGAATAGTTAAGATGAAAAGCGTAAAAATTCTGCTCTCTGTAGCGTTGGCCGTCGTCGGAGTGGTGGCGATGGCCCAGGATTTCAGCGACGATGCGAAGTACGGCAAATACGGCGCAACGCCCGAGGAACGGAAAGACAACATCTATTTGCTCAACTTTTTCAACGAGGCGGTCGGCAACCAGGATTTCCAGACTGCTTCGGGGTACCTCAAACAACTGCTGGACAAGTGTCCCAAGGCTTCGGAGAATATCTATGCCAAGGGCGCTACGGTGATGAAGAACAAGATCGCGCGTGCTAAGAGCGTAGCCGAGAAGAAGACCTACATCGACTCGCTGATGCTGCTCTACGATCTGCGTATCGAGAATTTCGGCGATCATGCGACCCGCGGCAAGGCCTACATCCTCGACCGCAAGGCACGCGACTTTCTGATCTATAATCCGCTCGACCACGAACGGGTGTTGGAGCTGTTCCGCGAGGCGATCGCTGCACAGCCCGATCCGGAGTTGGTAGCGATCTATTTCAAGCAGCTCACCGACTACTATAAGGACGACGGCGAAGGTTCGCCCGAGGAGATCATCGCCGAGTACGACCGTCTGTCGCCTGTCTTCGACGGCGCTACGGGGCAGGCTGCCGAGTATAAGGATCAGTTCGACAAGTGCTTCGGCCTGTCGGGCGTGGCTTCGTGCGAGAATCTGGAAGCGATGTTCAAGGAAAAGATCGCCGCCAGCAACAACGATCCCGACGTGCTGGCGCAGGCCGTCGATCTGATGACGCGCGCCAAATGCGACAGCGAGTTCTATCTGACTACCGCCGAGAAATATTACGAAGTGAAGCCGTCGGCCGAAACCGCGTTGTTCCTCGCGCAGGCTTTCCAGAACAAGCAGGAGTACGACAAGGCGATCAAGTATCTGACCGAGGCGCTGGCCGTCGAGACCGACAATGTCGAGAAGGAGAAGCTGCTGGTGCGCATCGGCGTCGTACAGCTGGCTACGAAGAACTATGCCGAGGCCCGCAAGGCCGCGCTCGAAGCGCAGGCGCTCAATCCCGAGGACGGCATGACCTATTTCGTGCTGGCGCAGTGCTACGGCGCACAGGCTTCGGGTGCCAACTTTACTTCGCAGGCGATGTATTGGGTGGCTTACGACACGATGGAGAAGGCCGCTCAGCTGCTCGAAGAGGCCGATCTGAAAGAGACCGCGACCAAGATGATGGCCGCCTTCCGCAGCGCATGGCCCTCGAAGGAGGAGTGCTTCTTCAATGAAGTGCAGGCCGGTCAGCGCTATGTCGTCAACGGCATTGCGACGACGGTTCGCTGCATCCGCTAATCAGGCGCCTGCGAAGATGGCCCGTCTGATCGGACGATATGTTCTGGTAGCACTCCTCGTTGCGGGGAGTGCTATCTTGCTATTCTCGTGCGACAAGCCTCCTGCCGCAGCGAGCGGCGGCGACGAGGCGCTGATGACCGAGTACAGCGAACACCTGTCGGTCATCATGTCCGAGAACGGGCGGCGCTCCTATTTCTTCAAGGCGCCGCTGCTCGAAGGATATACGCTGGTCAAGGAGCCGTACCGCGAGTTCCGCAAGGGGATCGAGATCACCACCTACCAGGACGACTCGCTGACGACGGTCGACGCCGTGCTGACGGCCAACTACGCGATCTATTACGAGAACCGGAAACTGTGGGAGGCCAAGGGCGACGTGGTGGTCGTCAAGTCCGACGGCAAGACGCTCTACACCCAGCAGCTCTTCTGGAACGCCAAGACGCAGCGCATCTATTCGAACGTCGATACGAAGATCGTCCAGAACGAAGGCGGCAACGTCTTTCAGGGCGAGGGCTTCGAGTCGGACGAAGCCTTCAAGGAGTGGCGTTTCCGCCGCTTCACGGGGAAAATGGATGTCGATGTGAGCCAGGAGGACGACGAACCGTCCGAATCGGAAGCTGCCGACGGGGAAGACCGGCCGGCCGGCGAAAAGACGCCGCAGTCCGCGACCCGCCCGCCTGCCGGTTCCGCACCTGCGCCTGCCGGCCCCACGGCCGAGCAGGAGGCGGCGGCATATGCTGTGCTGGTGGACCATCAGGCGCGTGTGAACGCCTATGTTGTGCGCTTGAACAACACCGTGGCCGCGTTCAACAACGACTGCATGAGCACGTCGCGCCCCCTTCGCCAAAGCGATTACAACGAGTGCGCCGCCATAGACAGCCAAACGCTCACCGACTTCCTGCTGCTGCGCAATTCTAACGCGTTCGCCGATGGCTCGCGTTGGCTGGAGCAGAAGGGCAACCTTCAGCGTGCCTACATCGCGTTGGACCAATACCTGACCGTCATTTACGACGCGTGGGGGTTGAACTTGGAATATGAGAACCCGGCGGAAGGGGTTGATCGCTGGATGGAACCCGTTCGCGCTGATCAGGATGCCTCCGGCAACAGCATGGCGGCGGCGCACCTGAACGAGACGTTAGCGAGCATCAGCTTATGAGCGGGCTTGTTGACAAGGGCGGCGCGCTCGCCTCGTCGGGCGCCGTTCAGGGCATGCGCCTGGTGCGTGTGGCGGATTTCAGCGCGCCGCTTTCGCTTTCCGATGCCGATCGGCCGTCCTATGTGCGTCGTTTCGTCACGTTGTTCGTGTCGCAGGGACAGGGGCATCATGGCGGCACGGGCCGTGTGGAGCATGCGCGCAACGCGCAGGGCGAGCACTTGGCGCTCAAGCTGCTTTCGCTTCCGCATCGTCGTGATGGCGAAACCGAGGAGGATCATGAGCGCCGCGTGCGCGCCTCGCGTGCCGCGTTCGAACGCGAATACGAGTGCCATATCCTGCTGTCGGGGCTGAAGGGCTTTCCCCGCCTATACGGCCGCGGGACGGTTGACGGGGTGCCGTGCATCGTCATGGAATGGGTTAAGGGCATCACCTTGGACCGCGTGCGCCGGCAGCTTGCCGTCGACGGTTGCGGCCGCGTGAGCCCGCTGGTGGCGGCGCGCCTGGGCCGCGACCTGTTCGACCTGGTGGCGCGCATGGGGTATGTGGAAGGCGGGTTCGTGCACCGCGACATCAGCCCGCGCAACGTCATGGTGCGCACGTCGCGCCTGTCCTTGGAACAGCAGGTGGACGAGGGCGTGTTCGACCTGTACCTCATCGACTTCGGGTCGTCGGTCGAATCGGAGCCGCGCTCCACGTCGTTTACCAGCGAGAATGCGGTCTTCCGCGGCGCCACGGCCGATTTCGCGCCGCCCGAGATGCTCAGCGACGACATCCCGGGCCTGGCCGAGTTGCGCAAATCGCCGGCGATCGACGTGTACGCCGCGGCAAGCGTGGTGTACCAGCTGGCATGCGGGCAGGCTCCTTACGATTTGCATGCGGTTGGGGAAGATGGGGCGCCTGTTTCGCCGTATCGCGCGAAGATGGCCGCTCCCGCGCCGGCTGCGGTGATGGCGCACGCTCGCGCCGACGAGTTGCTCGAGGCGCTTGCCCGCGAACCCGAGGTGGCGGTTGCGGTGCAACACGCGCAGGACAAGCTGTCCGCGCCGATGGGCGTGTCGGAGGCCGCCGAGGCGCTGTCCTTCGTGGACGAGCAGCTGGGTATCATGATGGGCGATTGCCTGGCTCGCGGGCAATCCGAACGCCCCGACGCTGCGGTGGTCCGCGATGCGCTGTCGTCGTTCTCCATCCACTACGCCGACAACGTGGAACGGTCGTTTTGCGGCCGTCCGCTGGTGCCGTGCGTGCCTGGCGGGTTCGCCGCATCGGCGCTTGATGTGGCCGATTCCACGCTGGCCCATGTGCGTATGGCGTGCAAGGGCGTTGCGGCGGCGGCGTTGGCGGGGGTTGCGGTTTCGGCAGCCGTGCTTGCCAACGGGGCGCAAGCGTCGCTTGATGCGGCGGGTTTTGCCTGGTCGGGCGGCCTTCCCGGGGTCGCAGTTGCCGTTGCGGCGTTGTTCCCCGCGCTGGTGGGGCTGTCGCTGCGCTTCAGCGGCTCGCGCACCACGGCGGGCTTTTTGCGTGGTACGGCGGGCCTTGCGGTCACGTTCGCCGCGCTGTGGCAGGTGCTTGCCGACATGCGTTTCGAGGTGGCGGCCCAGCAGCACTTGCTTTCCATGGCCTTGGTGGCCGCGGCGGCTGCAGGCTGGTGCCTCATGGCGGCCGATTTCGCGCTGAACGTGGCATTGCCCCAGATGATTCGCCGTAAGGCGCTGCCGTCGGGGGATTGCGACGGGGCCGACGCGCTTCCGAGCGCAGCGGCGCCGGCGCTTGAGGGCAAAGCCGGCAAGGGCGAAGCGCGACAGGTTTGCGGCTTGCAGGCTGCTGGCGCGTCCGACGCTGATGAGCCCGGGGTTCCCGCCGATATACGCGACGAGGTTTGCGGTACCAACCCGCAACCTGAGTACGAGGTCGATGACCTCGCAGATGAGGTTTCGGGCGCAAATGCCCGGTTTGCGGGTAAACGCGATGCGTTGGATGATGATATGAGCGAAGGAGCGTGAGGCTGATGGCGACGGAGTTGACGCCGTGCGGCGCCCTGTTCGAGACCATGAAGCGCTATGGCGGCATCAGCCATAAGGACCTGGCGCGTCTGCTGCTATCCGGTCGGCCGCTTGCCGACGGCAAAAGTCCACTGTCGCGCTGCGACGACCGCACGTGGGTCTCGCGCTTCATCGTGCACGCTCCTGTGGGCTCGCTGCAGGACCGCTATTTTTGCGACTGGGGCGTGGCGGCCCTGCGCGTTTCGGCGCGCCTGCGCTCGCGCGACGGGAAGGGCCTGTCGGCCGAGGAGGCGTTGTCCCTGGTCACGGACCAGGGTGGTGCGCTTATGGAACAGGCGCTGCGCGAGTGTCACCAGGACCTGGCGCTGTATCGCAACGTGTTGGAGCGTCTAGCACGCGGCGCGGGCTATAGCGTGGAGGAGCGCGCTGAGCTTGCCATGGTGCTGTTCGTGGCGGCGGGGTGCAGCGCGAACGTGAAGCGTGCGTGCGCCTACGTGCTCGATTACGTGAAGACGGTGCATGGCGGAAGGCTGGAAACCGTCCCCGCCGCCGTTATGGACTCCGAGCGGCCTGATGCGCCGTCCGCCGACCCGCGCGAGCAGGCGCAGGCGCTGGGCCTGTTGCGCATGGTGGGAGGCCTGGTTTCGGGGGGTTTGCACTGGGTGCAGCCGCTTTCCGACGGTGTGGAGATCGGCGCGCTGGCCTTGGGGCCTGACGACATCAACGATGTGGAGCCCGATGTATCGGGCCATCATCTGCGCATCTGGTGCAACGAGGCGGGCCGATGGTGCGTGCAGGGCTTGGGAAGCTCCAACGGCACCGTGTTGATCAGCGGAGAAGACGGCTCCGAGACGGTGGTGGAGCCGGCACGCGGGGGCGCTTCCGCATGTGCCGAACCGGTCGAGGTGCACGCCGGCGACGAGCTGGTTCTTGCCGGGTCGACCCGGTTCATGCTCATCGAGGGCATGCCGGAAAGCTGGGAATGACCCTTTACGCCTCCTGCTCGTGGGGGAGCAGCGGGGCTAGGAAACCTTTGTCGGCGAGCGCCCGGCCGATGGCTTCGAGGGCCTCGTCGCTTGGCGCCGATACCAGGTGATAGTGGTACCCCGAGGTGGCGGTGCTCAGCGGCGAGGATTTTCCGCTTTCGATATCGTGGATGAATCGCTCGATATCCGCCTGGTCGGCGATCTCTAAAGGCGCGGTGATGCGACCGTAGGCGCGATGGCTGATGGATACGTTGTGCACGCGCCCGCCGAGCGCGATGATGGTTTGCAGCTCGTCCCTGGTTTGCTCGACCTCGTGGTGCAGCTTGAAAGTGCGTGCCGGCTCGTCAAGGCGCATGGCCGGTTGCTCCGCGGCGTTTTGCGTCATGGTTTGCGTTGTGTTCTGAGTTAAGGTTTGCGCGGTATCTGCCAATACGTAGCCTTTCGTGGTTGCCACGATGTTCGCGCCCGCCTCGCGCAGCAGCGCGATGTCCTGCACGATGATCTGCCGGCTGACGTTGAGGGTGTTCGCAAGCTGGCCGCCGGATACCGGTGCATCGGCTGATCGAAGCGCATCGAGCAGCGACGCGCGTCTGGCCTCGGATTTTGTTGCCATGGCTACTGCCCGCTTTCCCGGTTTATATCGGTGACCGGTGCATTGTCCTCAGCGGGCGCGGCGCTATCGTCCAGCATCCGCAGGTGCTTCATGGATACGTCCAGGATGGGCGCCGAGTGGGTGAGCGCGCCGCTGGACACGAAGTCGATGCCCAGGTCGGCGATGGCCTGCACGTTGTGCGCGTCGATGTTGCCGGAGCACTCGGTCTTCGCGCGCCCGTCGATGAACGCGACGGCCGCCGCCATGGCGTCGTGGTCCATGTTGTCGAGCATGATGATGTCCGCCCCGGCGGCGATCGCCTCCTCGACCTGCGCGAACGTCTCGCACTCCACCTCGATTTCGCGCACGAACGGGGCGTGGGCGCGCGCTGCCTTGATGGCTTCGCGCACGCCGCCCGCGGCGGCGATGTGGTTGTCCTTCAGCAGCACCCCGTCGGAGAGGTTGTAGCGGTGGTTCCGCCCGCCGCCGCACCTGACGGCCTCCTTCTCGAACACGCGCATGTTCGGCGTGGTTTTGCGCGTGTCCACCAGCTGGGTGGTGCTGCCTTCGAGCAGCGCGGCCACGCGGTGCGTGTAGGTGGCGATGCCGCTCATGCGTTGCAGGTAGTTCAGGGCCACGCGCTCGCCCGACAGCAGCACGCGCACGTCGCCGGTCACCGTCGCAAGCGTCTGGCCTGCGCAAACGCTGTCGCCGTCCGCGGCGAAGTGCTGGACGCGCGTCTCGGGGTCCAAGATGGCGAACGTGCGCTCGAACACATCGAGGCCGCACAGCACGCCGTCGGCCTTCGCGATAAGGTCCACGGCGGCGGGGCGTGCGTCGGGCATGATGGCGGCGGTGGACACGTCTTCGTTGGTGATGTCCTCGGCCAGCGCCTGGCGGATAAGCGGCTCGGCCACGGTTGTCAGCGTGATGGGGTTCATGCGCAAACGACCTCCTTGGAGCTTGCGGTGCGATCGGTATCGGATGGGGAAGGGTTTTGCGGGCAGGTTTGCGCTTCGGTTTGCGAACCGGGCTGCCCAGCGTTGCGAGGCTCGGTTGGCGTCGCGCTTTGCCCAGCGTCTTGCACGCAGGTTTGCGGCCTGGTTTGCGCTGCGGTTTGCGCCTCGCCTTGCGTCGTGCTTTCGCGGGTTTTGCGCTCGGCTTCGGCGCAGAGGCGCTTGTACGCCTGCGCGTCGGCGCCGCAGGGCTGCTCGGGGTAGGTTTGCGCGACGGGCGCTTCCACGCCCAGCTTGCGGCACATGTCCCACGCCGCGCGCTGCGCGAACACGAGCGACTCGAGCAGCGAGTTGCTGGCCAGGCGGTTCTTCCCGTGCACGCCGTTGCAGCTGGTCTCGCCGGCGGCGTATAGCCCCGGCATGTCCGTGGCGCTGTTGCGGTCAACCCGCACGCCGCCCATGAAGTAATGTTGCGCCGGCACGACGGGGATGGGCTCGCGCGTGATGTCGAACCCCTCTTCCAGGCACCGCTTGTAGATATTCCCGAAGTGCCCCGTGATCTCGTTTTTCGGCATGTTGGCGAAAGAAAGGCGCACGAAATCCGTGCCTTCTACGGCCATCTGCCGGTATATGGCGGCGCTCACCACGTCGCGCGGTTGCAGCTCGTCGGTGAAGCGCTTCCCGTTAGCGTCGAGCAGCACCGCCCCTTCGCCGCGGCACGATTCCGAGATCAGAAACGCCCGGCCCGGCCGCGTCGAGTACAGGGAGGTGGGGTGGATCTGCACGTAGTCCATGTGCTCGAGGGCGATGCCGTGGCGCGCGGCGATGGCGCACGCGTCGCCGGTAAGGCTGGGGAAGTTGGTGGAACGCGGGTACGTGCCGCCGATGCCGCCGCAGGCCCAAAGCGTCTGACCTGCGAAGATGCGCAGCTGCTCTCCGTCTGCCGTGTGCGCAACGACGCCGCGGCAACGCGTTTGCGGCTGGCGGCGCTCGTCATCATCCTGCGCGATCAGGATGTCGTCCATGCAGGCGTGCTCCAGGATGTGGACGTTGGGCAGCTCGCGCACGCGAGCAAGCAGCGTGGAGGTGATCTCGTCGCCGGTGATGTCGCTGTGGAAGCAGATGCGCGGACGGCCGTGCGCGCCCTCGCGGGTGTAGCGAAGGTTGCCCGCCTGGTCGCGCTCGAAGTCCACGCCGCGTTTCACCAGGTCAGAGATGATGCTGCGGCTTGCACGGATCATCAGATCCACGCTTTCGCAGCGGTTCTCGTAGTGGCCGGCGCGTAGGGTGTCCTTGAAAAACGGCGCGTAGTCGGCGTCGTCGTGCTGCACGCAGATGCCGCCTTGCGCCAGCATGGAGTCGCATTCGTCCACGGTCGTCTTCGCCAGCATCACCACGGAAAGCGTGGAGGGAAGGTTGAGCGCGCAGTACAAGCCCGCCACGCCGCAGCCGACGATGACCACGTCGCAGGTGATGTCGTGCGCCTCGGCTGCGCCGTCGCACTCCGGTTGCAATCGGTCACCGGCTGACTCGCGTGCGTCATTGATGTGCGTGTGAGCTGCAGCGGAAGCCATCGTTTCCGCTGCAGCACCCATTTCGCCAGCTAATTCGTTCTTTTCGCTCATCTTCGCCGCCTACTTTGCCGCGTACTCCAGCATGCGTTCGAGCGTCAGGCGCGCCGCGGGGGCCAGGCTGTCGCCGACGTGCACCTCGTACGGGGCGGGGTTGCGCAGGCATGCGGCCAGCTTCGGCAGCGTGACCAGGTCCATGTTCTCGCAGCGCGGCGTGGTGGCGGGGAAGTGGAAGCGCTTGCCCGTGCCCTGGGTGCGCAGCTCCAGCTCGCGGATGATGCCGACCACGGTGCACACGATGAATTCCTGCGCGTCCGATGCGGCGGCGTGCTCGATCATGCCCTTCGTCGACCCGATGTAATCGGCCTCGGCCAGCACGTCGGCCGGGCACTCGGGGTGCGCCATGACCACGGCGTCGGGGTGGGCTTCCTCCAGGTCGATAATCTGCTCCACGCTGATGGTCACGTGGCGCGGGCAATAGCCCTTGTTCAGGATGACGTGCTTGTCGGGCAGCTGGCTTGCCACATAGCGACCCAGGTTCATATCGGGGATGAACAGGATGTTGCGCTGCGGCAGGTTGCTGCAGATCTTCACGGCGTTCGAGGAGGTCACGCACACGTCGGACCAGGTCTTCGCCTCGGCGGTGGAGTTGACGTAGCACACGACGGCCAGGTCGCCGTATTCGGTGCGCACACGGTCGATGTCGGGCTTGCTGATCATGTGCGCCATGGGGCAGTCGGCTGCGGGTTCGGGCAGAAGCACCGTTTTGTCCGGATTGAGCAGCTTCGCCGATTCACCCATGAACTCCACGCCGCACAGCACGATGGTTTGCTGCGGCAGGTCGACGGCAAGCTTCGCCAGGGCGAAGCTGTCGCCGACGTAGTCGGCCGCTGCCTGCACCTCGGACGGCACGTAGTAGTGCGCCAAGATCACGGCGTCGCGCTGCTCTTTCAGCTGCGCGATCTCCTGGGTGAGCGCCGCGATGGACCCGGCGTCGCCGGACGCTTGCGCGCCTGTGCCGGTTTGCCCTGCGATGTTTTCGATGACCTGCTCGCTCATGTTCGCTCCATGCTTCCGTGCGGTTATTTGACGCTGCAGTATGCCCCAAAACTTTACAGCTGACTTGACAGCTGTAAAGTTCCCATCGTTTCTCCATCCGCCGGCTGTCGCCCGCCCGCGTAAGTCGCTGGCTCGTGCGCCGCGGGCAACAGGCGCATCTGCCGTCAGCTGCGGTTCCGCCAGCAGCATCCGGCGGTCGGTCCGCGCGTCAATCGCCGGCTTTCGCGCGGCCAGCCGTACACGTGCCCGCACCCGCCGCCTGCGGAGCGCCTTCGCCGTTTGCCCTTAAATCCCGTATCGCCGGTAGGTTCAACATGCGAAAGGCCCATACTAGACCGGTGCGGAACGCGCTTGCGCTCCGCGTTCGGCGCCAACCCGCGAATCGCGGGCGCGCTGCATCCATTCGTCAACCCAAGGAGGTTCAGCATGGCTCGCGTGTACAATTTCTCGGCCGGTCCGGCAGTGCTCCCCGAGGAGGTGCTGTCCTCCGCCGCCGCGGAAATGCTCGATTATCAGGGCACCGGCATGTCCGTGATGGAGATGTCGCACCGCTCCGCCGCGTTCAAGGGCATCATCGAGACCGCTGAGCAGGACATCCGCGACCTCATGAACATCCCCGACAACTACCGTGTGCTGTTCCTGCAGGGCGGCGCCACGCAGCAGTTCGCGGCAATCCCCATGAACCTCATGCAGAACAAGGTTGCCGACTACATCGTGTCGGGCAACTGGTCGAAGAAGGCCTTCAAGGAGGCCAAGCTCTACGGCGACGCTCGCTGCATCGCCAGCTCCGAGGATGAGAACTTCACCTACGTGCCCGACGTCGACGGCCTCACGTTCAGCCCCGACGCTGATTACGTCTACATCTGCCAGAACGAGACCGTCTACGGCAACCGTTACACCAAGCTGCCCGAGACCGGCGACATCCCGCTGGTCTCCGACGTGTCGAGCATGTTCCTTTCCGAGCCCATGGACGTGTCGAAGTACGGCCTGATCTACGGCGGCGTGCAGAAGAACGTCGGCCCGGCCGGCGTGGTCATCGTCATCGTGCGCGACGACCTGATCCGCGAGGACGTGCTGCCCTTCACGCCCACCATCATGCGCTACAAGACGCAGGCCGACGCCGGCAGCCTGTCCAACACCCCGCCGTGCTACGGCATCTACATGTGCGGCAAGGTGTTCCAGTGGCTCAAGGGCCTGGGCGGTCTTGAGGCCATGCAGAAGCTCAACGAGGAGAAGGCCGCCATCCTCTACGACTACCTGGATCAGTCCAAGCTGTTCAGCGGCACGGCGAAGAAGGAGTTCCGCTCGCTCATGAACGTGCCGTTCGTTACGGGCAACCCCGAGCTGGACGCCAAGTTCATCGCCGAGGCGAAGGCTGCGGGCATCGAGAACATCAAGGGCCACCGCAGCGTCGGCGGCATGCGCGCCAGCATCTACAACGCCATGCCCAAGGCCGGCGTCGAGGCGCTGGTCCAGTTCATGGACAAGTTCGAGCGTGAGAACGCATAAGCTTGCGATAGACGATAGCGCTTTCCAGCGGGCGGGCGGCCACCAAGGTCGCCCGCCCGTTTTGCGTTCGGTTGAAGAACGGCTCGGCGTCTATCGAGTTTGCTTGTGTCTATTAGTATTACGAATGGGTTTCAGGTCGGTTATCGGTTTCGCATCGGCGTTTGTGGCGTTATAATGTCGCGATTATGACTACACAGCTTCCTTATCTTATCTGCTCCATCTTGAGCTTCGTTCCCGCCATCGTGTTGCACGAGATGGCGCACGGCTTTGCTGCCTGGAAACTGGGCGATCCCACCGCTAAGCGCGCGGGGCGCCTGTCGTTTAACCCGCTTGCGCATATCGACCCGTTCGGCACCGTTATCATGCCGTTTTTGCTCATGGCCATGAACATGCCTGTGTTCGGCTATGCCAAGCCGGTGCCGTACAATCCCGCGTACTTCAAGGACCCGCGCAAGGGCGACCTAATCGTGGGCTTGGCCGGTCCCGCCGCCAATCTGCTGCTCGCCGTGCTGGCGGGTGTGGTCGCGTGGGTGCTCTACGGGTTCGCCCCCGTTGCGCAGTGGGTGGTGCAAAGCCAGGCGTTCTTCTATTTCTACCTGATGTTCCTGCCCATGTTCGCGCTGATCAACCTGTATCTTATGTTCTTCAACCTACTGCCCATCCCGCCGCTCGATGGCAGCTCCATTTTCGCATTCTTCATGCCTGTGAAGTGGTTGCCTAAGTACTATAAGGTGCAGCAGTATGCGTTCCCGATCTTCATGATCGTGGCTATTTTGCTGCCGTATATCATCCACGTGAACGTGTTCGGCATCTACCTGGACGTCACCGCCGGCAATCTGGGCAACCTGCTGTTCCCCTTCACCATTTCGTAGGGGCGGCGGGGCATCGTGTCGTATCGCGTTCGCACCGACAGCTTCGAGGGGCCGTTCGATCTGCTGTTGTACCTGGTCAGCCGCCAGAAGGTTGACATCGGCGCCATCAATATCACGCAGATCGCCGACCAGTACCTGGCCGAAGTGGGCCGCATGCAGAATCTTGACCTGGACGTCGCCAGCGATTTCCTGTTGGTTGCTAGCACGCTGCTGGAGATCAAGGCGCAAAGCCTGCTGCCGCGCGAGCACATCGAGGTTGAGGACGACATCGCCGAGCTGGCGCCCTCCGAGGCGCGCGACATGCTGGTGGAGCGTCTGCTGGAATATAAACAGTACAAGAACGCCGCTGCGGCGCTGCATGCGCGGTTCGTCGCCGAGGGTCGCATGCATCCGCGTCCGTTCGGACCCGAGGCGTGCTTCCTAAACCTCATGCCCGACTTCTTGCGCGACGTGTCGCTTGATTCTCTCGCGCTGCTTGCCGCCCGCGCGCTGGCGCGCCGCGAGGTGTTTTTGCTGGAAAGCGAGCACATCGCCGCGAAGCCCATCCCGGTGGAGGTGCACGTGCGTGCCATCCATCAGCGCATCCGCAACCTCAAGCAGCTGCGCTTCTCGCAGCTGATCGCTGAAGATGCCCCCACGCCGCTGGTGGTGGTCACGTTCCTGGCGGTGCTCGAGCTGTACAAGCGCTCCATGGTGCGCGTGGAGCAAAGCCAGCTGTTCGGCGACATCGACATCGAGTACATCGAGGGCTCGGGGGAGCTTTTGCTGGACGGCGACGACGCGCTGACGTCGGTTGGGGAGGAATAGATGTTCGAAGGACTTGATCATGCGCAGCTGAGCGGCGCCATAGAGGCCATGCTGTTCGTCACCGACGAGCCGGTCGGCGTCATCGAGCTGGCCGACATGCTGGAGGCCGACCCGAAGCTGGTCGAGCAGGCGCTGGTGGACCTGCGCGAGAAGCTGGAGCGCGAGCAGCGCGGCATCCAGCTGCGCGAGGTGGCAGGCGGCTGGCGGCTGTACACGCACCCCGCCTACCACGACCTGGTGGAGAAGTACGTGCTGTCGTGGGATACGCGCAAGCTTTCGCAAGCAGCCATGGAAACGCTCGCCATCGTGGCCTACCTGCAGCCTTGCACGCGCGCCGGCGTTGCCAGCGTGCGCGGCGTGAACTCCGACAGCTCCATAAACTCCCTGGTGGAGAAGGGTTTGATCCGCGAAGCGGGGCAGGCAGACGCGCCGGGCAACCCCATGCTGTACGCCACCACGCGCGGTTTCCTGGAGAAGTTCGGGCTGCGTTCGGTGAGCGATCTTCCCAACTTGGACGAGTTTGCGCCCGACGATGCCACGCGTCAGCTCATCCGCGAGCGTCTGAGCGCGGGCGGACAGGAGGCGCGTGTGGCGCCCGAGGCGCAGATGTCGGATGGGGAAGCGGGCGATCCGCTCGACGGCCTACAGTTCGATTTCGAGGACGAAGGCGCTGGCGGTGCATTGACCTCGCAGCAGGGTTCGGGCGGCGCGGGTGCCGGCGGCGAAGCTCGCGCGTCTCGGCAGGCGGCTCCGGAGCGCGTTGCG
>ERZ857745.3331-NODE-3331-length-15516-cov-4.222107_pt1 | contig 15516 bp, 10 predicted proteins | sample MGYA00519699_ERZ857745 | MGnify/ENA primary metagenome ERZ857745 (study PRJEB31778, sample SAMEA3449357) | human gut metagenome | biome: human gut; feature: human-associated habitat; material: faeces | place: United Kingdom | collected 2010/2012 ...
TTAACTGCGTATTCTTTCACACTATTTTCAAGAGAAAAATCTTCTTTTTCTAAAAAATCATATTTTTTAACTTTAAAAGCACATAAACAAAATAAGATAACTGCTATCGTAATACAAATAATTAAAAAACTAAGACCTATACTTATTGCTAAATTTTCTGCCATATAAAATCGTTGGTACTGACATAGCGTTGTAAAACCAATTAATGGAATAGGTGAAATCACACATAAAAAGGTTGCAAATGCAATTTTTAAAGATGATTGTTTTCTAATCTTTAAATATTCTTGTACTTGTGTCAAAGATAAATAAATCCCTGTTTGAATGTTCCCTTCATTTTCCTGATCTAATAATAGATAATCTGTCGTTACATGAAAGAGTTGGCTAAGTTGAATAATTTTATCGGTATCAGGCATCGATTGACCTGACTCCCATTTTGAAACAGCTTGTCTTGAGATTTGAAGATGGTTAGCCAGTTCTTCTTGTGACCACCCTTCTTTTTTTCTTAACATCATTATTTTTTCTGATAAATTCATAACTTCCCTCCTGTTTCTATCTTAGAACAATTATCCAAAAAGTACTACCAACTCTACTTTTCGTTTTGTCAACTATCAGTTGACATTTAGATATTTGTTTTAAAAAAGCTTATAATTCCTACAACAATTAATAAAACAAAGGCAAAATAAAGCAAACCACATGAGACCATCACCATTAAAGTAATCGGCAATAAAATAATCGTTAAAACAAATTTTGAAAGTCCCCAAGCTGCCTTTAAGCCAAAGAAAAATAATTTTCCAAAAATGTAAAACATCAAAATCATAAATAAAAAATAGAACATTTTAATCTCCTCTTATCCTAAAAAAACATCCATTAACATCATGATCACAAAACCACTCAAAACACCAAAAGTTCCGACATGACTATGTTTACCAAGCTGTGCTTCTGGAATGAGTTCTTCTACTACAACATACATCATCGCTCCTGCAGCAAAAGATAAACAAATAGGTAATATTGTTTGCATAATATGAATTGTAAAACCAGCAATAACTCCTGCAATAGGTTCAACAATTCCTGAAAGACTTCCATAAACAAAAGCCTTTGTACGTGACATTCCTTCCTGTTTTAAAGGAAGAGAAATAGCTGCTCCTTCAGGTAAGTTTTGAAGTCCAATTCCAAGAGCTAAAGCAAGTGCAGAAGCAAATGTAATACTCGAATTACTTGCTGCAATCGCAAAAGTCAAACCTACCGCAAATCCTTCAGGAATATTATGTAAAGTGACTGCTAAAACAAGCATGGTATTTTTCCCCAACATACTTTTAGGACCTTCAGGCTTGTCTTCATTTAAGTGTTGATGAGGAATCACATGATCTAAAAAAAGCAAGAATAAAGCTCCAATGATAAATCCTCCACCTAAAATAAGGGCACTATTTTGACCATTAGTTTCTGCCATTTCCATGGAAGGAATCAATAAAGACCAAACAGAGGCCGCAATCATAATTCCTGCCGCAAATCCTAAAAAAAGTTGTTGATAAAAATCTTTGATTTCATCTTTAAAGAAAAAAACCAACGCACTTCCTAAAGTAGTCATTAAAAATGTAAATAAGGTTCCAAATAATGGATATAATAATGTATTCATAAATCCTCCTTCTTCTTTTATTATAAAGATTTTGAATATTTTGCATAATGATATGCTAAAATAATTATGTTTTTGTTATAATAAGGACAAATGGAGGAATTTTATGAAAGATGGATATATAAGAGTTGCCAGTGCATCAATTGATACACTTATTGGCAATGTTAAACATAATGCTAATGAAATTAAAAAGGTCTTAAAAGAAACAAGAGAAAAGAAAGCACAAGTGGTTGTTTTTCCTGAACTTGTTTTAAGTGGTTATACTTTAGAAGATTTATTTTTACAAAATCGTCTTTTAAATGAATGTCTTGTTCAATTAGAAGAAATTATGCATGATACAAAAGGACACCAACAAATTGTCGTTATTGGTTTACCTTTTCATTATCAAAATAATTTATATAATGTATCTGCTGTTTTATATGATGGAAATATTTTAGGAATTGTTCCTAAATATCATATTCCAAATTATAATGAATATTACGAAGGCAGACGTTTTACACCTTGTTTTGAAGATAATATTGAAATTGAGCTTTTTGGACAAATTGTTTTATTTGGTCGTAAAGTAGTTTTTGCTTGTCAAAATTTACCAAGTTTTACATTAGGTGTAGAAATTTGTGAAGATTTATGGCTTCCAAATGCGCCAAGTAATGAACTTGCTTTAAATGGAGCAACGGTCATTTGCAATACATCTGCCAGCAATGAATTAACTGCTAAAAAAGATTATCGAAGAAACCTTGTTTCAATGCAATCAGCAAAACTTGTTTCAGGATATGTTTATAGTAATGCAGGAAGTGGAGAAAGTACAACCGATGTAGTTTTCTCTGGGCATCATTTAATTTGTGAAAATGGAACGATTATTAATGAAAGTACTGGTTTTGATGCTGAAGTGATTTATGGTGATTTAGATGTTGAAAAACTTATTAGTGAAAGAAGAAAGATGACAACTTATCAATCTCATCATGATTATGACTATGTTTACTTTGATATGGATTTGATTGATATTGAAACAAATCATTACTATGATCCTCATCCTTTTGTACCAAGTAATCCTGCCCTTCGAGAATTACGTTGTAAAGAAGTCTTTGAAATTCAAACAAGAGGTTTAATGCAAAGATTAAAAGCTACTCATATAAATAAAGTCGTAATTGGTATTTCAGGTGGCTTAGATTCAACACTTGCACTCCTTGTTTGTGTCATGGCATTTGAAAAATTAGGTTATGATAAAAAGAATATTTATGCAATTACCATGCCTTGTTTTGGAACAACATCACGTACAAAAAATAACGCTTTAGGTCTCATGGAAGAACTTGGAGTGACAAGTCAAACTGTCAATATTGCTGAAGTTGTAAGAATGCAATTTAAAAATATTGATCAAGATGAAAATGTACATGATGTTACTTATGAAAATGTTCAAGCCCGTGAACGTACTGAAATCTTAATGAATAAAGCAAATCAAATTGGTGGACTTGTCATTGGAACAGGTGATTTAAGCGAAGTTGCTTTAGGTTGGTCAACTTATAATGGTGATCATATGTCCATGTACGCTGTCAATGTTTCGGTTCCTAAAACACTTGTGCGTTATCTTGTGGACTATGTTTCTTCTCTTTATAAAGGTCAAGTTCTTGAAACAATTTTACAAGATGTTTTAGATACTCCTGTATCTCCTGAACTTCTTCCTCAAGAAGATGATAAAATTGTTCAAAAAACAGAAGATATCGTTGGTCCTTATGAACTCCATGATTTCTTTATTTATCATATGGTACGTTTTGGTGATGAACCTCGTAAACTTTATAAAAAGACAAAACTTGCCTTCAAAGATAAATATGATAAAGATACAATTAAAAAATGGTTACGTTTATTCTACTGGCGTTTCTTTAGTCAACAATTTAAACGTAGTTGTATCCCCGATGGTCCAAAAGTTGGATCTGTCGCTTTATCACCTCGTGGTGATTGGCGTATGCCAAGTGATGCCAATGTTCAAATATGGCTTGATGAAGTCGAAAGAATTTAGAACTGCTTGCAGTTCTTTTTTTATTAACTCCGTATTTTATCCTTTTAATAAGAGTTTTCACTAAATATTTAAATCTATCTATGATAAAATAAAGCAAGAGGTGACATTATGCATATTTATAACTCAAATCACTATAGTTCAACAATAAAACAAATCATAAATGATTGTTTACACTCTGCAAAAGAAAATCCTTTTGCTATTCATTACGTCATTGTTGATGATCCTAAATATTACGAAGAAATTTTCTTAAAATGTACAGATACCCTTTTTAATATTGAACTCATGACATTATCGTCGTTTTATCAAAAGATTCTACAAATATATCATCAAGATTTTAGAAAAAAAACAGATATTCAAAATCTTTTAGAAATTATTAAAATGAATAAAGAAGATACCTCTTCTTTATTTCATTTAAGCGCTAATCATGTTTTAACAGCTAAACAAATATTAGATATTTTTAAAAGTTTCTATCTTTATAATATTCAAGAAACAACAAAAGAGTTACCAGATTTATCAAAAGAAAAAATTAAAACACTTTTCAATTTATATCATCAATTTGATCAAACTCATTTTTTAGAACATGATCTTATTTATTCACTTATTGATGAAAAGTGCCACAATTATTATTATTTTCTAACAAATCAAATAACAATTCCCAAAAATCAAGCACTTATTCAAAAGCTTGATCAATATGGTCATGTTTTTATTTATCAAGATACAAAAGAAAATGAAATTCTTGATTATACAGGTTATGTCACAAATCATTTATTTGATTCATCACATACAAAAAGTGATTTTGAACATCCTTATCAAATCTTAAAAGCATCAACGATTCAAGAAGAAGTCAAACAAGTTGTTTTTGATATTAATACATTACTTAAAGAAAATACTTTACGTGATTTTGTGATTTATTACCCAAATGATGATTATTATCGTCACCTTTGTCGTATTTTAGATCAATTTAACCTTGCATATAATCGAAAAGAAACAATCACTAATCAAGCTTTTCAAGTCGTTAATATGCTTTTACAATATTGCCTAAGTAAAGATGAAACATATCTTTTAGATGCAATCAGTTCTTTATATTTATTAAATTTTCAAGATCATCAATATGTATCTTATTTAAAAAATTTATATACTTTACAAGGTTTTATTGATGATGAAAATTATCTAGCATTAAAAAAAGCAGTTTTAAAGATTCAAGGTCATGATTTATCATCCTATTCTTTATCTTTGATTGATTTTATTGAACACTTTTTTTGTAAAAATGAACTTGTTTATGCTTTACTTTCAAGTTTAAAACTTGAAGGAACTGAACCTCTTTCTTTAAAAGAATATTTAAGTTTACTTCAAGAAATGTTTTCTAAAAAAACACATTCTCTTAAGGAAAGCTATGACAGTCTTTATTTACTTAATTACAATCAACCTTACAGTGAACTCTTACAAGCAAATTATGTTTATTGTTTAGGTTTAAATGAAACAATTATTCCTCAAGAATTTAAAAATACCAATTTACTTTTAAATCAAGAAGCACTTGCATTAAAGTATCCTACAACCTATGATGCACTAAATAAACATCAAAATACTTTAAGACATCTTTTTTCTTGTCACCATCAAAAAATCATTTTAAGTTATGCATTAAGAGATTTAAATGGTGGAGATTTGGTTGTTTCATCGATTATTCAAAAATTAACGAAATTATTTACGATACCAACTTTTAAAAAACATATACTTATTCATCCTTCATTAAAAGAAGATTATTATTTAAAAGGACATCAAGATGATTCATTATCTGTTTTAAATCATCATCTCTTGGTTTACAAACAATCCCATCATCAAGTATTACCAATGCATATCAATCATCAACATAATCCTCTTTCCGCAAGTAAATTAGAGGTCTATAACCAATGCCCTTATAAATACTATCTACAATATATGTTAAAAGTAGATTCTATAAATAATTCTTTAATACAAAGTAATGAAATCGGTACTTTAGTTCATTATGTTTTAGAAAAAAATCATCATTATTTCAATAACTATCAAGCTAAAAACTTTGATTCCTTAAAAGAAGATATTCATTTAAGTATTCAAAACTATTTAAAGACTCATATGTTAAAGAAATATGCTTTGAAAAAAAATCAATTCTTTTTAAAACTAATTGAAGATGATTTATATAATACAATTATTGTTCTAGCAAAACAGATGCAACATGGTTTATTTGAACTCTCTGCTTGTGAAGAAAGAGTTTATGATAAGATTCAAGATATTGAACTTAAAGGTTTTATTGATCGTGTAGATTTATATCAAAATTATTTAAAAGTCATTGATTATAAATCTTCGAATAAAGAATTGAATTTAGAGCTAGCACGTTTAGGATTTAATATGCAAATGTTGATTTATTTAGAAATGTTATCAAAGAATAAAAACTATGATAAAGGCGCTGTTTTGTATTTTAATACAAAGAAAAGAATGTTAAAAAGTGAGATTTCTATTTTAGAAAAACAAGATCCTGAAAGTTTTTTTAAACTTTATAAAATGGATGGCTATAGTGTAGATGACACTTATTTAGAAATTGATCATGAAATGGAACAAGAAAGTGATATTATCAAGATCAAACTTAAAAAAGATGGTAGTCCTTATAGTAACGCTAAAATTATTTCTCATGATGAATTAGATACCCTTTTACAAGAAATCACTTTACACATTCAAAGTCTTTACCAACAAATGATTGCTGGAGATATTCGTATTTATCCAACACGTAGTGAGAATCCAAACATTGATATGCATATTAATCCTTGTCGTTTTTGTCATTATAAAGCCATTTGTAATTATGATATTTTCTATAATGAAGATCATCAAATTGAATTAGGAGGTCAAAATGAAGAAAGATAAAAGTTTAAATGATGAACAAAATCTCGCTGTTTATAGTCGTGGAAGTTCTATTTTAGTTTCAGCACCTGCTGGTTCTGGAAAAACAAAAATTCTTGTTAATCGTATGATGTCTTTAATTGAAGATGATCATGTAAGTGTAGATTCTTTACTTGTTTTAACTTTTACGAAAGCAGCTGCTTTAGAAATGAAACAAAGACTCGTAGAAAGTTTAAATAAAAGAATTCATATTGTTGATGATTCTTTAAAAGTACATTTAGAAAAACAAAAAATATTATTAAATGATGCTTATATTACAAATTTCCATTCTTTTTGTAGTGATTTATTAAGTCAATATGGCTATACAATTCATTTGGATTCTAAGTTTGAAATTCTTGAAAACCCTACTTTAATTAAAGAAAATATTTTAAATCAATGTCTTGAAAAATGGGTTCAAGAAAAAGAATTTTATGATTTTTATCAAGAAAATTATACTGGTTATCAATTTAATTCTTTTAAAGAAATTCTTTTTCAATTAGATAATTTATCACATACTGTTTATCATTTTGATGATTATTTAGATCAAGTGAAAATAAAACTTTATGATCGTGTCATCAATGATCAAACAATTGAAGATACGCCTTTTGAAAAACCATTAAAAAAAATATTACACGAAGCTTTTCAAGAAGCCTATGATAGTTATTTAAAGCTTGAAGATTATTGTCAAACATATGGTTTAGGTTTTTACTTTGAAGAAACAAAGAAATTACCTGCACCACATACTGTTTTAGAAAATTATTTTCAAAATTTAAAAGAATGTTTTAATCAAGGAAAATATTTTTCAATGGGTATAGAAATTGAAAAACATCGTATGGCTAGTTATAAAGATGTTGATGATTCAATCAAAGAAACATATAAATCCTTATTAGATCAAACTAAAAACACTTTTAGTAAAGCTTATCAAAAATGTATGCCTTCTTCGATTGAAGAATTAAGTGAGGTTTTAAAAGTTTCTTATCGCCATTTAGAAATCTATTTAAAATATCTTAAAGAATTTCAAAAAGAATACCAAGCTTATAAGAAATCTCTTTCTTATTTAGATTTTAATGACCTTGAACAATATACCCTTCAATTATTAAGTGAAAATCAAGGGGTTGCTCAAACTCTTTATCAACAATTTCATGAAATTATGATTGACGAATACCAAGATACAAATGAAATTCAAGAAAATTTGATTTTATTAATTTCTCGTTTTCAAGAACCGGAAATTAATCGTTTTATGGTTGGGGATATGAAACAATCGATTTATCGTTTTAGAAAAGCGGATTTAGATATTTTTAATGAAAAATATCTCACTTATGGTCTTGAAGATAATAATCAAAGAATCGATTTAAAATTCAATTATCGTTCAAATAAAATTGTTTTAGATAGTATTAACTATATCTTTAATGCGATTATGGATCGTCGTTATGGTGGTTTGGAATACGACAATGATCCTCATGCCCAACTAAATTACGACTTTTTACGAAAAGAAAAATGTGATACTGATGAAAAATTACAACAAGCCATGTTACGTTACGATCAAGAAAAACGTTTCGATAGTGAAATCATGCTGGTTTTAAAACCCGAAGATGAAACGGTGGATATGATTGAATATGAAGCAAAAATGATTGGAAAAAAAATTCATGAGATGGTTGGTCATCTTGAACTTGATTTTTATACTGGAAATCGTTTGGCAAAGTATCAAGATGTTGTTGTTTTGATGAGAAATGTTGCTAATTTTATAACTTATAAAAAGGTCTTTGATGCTATTTCTATTCCTAATTTAATTGTTCTTACTAAAGGATTTTTTGAAAGTAATGAAATTTTAGATTGTGTTTACTTTTTAAAAGCATTAGATAATTGTTTAGATGATTTGGCACTTATTTCATTGCTTAAAGGAAATTATAAAAAAACACACTTTGATGAAAACTGGCTTTACCTTCATAAAATAGAAAATACATCTATGTATGAATCTTTAAAACAAGCAGCCGATCAAGAAGCGATTGATTTTTTAAACTATTATCATAAAATGCAAGAATTTGCTAGAAATCATCCAGTATATGAAGTTTTAGAAAAATTTATTAAAGAAAACGAATATGATCTATTTATCAGTTCTCTTTATAATGGTAAACAACGCTATGCCAATGTTCAACTTTTAATTGAAATGTTGAAAGCAGATGAAGGTCTTTCTTTATATCAAATCGTTCATAAATTTGAACAAACAATGACTTTAGGAATTGATTATAAACCTGCTACCCTTTCAAGTGATGGTGATGCTGTTACTTTTATGACGATCCATCAATCAAAGGGACTTGAATTTCCTATCGTAATCGTTAATCAAATGAACCATCAATTTAATTTTGCTGATGGAAAAGCACCTTTAATTCAAGATAAAAATTTAGGAATCATTTTAAATCCTCATCAAAAACAAGATTTAGGAGATTTTCAAAATGTCCTTATTGAATATCCACATCCTTTACGTGGTATCTTTTCAACAGTTCTTGATAATGAAACCATTAATGAAGAAATGCGTATTCTTTATGTAGCTCTTACAAGAGCATCTCAAAAGTTGATTTTAACGGGGGGTTTAAAAGAGATTAATATGATTGAAAAATGGCAAAAACAAGTCATTGATTATGCGCTGGATGCTTCATGTCATCTTTTACCTGCAACGATTCGTAAATCAAATCAAATGTTGAATTGGATCATGCTTGCTTTAATACGTCATCCTGATTTTATTCAACAATGTATTGATTTATCATTATTTGATGAAAAAATTAAAAATTATTATGATTTGGATCAAGTAAAAAATAACGCTTTACAATTAAAACTTTATCAAGAAAACACGATGCAACTTAATACCTGTCATTCTAAATTTCATACATCAATTATTGATGTTCATACAATTGATGAATATATCTATCCAACAAGTCAAATAGAAAATAATGATCGAGAACTTTATTTAAAAAATAGTCAATTTAATTATCAAAACAAAGCACCTTTTGATAAAACAGTAGCAGTTACTTCTATTATTGATGATGGAAATCGTTTTTTTGAAAGAGATGATGAAGAAAATGAATCATCAATGAAAGCAACTGATCGAGGAACTCTTGTTCATTTATTTTTAGAATTATATCCTTTAGATAAAGAATTAAATTTTGAAGAATGTTTTCAAAATATTATACAAAGATCTTTATTTAATGAAGAAGCGAGAACTCTTTTAAATCAATATAAGGTTCATTTAGAAAGCTTTATTGAAAGTGATATTTATCAATTGATGTTAAAAAGTTCATATTGTTATAAAGAAAAAGAATTTTCATTTTTAAATGAAAATAAACAAATTATTCATGGTATTTTTGACGTTTTATGTATTAACGAAGATAAAATAACAATCATTGATTATAAGACAGATACATTAGCTAAAAATAGTTCTGATGAACTCTTAAAAGAACTTCATCAAGGTCAAATGTATTATTATAAAAAGATTATGAAGCAAATGTTTCCAAATAAAGAAGTGGAAGCTATTGTTTATTATTTACACATTCATCGTTATGTTACACTTTAGGAGGTTTCTATGAAAATATTAATTGCAAGTGATTCTTATAAAGGAAGTTTATCTTCTTTAGAAGTATCTAAAAGTATTCAAAAAGGATTTAAAGAAGTTTTTGAAGATGTTTCTTTTAAAACGCTATCAATGGCTGATGGAGGAGAAGGAACAACACAAGCTATTGTTGAATCCTTAAATGGTCAATATATAACAATTGACTGTCATAATGCCTTACAAGAGCCTATTCAAGCAAGCTATGGTATCACTAGTCAAGGAGCTATTATTGAAATGGCAAGTGCTTCTGGACTGCCTCTTGTTAAAGAAAAGAAAATTAGAGAAGCAAATACAAAAGGAACTGGTGAACTTATTAAAGATGCACTAGATCGTCATTGTCAAAAAATCTATCTTGGAATTGGCGGTTCAGCTACCAATGATGGTGGGATTGGAATGGCTCATCATTTAGGAATTCGTTTTTTAGATAAAAATCACCAAGTTTTAGAACCTATTCCTGAAAACTTATCTTTCATTGAAGATATTGATACTCATCAGCTTGATTCTCGAATAAAAGATACACAAATCATCGTCATGTGTGATGTAACAAATCCACTTTGTGGTAAAACAGGTGCCAGTACTATCTATGGCCCTCAAAAAGGAGCTAATGAAAAGGATATTCAATTTTTAGATCAAGGATTAAAACATCTTGTAGAAATATGTATTAAAAAAGGCTATCAAGATTATAGTGAAGAAGCTGGTTCTGGAGCTGCTGGTGGTTTGGGATTTAGTTTAATGACGTTTTTAAATGCTAAACTACAAAGTGGAATTGAAACTGTTTTAGATGTTGTTCATTTTGATGAATACGTCAAAGATTGTGATCTTGTTATTAGCGGTGAAGGACGTATTGATCATCAATCAATGTATGGAAAAGTACCTACTGGAGTGAGTCAAAGAGCAAAAAAATATGGTGTTGACACAGTTTGTATTGTTGGCTCTATTGGAGAAAATGTTGGTGATATTTATGATTGTATTACCACGATTGAAAGTTGTATCGATCATTGTTGTCCTTTAGAAGAAGCTTTAGAAAATGCTGGTGAAAATGTTTATAAAGCTGCTTTTAGGCTTGCAAGAAGTATCCAATTAGGGCAAAAGATGCGTCACTAAACGCATCTTTTTTGTTTCATAAAATTCCAAAAAGCAACTCCAATGATAATTATATAACCGATTACACTATAAACGTCAGGTACTTGATTTAATAAGAAAAATCCAAGTAGAGCTGCAAAAATAACTTGTGTATAATCATAAATCGATATTTCTTTAGCAGGTGCATATGTATAAGCATTCGTAATTGAAAATTGTCCTCCTGCTGCCATTAATCCTGCCATGAGTAAACAACCAATTTGTTGAAGTGTCATAGGTTGAAAATGAAAAATTAAATAAGGTACAACAGATAAACATGAAAATAATGAGAAAAAGAAAACAATTTTTGCTCCAGCAACACCTTGTTGTCCTAATTTTCTAACACAGGTATAAGCAATCCCTGCTCCCATCGCTCCTAAAACTCCAATAAACGAATTTATATTACTTACAAAATGAATAGAAGGTTTAATTACAAATAAACTTCCTATAAAAGCAATCACAACTGTTACTTTTTGAATCGTATTTGCTTTTTCTTTTAAAAATAATGAAGAAAAGATAATAACGAAAAATGGTGATAACTTATTAAGCATAGATGCATCACTTACTAATAAATGATCTACTGCATAAAAATTACATAAGATACCTATCGTTCCAAAAGTAGAACGTAAAAGCAACATCGGTATATCCTTCTTTTGATAGGTAAAACCTTCTTTACTTTTAATTAGAATAATAAATGCAAAAAGTGCTGCAATTAAATTACGAAAAAAACTTTTTTGAATAGATGATAAATCACCTGATAACTTAACAAAAACATTCATACTTGCAAAAAAGAATGCTGCCATCATAATAAATAACATTCCCTTTTTTGTATCGTTCATAAAATACCTCCTTAAAACAAAAGAATAAGGACACTGTCCTTATTCAGTAATTTTAACAACTTGATGTGCTTGAAGACCACGATCTCCTTCAACTAATTCAAACTTAACCTTTTGTCCAGGATCAATTGTTTTAAATCCTTCTTGAACAAGTTGTGAATAGTGGAAGAAAATATCTCTTTCTTCACCTTCCATGTTGATAAATCCAAAACCTTTATCTTTGTTAAAATTCTTTACAATACCAATAGCCATGAACACTTCTTCTCCTTCTTTTTTATCTACTTAATATTTTACATCATATTGCTTATCTAGACAACCATATTATTCTAAAATTAAAACATTTTTCACCAATTTTTTTTCTACAAGTTCTTCTATTAAATCTGTTGGTGAAATAATACGATATTTAAAAACTTGTGTTTGTTTAGAAAGAGTGATATTCATTTTTTTTAATGAACAAACCACCAGCTCACTACAATATAATTCTTGATCATTTGATAAATTCATTTGATAATCATAAGGATAATTTAAATAATCTAAAGCATTTTTCAAAAAATCTTTAATAAAAGTATTCTCTTTTAAAAAACGAAAACATGTCATGGCTTTTAAATAAGACTCATTTTTTAAATTAGCCATTTGATCAAAGGTACGTATCTGTACACCTCCAACATTTGCATCTAAAACAAGTATTTCCTTTTGCGTTTTATACATCTTCATGATTTTTTCATAATATGGAAAAGAAGTATCCAAAAGTTCTTGAACTTGTTTTAAACTTCCTAAATAGATAAGTGTATGTTTCCACCTACCAGGAATCGCAATATTTGAAATATAATGACTATTTTCAATATTAATAATATCCCCACATTGCAACTTTGAAAAATTTTCTGAAACCTCTTCGTAACTAAAATTTTCCTTTTGAGTTGATACCTCGATATCTTTTTTTTGTGTACATCCCACAAGACATAAACATAATATCAAAGCATATATTCTATACACATCATCACCTAGATCATACTTAAACTTACTCTTTTTTTATTTAAATCAACATCTATGACATTGACTTCTACAATATCCCCTATACTTAAAACATCTAATGGATGTTTAATTCTTTGTTTTGACATTTTTGATATATGCACTAAACCATCATTTTTTAAGCCAATATCTACAAAAGCTCCAAAATCAACAACATTTCTAACAGTTCCTTCTAAAACCATTCCTGGTTTTAGATCTTCTATATGAAGAATATCTTTTTTTAAAAGTGGTGTTTGATATTGATCTCTAATTGAACGATTTGGTTTAATTAAACAATCAATAATATCATCTAATGTATATTGGTCAATTTTTAAAGTTTCTATAACTTCTTTTTTATTAATTTTTAATAATTTATCTTTAAGTTCCACTGTTCCTAAATCAGCTAATGATAATTGACATAAATTTAATAAATCTAAAGCTTGTTGATAATTTTCAGGATGAATAGCAGTAGCATCTAATGGATGATCACCATCTAAGACACGTAAAAAACCTATTGCTTGTGTATATGTTTTGGCTCCTAATTTTTTTACATTTTTTATTTCATTTCGATTATGAAATTTACCATGTTCATTTCGATATAAAACAATTTGTTGTGCTACACCAGCATTTAATCCTGCAACATATTTAAGTAATGACTTAGAAGCTGTATTGATATCAACACCAACATTATTTACTGTTTTTTCAACAACGAAATCCAATTGTTCTTCTAAATTTTTTTCAGGAATATCATGTTGATATTGTCCAACTGAAATTGCTTTGGGTTCAATTTTAACAAGTTCAGCAAGTGGATCTTGTAAACGTCTTGCAATTGATACTGCAGATCTTTCTTCTACATGATAATCTGGAAATTCTTCTTTAGCAATTTGACTCGCTGAATAAACAGAAGCACCTGCTTCAGAAATAATAGCAAATTCTACATTTAAATGATATTCTTGAATAAGTTTAGCAATAAAGGCTTCGGATTCTCTTGAAGCAGTTCCATTTCCAATAGCAATAATTTCAATTTTATATTTTGAAATAATATCTAATAAAGTTTTAATATCTTTATCATAATTATCTTTAGGTAAAGTAATAAAGACTTTATCAATGTGTAAGACTTTACCTGTTTGATCAACAACTGCTAATTTACATCCTGTTCGATAAGCAGGATCAACACCTAAGACCATTTTATTTTTTAATGGTGCTTGTAATAAAAGATTTTCTAAATTGACTGAAAAGACTTTTAATGCTTGTTCATTAGCTTTTTCTGTTAATTCTTTTCTTATCTCTCTTTCAATAGAAGGGAATAATAATCTTTGATAACTGTCTTCTACTGCTTTTTGAATGTATGGTAAAAGATTTGTTTCTCTGCTTTTTGTAACACCTCTTGTAATGTATTGTAAATAATAATCTTTATCTCCTTCTATATTTACATTGATTACTTTTTCTTTTTCAGCTCGATTGATTGCTAAAATACGATGTGATACTAAAGTTTTTACTTTTTCTTGATAGTTATAATACATTTCATAAACTTTATTTTCATCATCATGTTTTTTCTTTTCACTTGTTTTTAAAATACCACCTTTATAAAGCATATCTTTTAAAAACTTACGATATTTAATATCATCAGCAATATCTTCAGCAATAATATCTAAAGCTCCTTGAATGGCATCTTCTACATTTAAAACATCATCATTTAAATATTTTTTAGCTTCTACTAAAATATCTCCTTTATTTAAAGCTAAGATCCATTTAGCTAAAGGTTCTAATCCTTTTGCTTTAGCGGCTGTTGCTTTTGTTTTTCTTTTTTCTTTATAAGGACGATAAAGATCTTCAACTTCGCTTAATTGTGTAGCTTTTAAAATATCTGTTTTTAATTTTTCATTTAACATTCCTTTTTCATCAATTAAACGAATAACATCTTCTTTTCTTTTTAATAAATTCACTTGATATTGATAATATTTATCAATTGTACGTATTTGATCTTCATCTAAAGCACCCGTCTTTTCTTTTCGATAACGTGCTATAAAAGGAACTGTATTACCTTCTTCTAATAAAGATAAAACTGCTTCAATTTGATGTACTCTTACATTTAATTCTTCACTAATTGTTTTAATAATTTCTTGATTCATATAAACCTCTTTAAATACTTGTATATTCTTTTAACGTATAGATAATATCTTGGTAAATTTCATCACATAAATAATCTTTTAATTCATCAATTGGACACCATTTATAATCCGTATGTTCAAAAGAAATAGAAACATGATCATCATCTGTAGATGCTAAATAACCAATACCTACTGTTTGATAATCCTTTCTTATTTTGGTAAAAGTATATGCTGGTTTAACAACATCGATCGTTAAACCCGTTTCTTCTTTCAATTCTCTTTTTAAAGCT
>ERZ857745.3333-NODE-3333-length-15503-cov-3.931189_pt1 | contig 15503 bp, 14 predicted proteins | sample MGYA00519699_ERZ857745 | MGnify/ENA primary metagenome ERZ857745 (study PRJEB31778, sample SAMEA3449357) | human gut metagenome | biome: human gut; feature: human-associated habitat; material: faeces | place: United Kingdom | collected 2010/2012 ...
ATCCAGACCCTCAAGATCCAGATCGTCGGCCAGACGGTCTGCGTATTTCGTGATGCGCAGCATCCACTGGCTCTTTTCCTTGCGGACGACCGGCGCGCCGCAGCGCTCGCACACGCCCTCGACGACCTCTTCGTTGGCCAGCACACACTTGCAGCTCGTGCACCAGTTGACGGGCATCGTCGTCTTGTAGGCAAGGTCGTGCTTGAACAGCTGGAGGAAGATCCACTGCGTCCATTTATAATACTGTGGGTCGGTCGTGTCGATCACGCGGTCCCAGTCGAAGCCGTAGCCGAGCATCTTGAGCTGACGGGTGAAGTTCTTGATGTTCTGCTGCGTGACGATGGCGGGATGGATGTGGTTCTTGATGGCAAAGTTCTCCGTCGGCAGGCCGAAGGCGTCAAAGCCGATGGGGTTCAAGACATTGTAGCCCTGCATGCGCTTTTTGCGGCAGATGATGTCCATCGCCGTGAACGGGCGCGGGTGGCCGACGTGCAGACCCGCGGCGGAGGGGTACGGGAATTCGATCAGGCCGTAGAACTTGGGGCGCTTGTCCCCCGTCACGGCGGCGTAGGGCTTTACCTGCTCCCACTTGTCCTGCCATTTTTTCTCAATGGCTGCGAAATCGTACTTCATGGATCTTCTCCTTTATGTGAAATAGTATTTTGATGCGAAAAAAGTCCCTGACCGTTTTTCAAACGGTCAGGGACGTAACGAACACATTACGCGATACCACCCTGATTCAGCGCACGGTTCCCCGTGAGCCCTCAGCGGCTTCATAGCCTTGCCCGTAACGGGGGCGACCGTTCCGCCCTTTCAGGCGGACTGCTCGGGAGTGAGTCATCCACGCGCATTCTCCCACCGGCTCGCACCGACCGCCGGCTCTCTTCAGGTGAAAATCACGCGTCTTTTTGCTCCGTCATCGCGTTTTGCATAAATTCAGCATGACCATTTTAGGCGTTTTGTCCCGCCTTGTCAAGCGTTATTTTTCCTCGGCGTGGGGCAGGATGGCGCTCAGGTCGACTTCCTCGCCGTCGGCCCACAGGTGCTCGAGGGAATAGAACTTGCGCGCCTCGTCGTTGAAGACGTGGACGACGACGCAGCCGTAGTCGAGCAGAACCCACGTGCCGCCGCGGTAGCCCTCGCGGTGCAGCGGCTCCTCGCCCTTTTCGGTCAGCTCCTTTTCCACCTCGTCACCCAGCGCGTTGATCTGCGTGTTGGACGTACCGGTGCAGATGACGAAATACTCTGCGAGCGTCGTGATCTTGTCGATGCGGATGAGTCTGATCTCCTTACCCTTTTTGCTGTCGAGTGCCTTGACGGCAATCTCGGCCAATTCTCTGGAAGGTAACATAGGGGTCTCCTTTTCTTATTTTGAGTTTTTGATTATTTTTATTCTTTTACATTACGGGCGCAGCCATTCCGGCATTTCGTCGCTGCCGGCCGTGCCGCTGTTGTCGCCGGTCGTGCCGCTCTCGCCTGTACCCGGGTCGGTCGGCGTCACGGGGTCGACGGGCTCGCTTGGCGTGGTCGTGCCGCTGTTATCGCCCGTGTTGCCCGGATCAACGGTCGTGCCGCCGCTGTTGTCACCGGTATTGCCGGGGTCGACCGTCGTGCCGCTGTTGTCGCCGGTATTGCCGGGATCGGTGGCCGTACCTGGGTCGGTCGTCGTGCCGCTGTCCCCTGTGCCGGTCTGTGAGCCGGAGGAGGAATGGTGGTTCTGCGGCTGGGCGGCCTTGCTGTCCTCCACATGTCCCGTGGACGAGGACACCGAGCCATCCGCGTTGACGGACATGATGTCAAGGTCGCGCATCGTGAACTTCTCGACAAACGGGCTGAGCTCGTTGTTGACGAGGTCCAAAAGCTCCTGCGCGTTCGGCACCACGTAGGAAAGCATTCCTCCGATCGAACGGCTGTAAACCATCTTGCCGGTGTTCGGCATCGTGACAAAGTTCACCGAGTCGATCGTCAGTCCGCCCATGACGGCCTGCGAGCCGAACCAGAGCATTTCCTCGAACGTAAGATCCGAGGTAACATTATTTTTCACCGCGCGAGCAAAGTCGCCGATCTTCGTCACGTTCTTGAGCTGCAAAAGCTGCTCGATCATCGCCTTTAAAAGCGTCTGCTGCGTCTTGATGCGGCCAAGGTCGCCGTCCGGATAGCCATAGCGCATATCGTTGTCGTGGCGGTAGCGCAGCACCTGCATCACATCGCTGCCGCTGAGTTTGCGGTAGCCCTTGGTCTGGTGGATGTGAAGATCCTGATAGGGGTCGTCGTAGTTCATGTTGCGCGGCACATCGTAATAGACGCCGCCCATGGCCTTCACGATCTCGCCGACGGCGTCCCATTCGACAACGACCTGATAGTCCGGTTCAAAGCCGACGAGCTGGGCGATCTCCTTATAGAGCGCCTTGATGCCCTTTTCGCCCCCGCCGTAGTAGTTGTAGACGGAGTTGATACGCTTGATATCCCACGGGACGTTGACCATCGTGTCGCGCGGGATGGACATGACGGTCGCCTTCTGGTTCGTCACGTCATAGCTCGCGAGCAGCATCGTGTCGGTGTTGCCGCCGCCGCCCGTGTCGCGGCCGAGAATGAGCACGGTGTAGAAATCCTTGCTCTTTCGCTCGCCGCCCGCCTTCGGGCGCACGCCGTCGCCATAGTCGATATCGTCGATCTGCTCACTATTGTTATTCTTGCTGTCAGTGTCCTTGCTCGGCAGCTCCGGCGCGCGGATTTTCAGCAGATAGCTGCCGCCGGCGACCACACCGCACAGCAGCGCGATGAGCAGCACCTTGGCAAAGAGCCTCCCTGGGTGGGAAAAGGTCTCCTTGACCTGCTCCCAGGCCTCGTCGCAGTTGCGCTCGAAAAAGCCCTCTTTCCGGTGCGTGTGCCGCCCCTCGTAATAGGGGTCTTCCCTGTCTCTCTCGTAAATCTCTCTTTGATCACTCATGGGTATGTCCTCTCAGATATTCCAGCGCTTGCAGCGTGTTGTGGTGAACGGGGTTGCCCATCTGCTCCATTTCCTCCACGGTCATGGCAAGGCCCATTTCAAGGCCCTTGTCCAGATCCTCCCACACGACCTTGCGGAGATCCTCCACGCCGTCGAAGTCGCGGTTCGGCTCGATGTAATCGGCAAGATAGATGACCTTTTCAAGTAACGTCATATTTGCCTTGCCCGTCGTGTGCCACAGGATCGCGTTGTAAATCTCGTCATCCGCGCCGAACACGTCGCGCGCGAGCGCCGCGCCGGTCTTGGCGTGCAGCAGCTTGAGCGCCTTTTTCTCCAGCTCGTCGAGTTCGATGTGGTAGTGCTCGCACATCGCGAGCTGCTCTTCCATCGAAAGACGCTTGGTCGAGTCATGCAGAAGCGCGGCAAAGCGCGCCTTTTCGACGTCTGCGCCGTACTTTTCCGCGAGCGCCTTGGCCGTCTGCTCGGTGCCGAGCACGTGCGGGATGCGCTTGGCCTTGAGGTAGGAGAGCGCGATGGGTCTCAGGTCCTCTAAGGTTAGACGTTTTAAATCGAGATTTGTTCCATAAAGATGCTTGCGGTAAATATATCCCAGCACCGCGGGGGCCAGAAGCCCATCCGTCTCCCTCTTCGGGATGCGCGCGCGCAGCTCCGTCGACGAGACGTCGACAAGGTTCGGCAGCGTCATCGTCACGATGCGGCTGCCCGGAAAGCGCTGGCCGAGGTACTTGCGCTGCGGGGCGAAAAGCTCCTCGCCATCCTTTTCCGTGCGGCCAAAGGCGCACAGGCCCGCATACTGCACGATCTCGTCCGGCTTGTACCAGTACTGGAACGTCAAGAACATGTCCGTCCCCATCAGAAGCCACAGCTCATCGTCGGGATGCTCCTCATGCAGAATGCGCAGCGTGTCCGCGGTGTAGCTCTTACCGCCGCGCGCGATCTCCATGTCGGAGACCGTGACCTTTACGCCCGTGTCGAGCGCGATCTGCTCGCCCATCAGGCGCGTCATCGCAAGGCGGTCGTCCACCCCTGCCGCGTCGGCGGAGAGCATCTTGTGCGGCGGGATACCCGCCGGGATGAGCAGGAGCTCGTCGAGCCCTAAATATTTTGCCGCGCTCTCGGCCGCGGCCATATGACCCAGATGCGGCGGGTTGAAGCTGCCGCCGTAAATTCCGATCTTCAAGTTTGTTCGACCTCTTTTTCTCTTTTACACGGTCTTCTTCGCTGCCTTGGGCAGCACGATCTTGTCCTTCTTGTCCTTTTTGTGCGAGGGGCGGTAGAGCACGAACTTCGTACCGATGACCTGCACCTGCTCGCTGCGCGTCAAGGCGCTCAGCTCGTCGCACGCCTCGCGCGCGGTGAGCATGCTGTTTTCAAGCACGCGGCACTTGATGAGCTCACGCGCCTCCAGCGCGTCGTTCGCCTGCTTGACGAGGTTGTCGCCGATGCCGTCCTTGCCGATGTGGACGATCACGTCGAGGTCATTGGAAAGGCTGCGCAGATACGCGCGCTGTTTGCTGCTTAATTCCATAGTATTTCCTTATCCTTTTTATTGATGTTCCGCAAGATAATTCTTGAGCGTTTCCTTGAATGCCCGCAGTGCCTTGCCGCGGTGCGAGATCTCCGCCTTTTCTTCTGCCGAAAGCTGTGCAAAGGTCTTTCGCTTGTCAGGCACGAAGAACACGGGATCGTAGCCAAAGCCGTTTTCGCCCATCGGCGCGAACGCGATCGTGCCCTCGACCTCGCCGTCGTCCTGCAAGACGTCGCCGTTCGGGAACGCGCAGGTGATCGTCGTGTGGAAGTGGGCGCGGCGGTCGGCCTGACCGTGCATCATCTGCAAAAGAAGACGGTAGCGGCCGGTGTCATCCAGCCCCTCGCCGCCAAAGCGCGCGCTGTAAACGCCGGGGCCGCCGTTCAGCGCGTCGACGCACAATCCCGAATCGTCCGCGATGGCGGGCAGCTTCGTCGCCTCCATGACGGCCCTGGCCTTCAAAAGCGAGTTCTCCGCAAACGTCTCGCCGGTCTCCTCGACCTCGATCTTCACGCCGAGGTCGGCTTCCGACACGACCTCCACGCCGAGCTCGCCCAGAATAGCGCTCATTTCCTTCAATTTCTTGGGGTTCTGCGTTGCCAAAACAAATTTCATCGTCAAACCTCCCACGGGTCTTTTTCCCGTCTCTTCCTGCTTTTTTCTTCGCGCTTTTCTTCCTCGCGCTGCGCCTTGCGCTCTTCGCGCTGCGCGCTCATCTTTTCCTGCCAGGCTGTGAACTTTTTATCGAGCTTGTCAAGCGGCCATTCGATCTCCGGCACGGGCACGATGACCACCTTGCAGCTCTCACAGTAACGGGCGGGCGTGTAATAATCTCCTAACAGCCCCGCTCTGCCAAGCCAGACCTGTTCCTTCTCGTCGCCAAATCCGTCTTTGAGCATGCCGTCCTCACCTCTTGGACACCAGTAAATATCACGCAAGACAGGGATGGCTCCATCTCGCATTTCCTTTCCGCAATAGGGGCAAACAGAAGTGATTTCCATATTCGTCTCCTTATTGTCTCGCGAGTCTTATGCTTTTTTGTCTTAGATCAGCGCCTTGACGTATTCCTCCGCGTTGAACGGCTGGAGATCGTCGATGCCCTCGCCGAGGCCGACGTACTTCACCGGCACGCCGAGCTCCTGCGCGATGGCGACGCAGATTCCGCCTTTGGCCGTGCCGTCGAGCTTCGTCAGGATAATGCCCGTCAGGCCCGCCGTCTCGCGGAAGACCTTCGCCTGCTGCAAGCCGTTCTGCCCCGTCGTCGCGTCGAGCACCAAAAGCGTTTCCTTCGCGGCGTCTGGTAGCTCTCGGTCGATGATCTTGCGGAGCTTCGAGAGCTCGTTCATCAGGTTCACCTTGTTGTGAAGTCTGCCCGCCGTGTCGCAGAGGACGACATCCACATTTCTCGCCTTCGCTGCGGCGAGCGAGTCGAACAGCACCGCGCCGGGGGCTGCCCCTTCCTTCGAGCGGACGATCTCGCACTCGGCGCGGTTTGCCCAAATTTCAAGCTGATCCGCCGCCGCCGCGCGGAACGTATCTGCCGCGCATAAAAGTACGCGCTTGCCCTCGCCCTTCAGACGGTGGGCGATCTTGCCGATGGACGTGGTCTTGCCCACGCCGTTCACGCCGATGACCAGCACGACGCTCGGCTTGGTCGACAGGTCAAGCGCGGTGTCGCCCACGTTCAGCTTTTCAATCAAAATATCGCGCAGCGCCTGCTTCACATCGTCGCCGCGCTGGATGCTCTTCTGGTACACGACGTCGCGCAGCTTTTTCACCGCGTCGTGCGCGACCGTTGCGCCGAGATCGGCCATAATGAGGCTGTCCTCAAGCTCGTCATAGAATTCGTCGTCAATGGTCTCCCACACGATGGTGTCGAACCATGCCTTTTTGATCTTTGCAAAAATACCCATTTGTTTCTCCTCGCGCTTTATTCCTTAATGTTGAGTTCCTTCGCCATGTCGTTCATATTGATCGTCAGCACCTTGCTCACGCCGCGCTCCTGCATCGTGACGCCGTAGAGGACGTCCGCTGCCTCCATCGTGCCGCGGCGGTGCGTGATGACGATAAACTGCGTTTTGCTCGTGATGCGGCGCATGTAATTGGCCACGCGCACCACGTTCGGCTCGTCGAGCGCCGCCTCGATCTCATCCATGACGCAGAACGGCGTCGGATGAACCTTCAGGATGGCGAAGTACAGCGCGATGGCGACGAACGCCTTTTCGCCGCCCGAGAGCAGCGTGATCGTCTTGAGCGCCTTGCCCGGCGGCTGAACCTTGATCTCGATGCCGCAGGAGAGCACGTCGTTCTCGTCCTCGAGCTCGAGCGTGGCCTTGCCGCCGCCGAACAGCTCCAAAAACGTCTCCTGGAAGCTCTCGCGGATCAGCGCGAACTGTTCTTTAAAGATGACGGTCATCTCGCTTGTGATGCTGTCGATCACGCCGACAAGCTCACCCTTTGCCTTTTCCACATCGTCGCGCTGGGTCGTGAGGTAAGTGTAGCGCGTATTCACGCGCTCGAATTCCTCGATCGCGCCGACGTTGACCGCGCCAAGACCGCTGATGGCGCGCTTGAGCTCACCGATGCGGCGGCTCGCCTTGGCGACACTCTCGAGCTCGATGCGCTGCTCCTGCGCGGCGGAGTGCGACAGCTCGTAGTTTTCCCACAGCTTGTCGAGGATCTGCTGCTCCTCCATCGCGCTCGTCGCGCGCTTCTGTTCGAGCTTGCTGACGCTGCGCTCGACATTGAGCACGTTTTCGTTGAGCTCGCGGCCGCGGCGGTCGCTCTGGCTGCGCTCGGCTTCAAGTGCGAGTTTCGCTTTGGAAAGCGCTTCGAGCTCGGCGCGCTTTTCCGTCATTTTGCCGCTCAGCGCGGCGATCTCAGTCTCATGTGTGCCGATCTCGCGCTGCGACTGCTCGCTCGCGGCCCTGTACTGCTCGATGAGCGCGCGTCTGCTCTGCTCGTCGCCCTGCATCTGAGCACGCAGGCCCTCCAAGCTCGCGAGCGACTTTTCCGTCGTCTCGCGCTCGGCGGCATAGCCTGCGAGTACGCTCTTTTTCTCGGCGATCTCGTCGCCGAGGCGCGAGGTCGAACGCAGCAGCTCGCTCTGGCCGGAAAGGCTCTTTTCCGCCTGTGCGCGCAGCTCGCCCGCTTCCTTCTCCTGCGAAAGCACGAGCGCTTCCTTTTCCTCCGCCACGCGCTTCACTTCGCCGCGGCGGCGCGCGATGGTCTCGCGCTCGGTATCCAAACTCTCGAGCCGCTCGCGCAGCGACGAGAGCAATAAGTCATAATGATTTTTATCGCCCTGCAATTTGAGCACGGCGTCCTCCGCCGCGCGCTGCTGGCCCTGTGCGACCTCCAGCTCGTAGCGCGCTTTGGCAAGCTCGCGCTTGGCGTCCTCGGCGGCCTTGGCGGCAAGGTCGAGCTTTTCGGCAAGGCTGCCGCGCCGCGCCGTCAGCTCGCGCAGCTCGCCTGCGCGGCTCAGAATGCCTGCGCTGCGAGAGATCGAGCCGCCCGTCATCGAGCCGCCGCGGTTCAAAACCTGGCCGTCGAGCGTCACGATGCGGAACGCGTTCGAAAACCGGCGCGAGATCGTGATGCCGCAGTCAAGGTCCTCGACCACGACCGTGCGGCCGAGCAGATTCTTGAAAATGCCGTCGTATTCGCGGTCGTATTCCACCAGCTCGCTCGCAAGGCCGACGTAGCCGTACTCGTTCTGCACGCGCGCATCGCGCAACGCCTCGCCGCGGATCGACGAGAGCGGCAGGAACGTCGCGCGTCCGCCGTCGCGCTGCTTTAAGAGTTGGATGGCGCTCTTCGCGTCCTCCTCACGCTCAACGACAATGTTCTGCAATCCCGCGCCGAGCGCGATCTCGATCGCGACAGCATATTTTTTATCGACCTTCATCAGGTTGGCGACCGGCCCGCGCACGCCGCGCAGCGCCTTGCGCTCCGACGCCTGCATGACCGTGCGCACCGCCTTGTTGAAGCCCTCGTACTCCTTTTCCATCTCGCCGAGCAGGCGGATGCGGGAGTCTAAGTTGTTCATCTCCATCGTGAGGGAAACGTGCTGCTCGCCCGTCTCCTTCTCTCGTTCGATTCTGCCCTGCATCTTCATCGTGTGGCCGGCGATGATGTTGCGGATGGCGTCGGCCTCCTCCTGCGCGGCCTCGAGCGCTTTACGGTTCTCCGCGGCGCTCCTGCGTGTGTCGGAAAGCTGAGCCTCCCCGCTCTCCTGCTCGGCGGCGATGGCGCTCTCGCGCTCATCCATTTCCGAGAGCGTCGAGCGCAGGGCCGCGACCTCAGCGCGGCTGTCCGCCGCGGCGGACAGGGCAAGCGCTTCGCGCCCACGCAGGGTCTCGGCCTCGCTTGCGGCCTCGCCCGCGTTTTTCGACAGCTCCTCCGCCTGCTTCAAAAGCTCGGAGAGCGCCGTTTCGACTTCGTTTTTGCTCTGTTCCAGCTCTTCGATACGCGCGCGCTGCTGCGCAATCTGCGCATCCATCGATCCCACGCGGTCAGACTGGCTTCTGAGTTCCTCCTCCACGCGCGTGATGTTCTCTTCGTTGTGCGCGATGCCCGTTTGCAGCACCGCGACGGCAGATTCCTGCTCTTTGACCTGCGCGTCGAGCTCGGAAAGCTGCGCGCGCTTTTCCTCCTGCGCGATGTCATTCTCGTGGATGCGCGCGGAGAACTGCTCGGACGCAGCGTACAGCGCCTCTAAGTCCGCGTTCGCCTTTTTGAGCTCCTCGCGCGCGAGCGACAGGTCGGTGTCGAGCTTGATGGCGTTCGTCTTGAGCGTTTCCAGATTTTCAAGCCACACGGAAATTTCCAAAAGGCGCAGTTCGTCGCGGTAGATAAGATACTGCTTCGCCGTCTCTGCCTGCGCACGCAGGGGTTCGACCTGCAATTCCAGCTCGGCGATCTTGTCGTTGATGCGCACTAAGTTTTCTTCCGTGCGCTCCAATTTACGTTCCGTCTCCTCCTTGCGGTAGCGGAAGCGTGAAATGCCCGCCGCCTCTTCAAAGATCTCGCGGCGGTCGCCGCTCTTCTGCGAGAGTATTTCGTCGATGCGGCCCTGACCGATGATGGAATAGCCCTCGCGGCCCATGCCGGTGTCCATGAACAGCTCGTTCACATCGCGCAGGCGCACGGACTGCTTGTTGATATAGTATTCCGATTCGCCGCTGCGGTAGTACCGGCGCGTGACGGCGACCTCGGTCTCCTCCATGCTGGGGAAGATGTGCTCGGTGTTGTCGAGCACGAGCGTCACCTGCGCAAAGCCCATCTGGTTGCGCGTTTCCGTGCCGCCGAAGATGACGTCCTCCATCTTCGCGCCGCGCAGCGACTTGCTCGACTGCTCGCCCATGACCCAGCGAATGGCGTCCGAAATATTCGATTTACCGCTTCCGTTCGGCCCGACGATGGCGGTGATGTCCTCACCGAAGTTGAGCACCGTCTTGTCCGGGAAGCTCTTGAACCCTTGGATCTCCAATGCCTTTAAGTACACGAGCGATATCCTCCTTGGAAAAAGGCGTCATCCCCCACGATAAGGGTATAATGACACATTTTGACTAATACTATATACCATTTTTCCGCCGTCTTTTCAAGTGGATTCGATGAACAAAGCGCAAAAAGACGCCCGAAGGCGTCTAAAACTGTCGAAAAACCCTAACGGGTTTTTCCGACAAACTTTTTCAGTCTGCTGCGCGCACGAATTGTTCGCCTACGGCGAACAATTCGCACACTTGCAGCCTGAGTTGTATTTTCTGTCAGGTACACGCCCCGACAGAAAATGATTTAACTCTATTTGCCGACTTCCGTCGGCAAACTCTGCGAGGCTTTTTTACTTCTTCTTTTCGTCGATCAGCGCATACAGCGTGTCCAGCGCGTCGGAGAGGCTGCCGAGACGCTGGATGAGACCGCAGGCCACTGCTTCTTCCCCGTAGAGCACGCTGCCGACGTCAGAGGCGAGGTCCTGCGTGTCCATCATCAGGCGCAGAAACTCGTCGCGCCCGATGCGTGAGTTTTTCGTCACAAAGCGCACAATGCGCTCCTGCAAGCGCTCAAAATACTGGTACGTCTGGGGTGCGGCGATGATCGTGCCGCTCGTGCGCACGGGATGGATGGTCATCGACGCCGACGGCGCGATCATCGTCACCATCGGCGCGACAGCAAGCGGCACGCCGATGGAGTGTCCCCCGCCAAGCACAAGCGAGACCGTCGGTTTTTTCATCCCTGAGATGAGCTCGGCGATTGCAAGCCCCGCCTCCACATCGCCGCCGACGGTGTTGAGCAGGAACAAAACGCCGTCGATGTCCTCGCTCTCCTCTAAATACGCCAGCAGCGGCAGCACATGCTCGTATTTCGTCGCCTTCTGCGTGTTCGGCAGCTGCATGTGGCCCTCGATCTGTCCGGCGATCGTCAGGCAGTGGATGGCCGCGCGGCTATTTTTGATGACGACCGAGCCGAAGTCGATGACCGGCTGAATGGGCGGCAGCAGCGGCTCCTGCCCGTTTTTCTCCTCGTCCTGCGAGGGTTTCGTTTCGCTTCTCATCGCAAAGTCCTCCCGAAAGTCATTTCCGGTAGGATTTGCAGAAAGCGCGAAAAGCATACCCTTTGTGCCGTCGGAAATACGAGCCTCAAACCGGGAAGCACTTTAATATCCCCAAGTCATCAGTTTCCATTCCCCGCCATCGCTGCGAGCCAACCACCAGGACCATGTGTATTCCGTGTCCGGCTCCCAAGCTCCGCCGCCCTCTTTCGGAGAGCGAAAGCTGCTGTCGAACATGATGCATTGTGTAAAAGCCAGATCGTTGTCATTTGCCTTTTCCAAATCATTCATCCACGAAAGGTTCTTTTCATCCGTGCAGACGTCATCTGACGAATATGAAATGCTATGTAATTCGCAGCCTTCCCACGAACCGATCATCTCTTCGATCACCTTTATCGCATCATCCATATCCTGTTCTGTGTAGACAGCCGAATCGCCATAATCGACCGTTATGTTTGACGTTTCCTTGCTGCCGCATCCAGCCAGCAGGGCAAAAAGCACTACGCAAATAACCGATAAGCTGTATTTTTTCATCTTATGGCCTCCATATCTCTCATTTTTCTATATTTTTATACTGCTTATTTTACCAGAAAGCATTGTCCGAATCAAGTGAAAAAGCGCCCGAGGGCGTTTTCCTCGGGCGCTTGCAGCTTTTTATTTGTACGTCAGCAAATCTTCCACGCTCTTGCGCTTCGGCGCGGCGGGCTCCTCATCGGGATAGCCAAGACCGATCACACAGCCGACCTTCTGATTCTCCGGCAGGTTCAAAAGTCTCGTGATCTTCTCTTCGTCGAAGTAGCCCGTGATGACCGTGCCGACGCCGCGCTCCCATGCGGCAAGACAAAATGTCTGCGCGGCGATGCCCGCGTCGAACATCTCAAAGCCCGCCTCCTTCGGCGTCGAGAACGAGCCGTCGCGCTCGTAGCCCGAGCGGCCGGTCACATAGGTAAGCACCATAACGGCGGGGCAGGTTTTGAGCGTCTTCTCGTTCAGCTTGAAATCAAGCACCATCTCCTCCGCCATTTTGTCGATCGTCGTGCGGTCCTCGACGAGCACATAGCGCGCGATCTGCGTATTCTTCCACGAGGGGGCGTAGGCCGCGTCGGCGACGATCTGCTCGATGACCTCGTGCGGGACAGGTCTCTGCTGGTATTTACGGATGCTTCTTCTGCTTCTGATGGCCTGTATCGTTTCCATATTTGTTTCTCCTTTGCTGACGGTCTGATAAAATGCCGATCCATGGCGTTTCTTTGGCGTTTATCATAACAGAAGCGTGCGCAAAAATCCAGTGGAAAAACAGCCGGTTCTGCCGATTCATCTTATTGCAGGCCCGTCAGCGGATTTTCCTGGCAAAATCCGTCGGTCAAACTATAGGACATGCCAAGCGTTCCAAACGGGAAATAGTGAACCGTATAATAGGCCCGTCCCGCTGAAAACTGCTCGATGGAAATGTAAATCGGCAGCAAGGGCACTTTCTTTGAGTAAACTCCCACCGACTGCGCGCGGATCTCAGCGACATACTCCTCCGGCACCTCGCACCTGCGTGAAACAAAAGGATGGGAAGAAATGCAGGCCAATATCATACCGAACAGGGCTACGATCAGCAGTGCGATCATCGCTTTTTTGTGTTTCTTCATGTTCTGTCACACCCCTGTGCGTTCCTCTGCTTTCTGCCTCTTCTCCATACGATGATCGCATGGATGATGAGGGACGCGACCGATATCGCGACAATCAGAGAGTGGGATGTAAACGGCTTGCAGTACCATTCCATCGGGTCTAACCTCGACAGCTTTGTCGTCAAATAAGAAGAAATAAAGCTCAGTATATTTCCGATAAAAATGATCGGAACGTTGTCTGTTTTCAGCGCGCAGCGGTACAAAATCACAAAGCTGACGATCATCACACCGTAATACACCATCGTCCCCGAAGTAATATCACCCTTCACAGAGAAAAATGCAAACGGTACGCAATACGCGGTGAGCAGCAGCGCTCTGATGAGCCACGATTTTTTCATAAACCCTCCCATTTTTCTCTCAAAACCTCTCTTTTGTCATCATATCAGGTCTTTTGCGCAAAGTCTACCATATAAAAAGCGCCCGAAGGTTTCCCTTCGGGCGCTCCTTATGTTCACTTTTCTTTTCCGTAGAAGAACAGCGCCACCGTTCCCGGGCCGACGTGGGCGCCGGTGACGGGCTCGTAGACCACGTTCAGGCATTCGCCGGTGAAGCCCTTGTCCCGCAGCAGCGCGATGAGCGCCTGCGCGCCCTCTTCATTGTCCGCGTGGGCGATGCCGAGCATCTCGCTCTTGTCGAGCGCGCGGCCGTCGTAATAATTCGCAAGCTCCTGATACGCGCGCTTCATGCCGCGCACCTTGCCGCAGGAGACGATGTGCCCCGTCTCGTCGCCGCGCAGGATTGGCTTGATGCTCAGCACCGTGCCGATCAGTGCCGTCGCGCTCGAAATGCGGCCGCCGCGCTTTAAGTACGCAAGGTCGTCGACCGTGAAGAACTGGCACATGTGCGGTCTTCTGGAAAGAAGATACGCCTTGATCTCGTCTAAGCTCTTCCCCTCTTCGATCATGCGCGCGGCCTCGAGCACCTGCAACCCCTCGCCAAGGGAGGCGGCGTAAGTGTCGATCGTGACGATCCTGCGCGCGGGGTATTTTTCCGTCAGCTCGCCCGCGGCGATAACCGCGGCCTGCGCCGTGCCGCTGATGCCGCCGGACATGCCGACGTAGAGCACATCGTCGCCCTGCGAGAGCGCACGTTCAAAGTAGTTCGCCATCAGGTCGGGATTGACCATTGACGTTTTGACGACCGCGCCGCGGCGCATCGCGCCGTAGAACGCCGCGCCGTCGAAATCCACGTCATCGGGATAGTCCGTCTCCTTTCCGTCCACCGTGTAGGAAAACGGCACGACGGTGATGTGGTGTTGTTTTGTCAGCGCGACCGGCAGGTTCGCGGACGTATCGGTGAATAACTGGAGCATGACTCTCTTCCCTTCCTGATCCTTTGGCATTCTGATAGCTTATCACGCCACGCTCGCTTATGCAAGCAAAACCGCAGGAAACTTTACAATTTGTTCAACATTGTATGACTTTTTGGCAGAAAACGCTCTCCCACGGCACGTGGGAGAGCGCTTCTCGGAATCTCAGAATATTTTCTTACGCCTGCTCAAAGATGGCCTTCATGCACTTGTAGGTCATGTAGCAGTCGAGCTTGGCGACCGTTTCATACGGTGCGTGCATCGAGAGCACGGGCACACCCGCGTCGAGCGTGTCGATGTTGCGCTGGGCCATGAACTTGGCGACCGTACCGCCGCCGCCTGCGTCGGTCTTGCCCATCTCGGCCATCTGCCAGAAGACGCCGTTGTCGTTCATCAGCTTGCGTACCTTGCCAACGACCTCAGCGCTTGCGTCGCTCGCGCCGCCCTTGCCGCCGGAGCCGGTATACTTGCACAGCGCCACGCCGTAATTGACGAAGGCGGAGTTGCGCTTGTCGTACACGTCGGCAAAGTTCGGGTCATAGGCCGCCGTCACATCTGCGCTCAGGCAGAAGGAGTTGGCAAAGCAGTCAGAAAGCGCGACGCCCTGCGTGCGGCACATGTCGCCCATGAACCACTCAAACGCCTGAGACAGCATACCGGACACGCCCTCGGAGCCGATCTCCTCCTTGTCCGCGAAGATGCAGACCGCGGTCTTTTTCGGGGACACAGCGTCAAAAATACCTGCAAGCTCTGCATACGCGCAGACGCGGTCGTCGTGACCGTAGGACGCGATGAAGCTGCGGTCAAAGCCGATGTCGCGCGCCTTGCCAGCGGGGACGACTTCGAGCTCGGCGGAGATGAAGTCCTCCTCCGTAATGCCGTACTGCGCGTTCAAATACTGGAGAACGCCGAGCTTGAAACGGTCGGAGCAGTCCTTATCTTCAAACGGCTTTCCGCCGAGCAGCACGTTCAAGCTCTCGCTCGGGATGGCCTCGTTGAGCGGCTTTTTGCCCTGCTCGCGGCCAAGGTGCGGTAAAAGGTCGTTGATGATGAACTGGGGATCGTCCTCCTTGCCGCCGATGTGGACGTCGACCTTCGAACCGTCGCGCAGCACGACGACGCCGTGCAGCTCGAGGGGGATCGTCACCCACTGGTACTTGCGGATGCCGCCGTAGTGGTGGGTCTTGAAGTAGGCCATCTCGGCCTCCTCGTAAAGCGGGCGGGGCTTTAAGTCGAGGCGCGGGGAGTCGGTGTGCGCTGCGCCGATGTTCGCGCCGTGGCTCAGGTCCTCGCTGCCGATGACAGCGAGCATGATGCCCTTGCCGCGGTTATTGAAGTAGACCTTGTCGCCGGCGCTCAGCTTCATACCCGCTTCGTAGGCCTTGAAGCCCTTCTTTTCCGCCAGCTCGATGCAGTACTCCACGCAAAGGCGCTCGGTCTTGCCGTTGTTGAGGAACTTCTTGTAGTCC
>ERZ857745.3335-NODE-3335-length-15500-cov-5.660991_pt1 | contig 15500 bp, 10 predicted proteins | sample MGYA00519699_ERZ857745 | MGnify/ENA primary metagenome ERZ857745 (study PRJEB31778, sample SAMEA3449357) | human gut metagenome | biome: human gut; feature: human-associated habitat; material: faeces | place: United Kingdom | collected 2010/2012 ...
ATCCTCCACGTAGCCACGCTTTCGCGGCGGCGTTTGAGCCGCGAAAATCTTTTGTCACTTTTTCGATTCCGAAAAGTGAGTGAATAGGGTTGCACATAGCAGTGAATTATCTTTTTTTACCCAAAATAATCAATACTCAGCCAAACGCAAAACATCTTTCGGCTTTTCTGCGTAGAAAAGCGTTAGTATAAAGTCGCACTTTGAAGAAAATAAAGTAGTCCTCGTCCCCGAAAAGAAAGAAGGAAGGAGCCGTGTTGCCGTGGAACTTACAAAATCCCAAAAATCAGCCGTGGATCAGAGAAATTGCTCTCTGCTTGTTTCCGCAGGAGCAGGCAGCGGAAAAACCGCAGTCCTTACCCAAAGAATAATAAATAGACTCTGCGATAAAAATGACGACTGTAATGTAACGGATTTTCTCGTAGTTACATTTACTACGGCTGCCGCAAAGGAGCTTTCGGACAGAATCAGAAAAAAACTTTCCGACGCTGCTATTAAAGATCCCTCAAATAAAAAAATTCTGCGTAATATCGCGCTGCTGCCACAGGCAAATATAAGTACAATAAACGCGTTTTGCTATGACGTTGTGCGTAAAAATTTCCAGAAACTCGGGCTTAATGCTGCGGTAAGAATCGCAGATGATGCCGAAATTCAGGTTATACGCGAAAAAATCATGAACAGAACTCTGTCCGACGCTTTTGAAAGCGAAGATAAGGACTTTTCGGACAGACTTGTAAATGTGAGCGAAATGTTTTCGGGCGCAAGAGACGACGAAAACTTTGTCGGGCTGCTGCTCGGACTTGACGCGCACCTAAGAGCCGACACAGATCCCGAAAAGACAAAACAGCGAGTGCTCTCAATGTATGATAACGTCAGAACGGCGAAAGATTTTTTCCAAAGCGAATACGGCAGATTTTTAAAGAATTATTCGCAGAATCTGCTTTCGGAACAGCTTAATACGCTTTGTGCTCTTGAAAAAATGTGCGCTGACGGCGATCAGCTTGAGAATAAGTATCTTCCGTCGGTGTCGGCGGACGCGCAAAACGTCCGATTGCTTTTAAAAGCAGTTTCGGAAAAGGATTATACCGCAACAAGGGACGCGGTGAGGAATTTTGCGGCTCAAAAGCTCGGAAGCGTTAGAAATTATCCCGATAAGGAGCTTTGCGAGATCGTAAAGACCGCAAAGAGCGAGTGCGCGGATAATATCCGTAAAAAACTTGCGGATATGTACTGTACCGCTGAAAGAGTTATGCGGCTTTGCGCGCTTGACTGCTCAGAGGTGCTTTGCGTAATGTTCGCGCTTGAAGACGAATTTTCAAGACGGCTCGAAGAAACCAAAAATCAGCTCGGTATTCTCGACTTCAACGACGTCGAACACCTGACAATAAAGCTGCTGACAGATGAGAATAATCCGGGACAGCCCTCCGAAACCGCGATTTCTTTGAGAGAGCGGTTCAAGGAAATATACATAGACGAATATCAGGACGTAAATCCTCTCCAAGACGAGATCTTCAGACTTATTGCACGTACTGATAAAAACGGTACGGAAAATTCGCGCTTTATGGTCGGAGATATAAAGCAGAGTATATACAGATTCCGCGGAGCAAGACCGGATATTTTCAAATCTTACAGAGCGTCGTTCTCGGATTGCGATACCGATTCAAGTACAAAGCGCATATTCATGCAGGATAATTTCAGATGTGCGCAGAGCGTTATAGAACTTACGAATTTTCTGTTTGTGCGGCTTATGGGCAAAGACTATGAGGACGGCGACGCGCTCAACTTTTCACGTATTGAAAACGTGCCGGTAAAATCAAAGGCGGAGCTTATTGTCGCAGACTGTAAACTGCCGGAGGACGGCGATGAAATAAGCGCCGAACAGGCTGAGGCGCAGATCATAGCAAAAAAGATACTTGAAATTGTAAATAATGAGAATTACCGTGACGGCGAAGGAAAAACATTCGGATTTTCGGACGTTGCGGTGCTGACGCGCTCCAGAAAAGCGCTTAAAATATACTCCGAGGTGCTGTCGGAATACGGTATTCCAGTGTACTGTGACGTCGGAGAGAGCTTTTATGAGAAAAAAGAAATACTGCTTGCGCTTTGTATACTTAACAGTATAGATAACCCTCTGCGCGATATTCAGCTTGCAGGATATATGCGTTCGGTGCCGGGAGGATTTTCCGATGATGAACTTTGCGTCATCAAGGCGGCTTTTCCCAAAACAAAGCTGTACCTTTCGGTAAAGGCGTATGCTGAAATCAACGGCGGAACGCCTTTAGGGGATAAATGCCGCGATTTTACCGAAAAGCTTGACTTTTACAGAACAATGTCGCGCGGGAAAAATGCGGGCGAGTTTGTCTGGCAGCTTTATACCGACGTGGATCTGCTTAATATCTGTTCAAGCCCCGTGTTTAACGGAGATACTCCCGACGTGTGCTCGGACAGGCGCAGAAACCTGATGAAACTCTACGAAATGGCAAGGAGCTATACAAATACTTCTTTCCGCGGAATAGGCGCGTTTCTTGAATATATCCGCGACTCGTCCGAAAAAGCGGAAGAAAAGGCAGAGCAGCTTGTCGGGAACGACAGCGTAAAGCTAATGACAATGCACGGCTCGAAAGGTCTTGAATTTCCGGTATGCTTTGTTTCAAGCCTTGCGTCGAAATTCAGAAACGAAACTCAGAGCGTCGTAATGTCGTATGACTGCGGAATAGGCATGAAATTAAAGGACGTCGAGATGCTGAAATCCCAGTCGAGCGCGACGGGAAGAACGTCCGTAGATACGCCGTTCAGAAAGATATGCGCAAATACCGAAAAATCTGCCGGAATAGCCGAGGAAATGAGAATTCTCTACGTTGCGCTTACCCGTGCGAGAGATTATCTGTTTATGACGGCTGCAGTAAAGAACGATATAACCAAAGTTTTAAGACGCTGCTATGTAAACTCGGTGTCGGGTAATTTCTCTGACGTTTCGTGCTATCTCGAGGCGGTGCTGAACTGCATAATGAACGAGGACTGCGCGCGTATATTCAGAGAAACCGCGGGAATACCGCAGGATTTTGAAAAAGAGTGTTTTCCGACGTCGCAAAACCTTGATAATATCCTTTCGTGCGTGTGCTTTGAATATGAGATGTCTGCCCGTGATACGGCGGACGAAGAGGACTCAGAGGAGAACGAAGTCTTTGAACCCGATAAAGAGCTGCTTGAAAAGCTCACTGAAAACGGAAAGTTTGAATATTCCGATAAACTGCTTACAAGACTTCCGTCAAAACTTACGGTGTCGCAGTTAAAGTCGGGGCTTCTCGACGACGACGGAGAAATGCTCTATGCCGCAAAGCGTGACCTTAAAACAATGCCGGATTTTGCCGTTTCGGATATAAAGCCGAATGCCGGTGAACGCGGTACGGCAATGCATTTGTTCATGCAGTTTGCAAATTATGAAGAATGTGCGGAGCACGGCTGTGAAGCCGAGGCTGACAGACTTGCAAAAGAACAGTTCATTGATGAGCGCACAAGAGAAATGCTGGATACGGAAAAGCTCGATGAGTTTTTCAAAACGCCGCTTTATGATGAAATAAAAAACAGCGTAAAGGTCTTTCGCGAACGCAGATTCAATCTTGAAACCGACGCGTCGGAATTTTCGAAAAAAATCGAAAAAGATAAGGCAAAACTGCTTGTGCAGGGAGTTATCGACCTTTATTTTCAAAATACCGACGGAACATATACCGTTGTGGATTTCAAAACCGATAAGGTGAGCGGCAGAGACGCCGAAAGCATACTCATAAACCGTCACGCCGAACAGCTGCGTATATATTGCACGGCGGTCGAGCGCATTACAAAAGGAAAAATAAAAAAAGCGGTCATTTTCTCGTTTGAGCTTATGAAAAGCATAGAAGTAAGCCTGTAAAACATTTTTGACTGCCTGCCGTCCTTTGCGACGGCTTTATTTTTTGCTTTTCTCTTGACAAAATCAAGCGTTTATGCTATACTGTCACGGTAATTTGAAAATGATTATCAATTTCATTTTGTGAGAATAGAAATTTGCGAAAAGGAAAATATATGAAAAGAAGATTGTTTGGAATATTGCTCGTGACGGCTCTTTTGAGCATTGCACTTTGTTCGTGCAGAAACGTCAAAACCGAGAGCGATACGGCGGATAAAGATATGATGAGCGTTGTCGCAACGGGATTTGTTCAGTACGATTTTGCAAGGAGTATTGCAGGAGAGCGCGCGGACGTGAAAATGCTGATACACCCCGGAAACGAGGTTCATACCTATGAGCCTTCGCCGTCGGATATAATGAAGATAGCTGACTGCGATGTGTTTGTGTATACCGGCGGAGAGTCGGACGGCTGGATAGAGGGTATTTCCCAAAACACGGGAAACACCGATATGACGGAATTTAAGTTTATGGATTACTGCACGCTTTATTCCGAAGAGCATAAAGAGGGCATGGAGCAGACCGAAGAACATTCGGAACATGAGAATAAGGGCCTTTATGAGGGCTATGACGAACACGTGTGGACGTCCGTTGAAAACGCCGTTAAGATAGCCGACGCAATGTGTAAGGTCTTTTCGGAAAAAGATCCCGATAACGCGGATTATTACGAAAAAAATCTCGCGGAGTTTAAAGCAGAGCTTGAAAGCCTGAACGAAGATTTTAAGAACATGGTTGACGGCGCGGCAAGAAAGACCGTCGTGTTCGGCGACAGATTTCCGTTTCTGTACCTTGCAAAAGAGTACGGACTTGACTACTACGCCGCATTTCCCGGCTGTGCTTCCAATACCGAGGCGAGCGCCGCAACGGTTGCTTTTCTGATAAATAAGGTAAAGCAAGAAAATATACCCGTCGTATTCAGCATTGAATTTTCAAACGGCAAAATAGCCGACGCCGTGGCAGAGCCGACGGGTGCAAAAAGGCTTGAACTGCATTCCTGCCATAACGTCACAAAGGACGAGTTTGATTCGGGAGAAACGTATATTTCGCTTATGAGAAAAAATCTTGCAAATTTAAAGGAGGCGCTGTACTGATGCCGCTTTTCAAGGCGCAAAACCTGTGTCTTTCTTATGACGGAACAAACGCGGTGACGGGACTTGATTTTGAGGTCAGCCGCGGAGATTATATGTGCGTTGTCGGAGAGAACGGGTCGGGAAAGTCCACGCTTATAAAGGCGCTTCTCGGACTTAAAAAGCCGTCGTCGGGAATTCTTGCCGTCGGCGACGGACTAAAACAGAATCAGATAGGCTATCTTCCGCAGCAGACAAAGGCACAGAAAGATTTTCCGGCAAGCGTGTATGAGGTTGTGATGTCGGGTAACTTAGGCTCAAAGGGACTTTTTTCGTTCTATACCGCAGAGGATAAAAGAAAAGCCGCCGAAAACATGGAAAAGCTCGGAATAACCGAACTTCGCGATAAATGCTACCGCAATCTTTCTGGCGGTCAGCAGCAGAGAACGCTGCTTGCAAGGGCGCTGTGCGCGACAAAAACGCTGCTTTTGCTCGACGAACCCGTGACGGGACTGGATCCTGCCGCGACTGCCGAAATGTACGACGTAATAAATAAGCTCAACCGCGAAACCGGCATAACCGTCATAATGGTGTCGCACGATATAAACGCCGCGGTGAGAAACGCAAAAACAATACTTCATCTTCATAATAAACAGCTCTTTTTCGGAAGCGTCGGCGATTATCTTAAATCCGACGCAGCAAGACTGTTTTTGACGGAGGATAAAAATGACTGACGCTCTTGTTACAATGTTTTCTTTTGACTTTATGCAGAGAGCCGTTATCGGAGGAATACTTATTTCCCTGTGTGCGGCGCTCTTGGGCGTAAGCCTGGTGCTCAAAAAATACTCAATGATAGGCGACGGACTTTCACACGTCGGTTTCGGCGCGGTGGCTGTCGCGTCGGTCATGAATCTTGCGCCGCTTGCCGTTGCGGTGCCCGTCGTTGTCGCAAGTGCGTTTATACTGCTTAAAATAGGCTCGGACAGCAGCGTTAAGGGCGACAGCGCCGTTGCAGTGCTTTCTACGACCTCTCTTGCCGCAGGTGTTATCGCGGTTTCGGTAAAGCAGGGCATAAATACAGACTTTAACAGCTATATGTTCGGAAGTATTCTCGGAATGAGCAAAGCAGATGTAATTTTAAGCATTTGCGCCTCGGTTCCCGTGCTTGCGCTGTATATTCTGTTCTATAACAGGATTTTTGCCGTGACCTTCGACGAAACCTTTTCCAAGGCGACGGGAGTCAACTGCTCGCGGTACAATGCGCTTATAGCCGTGCTTACCGCGGTCACCGTTGTTCTCGGAATGAGACTTATGGGCGCGCTTTTGATATCAAGCCTTATAATTTTCCCGGCGCTTACGGCAATGTGCGTGTGCAGAACATTTAAAAGAGTGGTCGTTTGCTCGGCGGTAATATCCGTAGTGTGCTTTTTTGCGGGGATATACCTATCCGTGCTTGCTTCGCTTCCGACGGGCGCGAGCATAGTTGCGGTGAACGCTGTGGTTTTCTCCGTGTTCAAGCTTTTCGGCACTGTAAAAAACAGAATCTGACATAAATTTAATTTTTCCCCTTGCAAAGGAGAACTTTGGAAAGTACAGATGTTACGGAACAGAGTTTTTTTCTTCAAGGGGAATTTTTTTATGAAAAAAGTATTGATTATGCCGTTATGCCCGGTCATGCCCGAGTCTGCGGCAATGTCGGCGGTTTTCACTTGTGATTTGGTTCCCGGATTTGAAATATTGCACAAAAAAAGAAATGTTTTGTTGTTTATAATGCTATTTTTTCTTGCTTTTTTGCTGTAAAGCTATTGCAATTTTGTGCTGTATACTTTATAATAGACTTGCCGCAAAAAACATATATAGTTGCGGTAAAACAACAACATGAAAATATCACAATCAGGAAAAAATGTGATATACAGGAGGGTGTTTTATGAGAGATAACAGAAACGTAAAAGACGCGGTGTATCTCATCGACGACCGTACTCTGAAAAACAGAAAGACAAATGTCCAGTCCGGCTGGGATTTTGACGACAGAGGACTTCCCGAAGACGTGGTGCAGGACAGACCTGCGCTTATACTTGCATCAAACGGTGGCGGAAAGTACCGGACGGTGCTCAAGCGTGAAATTGTACCGGTAAGAGAGGGAAAAGCCGGATTTGATTTTGAATTTACAATAGTAAGCGGCGACGGATTTTTCGCAGAGTTCTGCTCCGAGGACGATAAAACGGCACTTATAATAGAGCAGAAAGACGGAATGTTTTACTGCGGAAAAAATATGCTGTCGGTGCCTGCCGATAAAAAGACGCATTTTCTCGGTATTGACTTCAATATGGATACGCGCCTTGCGGAAATCACTTTCGGCGGCGAGTTTGTCGGAACATATCCGATAGAGTGCGGCTGCATAAAGCGCATAAAAATTGGTTATGACGGAACAAAGCAGGGCAGAGCCGAAGTAAACAGAATGCATATGTACATAAATTATCTTCTGAACGATAAGTGTCCGATTTTGACCGACGGAAACCTGCCTTACGGCTGGAAAACGTACTCAAACGGCGCGGCGCGCGTTTACAGAAGCCGCTATTATGAGGGCAATGATCTTACGACGTACGTTATAACAAGTACAAAAGGCTCGTCCGCAAGAGCGGTGCATGATTTTGCAAAATCGGACGGCAAGGTTGCTTTCTGCATAAGATACCTTACGAAAAGCGCGGGACAGGACGTTAAAATCTCGCTTTTGTCATCGGGTGAACGCGTAATTACCGTCTGCGACGACGGCGAAAAGTCCATGACGCTTTCGGGTAAGACCGTAAGACAGCACAGCGTATACGTCTGGCAGTATCTCAGAATAGAAGCAGACGTAAAGACCGGCAAGGCCTTTATCAAGCATAACGGCAAAAAGTGCGGAGAGTTTGATTTTGATAAAAAGACAGAGTACCTTGACGGTGTCGAGATCTCATATGAAACCGCTGACGGCGGAGTGCTTAAATTTACCGATATAAGCGCATGGAACATTCTTCCCGAACCTGACGATTATGTTTCCGCGCCCGTAATACCCGAAAAAAAGGATTATTACGTAGGAATGAATATCTGCTCTCTCTGGAGAAACGGAGAACACTGGGGCTGGGACGTAATTTCGCCTATGGAAGAAAACAAGACCTATATGGGTTACTATGACGAGGGACTTCCCGAAGTTGCGGACTGGGAAATAAAGTGGATGAAAGAGCACGGACTTGATTTTGAAATGTATTGTTGGTATGCGTCTCAGACTACCGCGCCAATATGCACCACAAGGCTTTCCGCGGCAATACACGAGGGACACTTCAACGCAAAATACGGTGACGATATGAAGTTTTGCCTTATTTGGGAGGCGGCAAACGGGCCTCACCCGGCAAATGTGGGCTTCAGAGAATATGTCGTGCCTTACTGGGTTGACTATTTCTTTACCGATCCGAGATATATGACCATAGAAAATAAGCTTGTAATAGCGTCATTCGGATTTCCGATAAAGGACTACGGCTCTCCCGAGGCAATAAAGGCGGATATGGAATATCTTGACGAAACCGCAAAGAAACTCGGCTTTGACGGAATAATCCTCATGGCGTGCTCGGACGGTTCTTTTGACAGATATGCCGTAGCCGGCGTTGACGCGCTGTACGCATATAACTGGGGCAAGTGGGGATATGACGGAGAGTATACCAAAAAGCGCATAACCGACATTCAGAATAAAGGAAACATACACTTTGTTCCCACCGTTTCGACAGGCTTTAATAACGTCGCATGGGCAGGCACGCGTTCTCCTCAGATGACTCCCAAAACAATGGGCGATGTGCTTAAATGGTTCAAGGAGGAAAATCTCCCGTCAAGACAGGGCGAGGACTGGAAGAGAAAGCTTGTTGTGTTCTCAACATGGAACGAGTACGGCGAAGGCACGTATATCTGCCCGTCGGGGCTTTGCGGATTCGGGTATCTCGACGAGATGAGAAAGGCGTTTACAGACGCGAAGGAGCCGCATACCGACGTGCGTCCCGACGAACATCAGCTTGACAGACTCGGTTATCTCTATCCCAAGGGAAGAAGTCTGCTGAGAGCTCAGATGTATGAGGAGGCAAATAAATACAACTTTGTCGAGAGCGTCAAAGAGCTGAACAACGAGATTGCAATGAGCGAAATAGAGACGCAGAACGGCGTTGAACTCAAGATCGAAAACGGCAGACTGTGTGGCATGGGTCCTAATTTCGACCCCCAGATATATCTCCATACCGAGATAAACGCCGATGTCGTAAAAGCCGTAAGAACCGACATGGTAACGTGCGGTCCCGACGAAACGCTGCCCGAAAAGAACGCTTACGGCACGTACAAGGAATGGAGACTTCTCTTTGTTACGGAACAGGAACCCGTATGGACATGGAATCAGAGCGTCGGCGCATATGTAAATAAGGATGGAACGCTTACGTTTGACCTTTCCGCAAATCCGCACTGGCACGGAAAGATTACGGATATAAGATTCGATCCGACTGAGTATGCAGGCAAGTTTGCCGTTACAAAGCTTGAATTTCTGTCCGACAGAGATACCGTCCATACATTTATAGACGGCAAGGTCTACGATTCGACATATCCTGCGGTAATAGAGGACGGCGAGGCTTATATGCCGTTTGAGCCGCAGAAGGATTTCTGCCGCCTTATGAAACTGTATCATGAGTGGTACCGCGGCGAAAAGACGCTTATGGTCATGGTCGGCGATAAAAAGGTGCTGTTTACGGTGGGTTCGGACAAGGTAATTGTCGGCAAAGAAACATTGCAGCTCAAAAAACCGCTTGAAACTTACGACAGCCTGCCGATGATTCCCATGAGCGTGTTTGATAAGCTCGGACACTGTAAGACGGCAATTTCCGAAAAGACAGTCAATATAGAGCTTTGCTGACGACGGGAATAAACGTTGCCGGATAAGGCTTGAATAACACAAAAAAGGGCGCGCCGCATTGAGAAAAGCTTTGCAGCGTGCCTTGATTTTGAATTTTAGTTTTTCAGAAATATAACGGCTGTTCTGCGCTTTCGGAAAAGTCCGTGTAAATGCGTTTCGCGCTTTCTTCGGGAGAATACAGCCAGCTGTCCATGTGAGTGCCGTCGAAAAAGTATTCCACGGGCTTTGAACGGAACGCCTGATCCGATACGTCGACTATTACAAGCTTAATTTTCATCTTTTCCGGAATAATGCTCTTTATGTATACCGCAGCACTCTGACCGGCGCGCACGTCGGGACACCATTCTGCAAGTCCGGCAAGATTAGGCGCAAGCTCCACGAATATTCCGTAAGGCTCTACGCTTCTCACAATGCCTGCGGCTGTTTCGCCGGCTTTGAAACGGCACGCATTCTGCTCCCATGTTCCCAGAAGCTCTTTCATGGTGAGCGTAATTCTTCCGCTTTGCGAGTCGTTCTGCTTTACGGCGCATTTTATAAGCTCGCCGTTTGAAAAACGCTGTGACGGGTGGCTTATGCGCGATACCGAAATGCAGTCAACGCTGAGCAGCGCTATAAGACCCGCGCCTATGTCGCAGAAAGCTCCGAAAGGCTCCATGTGTGTTATCTTTGCGTCGGTTATGTCGCCGGGCGAGAGCAGCGAAATGTGATTTTCGTAACATTCAAGTTGGGCGGCTTTTCTCGAAAGCAGCGCGACGGGACACGCACCGCTCTTGTCAACGGATCTTACCTTAAAGCACACCGGTTTTCCGACACGCGTTATTACGGCAATGTCCTTTTGCTGCCTGCCGTCGGGGTTGAACGACACTTCTTCTTTGGGAATTATTCCGCGTATTCCGTCGCCGAGGTTTACGCATAGATTGCGCGACGAGTCGCAAAGCTCGGCTCTTGCCTCGAGAGTAAGCCCGTTGTTCATGGCGTACTCAAGTCCGGGCAGCGTTGAAATAAGCTCGGCGTTTTCCGGTGTGTGCGATAATGCTCCTTCCGGAGCGTATGTATTCTGCATTGCACTTTCCTCCTGATTTGTGCGGCTGTTGTTTTCCGGTGTCTTTCCGACGTCCGGTGATTTTTCTGCCGTGCGTACTATATAGTTATTTCGGAAAAGGCATATTTATTCAGAGTACGTAAAAAATGTTCTTTGTTTTTTGGAAAAATAAGGTTTTTAAGTATATTTTTTGTTCAAAGCTAACAAAACGAACAAAATGTTTTTGTGCAAAACGAAAAATATTCAAATTTACCCAAAAGCCGATTGATTAAATCGGGCAATAGTGATATAATGATATGTATCTAAAAGTAGAAATATCGGTAAAATCCGATTTTTGCGTCAACACATTTTGGGAGGAAACTATCCATGAAAAAAATTTTAGCACTTATTCTTGCCGCTTGTCTTTTGTGCACGGCTCTCGCAGGCTGTTCCGGAAGCTCCGATGACAAAACGGCGGTAAAGGAGGAGAAAAAGGGTGCGATAATACAGACGTATCTTTCCAACCCTCCGGTAAGTATTGATCCGTCGGCTTTCTATTCTTCGTCTGACGCGATAAAGATAATGGGGCTTATCTACGAAGGTCTTACGACGGTCGATGAAAACGGCAAGGTGAAAAAAGCCCTTGCAAAGAGCTGGGAAGATGAGGTTGACGAGAGAGACGGCTATCTCAAACTCACAATAACTCTCAGAAATTCCCGCTGGTCAGACGGTATCGTTGTAGACGCGGACGACTTTATATATGCATGGACGAGAATACTTCTTCCCGAGAGCAATAACGAAAACGCGGCTATGCTTTATCCGATACTCAATGCTAAGAAAGTTAAAGAGGGACTCGTTTCTGTAAACGACCTCGGAATTTCGGCAATCAAGGATAATATTCTGGAGATAACATTTGAAAAGGACTTTACCGACATTGATTACTTCTTAAAGCAGCTTGCAAGCCCGGCGCTTGTACCGCTTCGCGAAGAGGTGGTAACCGGTGACAGCTCATGGGCAGTTTCCGGCGGAACTTCATATGTTACCAACGGCCCGTTCAAGATAAAGACATGGAATTCCTCCGAGCTTACTCTCGAAAGAAGCGTATATTACAGAGGCGTCAGCGATTCGTCCTCCAATAAGGATAACAAGATCGTAAAGCCTTACAGAATAGTAAATCTCTATTCCGAAGGAAGAAAGCCCGACGCACAGGCAGAGAGATACGCAAATACAGAGCTGTTCTACCTCTCGCTCAACGGCGCGTCAAAGGATCTTCTCGCGTCCTACGGCAAAAAGGCAAAGACCGAGGAAATGCTCTCTACATACTGCATATTCTTCAACCTTAACGATCCGCTGTTTGAAGATGTACGCGTAAGACAGGCGCTTTCGCTTGCAATAGACCGTTCAAAGATCGCAAACATTCCCGGAACGGGAGTCGAACCCGCAACCGGACTTGTTCCTTACGGAATTGAAGATACGTCAAGAAGAAAGGACTTCAGAAAACAGGGCGGAAACCTTATTTCGACCACTCAGGATCTCGAAAAGGCAAAGCAGCTGCTCTCTGACGCCGGCGTATCCGGAGGCAAGATAGTTGTAGAGTGCAGCAACGGACGCGACTTTGAAAAGACAATGATGAACTACATAGCTCTTTCGTGGGTCGATCTCGGATTTGATGTAACCGTAAATACTCCTAACCAGAACTACCTTTACAACAAGGCAAACGGCGTATATCCTTTCAATCAGAATGACGCAAACATTATAGTTATGGATATTCAGTCCATGACGACCGACGCTTACAGTATGCTTACCGCATTCTCCGGCGAATACGGCGGACACTTCATTGACGTTACGACGGGTCCCGACGAAGAGGACGTTGTATACGGTTCTCACCTTACCGGTTTCAATGATCCGGCATATGACGAGATCTGCGCAAAGATCGTAAACGCCGCAAACACAAAGGACAGAACCGCTGCAATGCACGAGGCTGAACAGTATCTTATGGAACAGCTTCCCGTTGCGCCGCTCTTCTTCAACTGCGATAAATATGTTTCTCAGAAACTCTCCGGAATAAAGTACGATAAGTACGGAAGAATGAATCTTACTAAGCTCAAGCAGAGCAACTATAAGAAATATCTTCCCACTGATGAGACAAACTGATTTGCGCTGCTCTTTACGGCGGCATAAGCCGATAAGAAAACTTGTGTAACAAATGTAAAAATTACGGTGCGGAGCGTCTTTTCGGCGTTCCGTACTTGTGTTTTTGATAAAAAGATAGAGAGGTGTTAGTTTGGCATCGCTGTTTTCCGAACATGATTTTAAATTTCAGAAAAAATACGGTCAGAACTTTCTCACCGACGTTAAAATTCCGCGCAGAATTGCCATGGAATGTACCGATTATACGTTTGATTCTGAGCAGGTACCCGAAACAAAAGCGCCGTATCTTATGCTTGAAATAGGACCGGGCGCCGGTATTCTCACAAGGGAGCTTTCAGACAGATTCAGGCGCGTCGAGGCTGTGGAAATAGACGAGTCGTTAAAACAGGTGCTTGACGATTCTCTTTCGGGACGCGATAACGTGTCGGTTTATTTCGGCGACATAATGGACGTTGACCTTGATAAATTTATTGCGGAGCGCGATACGGACAAGGACGGAAACAAGCTTGCGCCTTGCGTGTGCGCAAACCTGCCGTACTATATCACAACGCCGATAATCATGAAACTGCTTGAGGAATACGGAAAATTTGCCTTTATAACCGTAATGGTACAGAAAGAGGTAGCGCAAAGACTGTGTTCAAAGCCGTCCGACGACAATTACGGTGCGATTACGGCTCAGATAAACCTTTACGCGTCGGTAAAAAGGCTGTTTTCGGTGCCGTCCGGGTGCTTTTTTCCAAGACCGAAGGTTGACAGCGCCGTGATACGAATAGAACCGTACAAAGTGCCGAGATTTACAAAAGAGCAGACGAACGGTGCGTCAAAACTCATAAAGGCGTCATTCTCGCAAAGGCGCAAAACGCTTGTAAATTCGCTTTCGGGCATTTTTGCCGATATGACCAAGACTGAGCTTGGCGATATTGTTTCAGAAACTCTCGGAATGGGCGCAGATGTGCGCGGCGAAAAGCTTGAAGCCGGAGATTTTGTAAAGCTGTATGAGGCTTTGAAGGACAGAATGTAAAGCAAAGAGGATATCGACATGACCGGGATAGGTACGGCCGCAAACGTACTTGCGATAATTGCAGGCGGTTTGTGCGGACTCATTTTCAAAAAAGGATTAAAACAGCGTTTCCGAGACATAATAATGGATTCGCTCGGACTTTGCACGCTGTTTATAGGGTTTTCGGGAGCTGTTGCAGGAATGGTAAAGCTCGGAAGTGACGGAAATCTTTCGTCATACAATTCGTCGGTACTTATAGCGAGTCTTGTTGCAGGTTCGTTTATCGGCGAGGCGCTGAAGATAGAACAGCGGCTTGAAAGTTTCGGAGAGTGGCTCAAGGAAAAGGCGGACAGCGGAAACAGCGATTCGCAGTTTGTGACGGGTTTTATCACGGCGTCGCTCATAGTGTGCGTCGGAGCGATGGCGGTCATAGGACCGATTGAGGACGGAATGAATCATGATCCGTCAATGCTTTATGCAAAGAGCGTACTTGACGGAATAATAGTAATGATGCTTGCCGCAACATACGGCAAGGGCGTTATTTTTTCGGCGCTGCCGGTGGGAATATTTCAGGGCAGCATAACGGTTATTGCGGCGCTTGCGGGAAAATCCGTTCCGGACGACGTTGCGTTTGTGCTGTCATTTGTAGGTTCGGTGCTTGTATTCTGCGTGGGTGCGAATTTGTGCTTGGGAAGAAAATTCCGCGTTGCGAATATGCTGCCGGCACTTGTGATATGCTGCTTGCTGAAGGCGTATTTTAACTTTTGAAGTATGGGTAGATTACGGATTGTTTTGGGCGGAAACGGGAAATATTCTTCAAAGTGCAACTTTGTACTGACGCTTTTCTGCGGAGAAAAGTCCTCCTGCGAGGAAAAAGTCCCCTGCGAGGATAAACCGTTCAAGGGACTACTAGCCCCTTGACAATCCCCGACGGGAGGATTTCACTCTAAAGAGTGTAAACGCGTACCGAAACAAACAGCGCCTCCAAAAGCTCAAAAACTCTCGTTTTGCACTGTCCCTGAAAACTGTGTTGCGAAATCGCCGCGCGACAGGCGCGCGGATATGGGGTTTTGTACGAAGTTAAACCGGTTCGGGAAAAGTGTTACTTTTAATATACTCAAACAGTCAACAGGATTTACCTTTACGCTCGGCTCGCTGTCGCGAGATGACTACGGCTGAATGTTAGTTTTGTGCTTGGTTAGTTGGCTGATAAGTGCAATTCGGCTCTGAATTTAATACAAAAATATACTCTGTGCATTGTGTTTATACTTTGCACAGAGTTTTTTTGCTATACATAAAAGTAACATTTGAACCAAGTTTCTTGCCGAAGGCAAGCCGGGCAGAAAAGTAAGTCCTGTTGACTGCGTAATAACGCATAAAAATTGTATTTTTTAGCCTAAAAC
>ERZ857745.3341-NODE-3341-length-15494-cov-4.333506_pt1 | contig 15494 bp, 12 predicted proteins | sample MGYA00519699_ERZ857745 | MGnify/ENA primary metagenome ERZ857745 (study PRJEB31778, sample SAMEA3449357) | human gut metagenome | biome: human gut; feature: human-associated habitat; material: faeces | place: United Kingdom | collected 2010/2012 ...
TCGAACCGAAAAGCGTGGAACAAACGTCGCCCGAAAGATTCGCAGACTTTGAAAAAGCATTCAGCACCAGATAGCCAAACGCAAGCGCACCGACGGAAATCATGGCGAGTGCCGCGTCGCCGCGGATATTCGTCGCACCGTTTTGAGATAAAAGCAAAATGGCGCTGATGATGGTCACGGGCATGACGATGACCATATTGTTGCTGACGCTGACCACCGTTGCGACAGCCATTGCGCCGAAAGCGACGTGGGATAGCCCGTCCCCGATGTATGAGAATCGTTTCAGCACCAGCGTTACGCCCAGCAGAGAGGAACACAGCGCAATCAAAACGCCTGCAATCAGGGCGTAACGGACAAAGGGATAGACCATATAGCTTTGAAGGGTTGTCAAGATATTCATGCAGACACGCTCCCTTCCGCCCGGAGAAATGCTCTGCCTACATCGCTGTTTTGATAATCCGCCACAGTGCCAAAAAACAGCGGATGGCGTGCAAGATGCAGAATATGTTTGGCTTCCCGCGCGGCGGCGGCAATATCATGTGAAATCATCAGAATCGTAATGCCTTCCCGATTGAGCTTTCGAATGGTCGCATACATGTCCGCCGCCGCGCTGGGGTCAAGCCCGGAAACCGGCTCATCCAGAATCAGCAGCTTTCGGGTTGCGCAAAGCGCGCGAGCCAGCAAAACCCGCTGCTGCTGACCGCCGGAAAGCGCCCTGTAATTCCGCCTGCGGAGCGAAACAATGCCCAACTTTTCCATATTCTGATCCGCTATCGTGCGTTCCTTTTTTGTGTAGAACGGTCGCAATCCGCACCGATTTAAGCAGCCGGAAATCACGACCTCATCCACCGATGCGGGAAAATCGCGCTGCAAAGTCGTTTGTTGGGGTAAATAACCGATTTCATTGGGTTTCAGACCGTCTCCGAACACAATCGTTCCGGAAATCGGCGGTTTTAAGCCGAGGATGGCTTTCATTAACGTGCTTTTTCCCGCGCCGTTTTCACCGAGCAGGGCGTGGATCTCGCCCTTTTTGAGCTGTAAGGTGATGTTGTCATTGGCGATAATACCGGGGAATTTCTTCGTGATATTCAGCATTTCGATCGCATACTGATTCTCCAAGTTTTTTCGCCCTCCTTCCGTTTTGATGGCCCGCACGCGCTGCGCTGCGAGGACGGAAACCATAACTACATTATACTATATCACGTTTTCCGATGAAAAGCAAAAGGTTTTCGCATGTCTTTCCCTGTCAGAAATGTGAAAAAGAACGGAAGACCGAAGTCTTCCGTTCTTTTATGTATGCGCTATTGGGAATTAGCCGCCGATGTAGTTGACGTTGACGTTGCTCAGGCCAGCGGTGGAGGGGTCAGCCATCTTGTCATTGTTGTCGATGGTGATGTCGCCGTTGAGGACCTTCTGGAAGAGGTCTTCATAGTCGGCAACGGAGAAGTTCTCCATGGACCAGGTAGCGGTCGGCAGGCCAACAGCGTTCTCGGTGACACCGAGAGCGGTCTTAACGCCACCAATCTCGGAGAAGGTGCCGTCGTAGACCTTGGCGATGGCCCACTCGGCAGCGTCGCTCAGGCCCTTCATAGCGGAGGTGACGACGGTCTCGGACTCGCTGGACTGGTCGACGTCGACGCCGACGACCTTGCCGTCCTCAGCGGAAGCGGCAGCGGCGACGGACTGGAACATGGAACCGCCGCAGGCGAAGACGATCTCAGTGCCGTTGGAGTACCAGCCGGAGACCATGGTCTGCAGCTCGGGGGAAGCCTGGAAGGAAGCGCCGTACTCCCAGGAGTAGTTCAGGTCGACGGTCTTATCCATTTCCTTAGCAGCGTCGTTGGCGCCCTGAGCAAAGCCCCAGCCGTAACGGATGCAGGCGGGGTTCGTGCCGCCGCCGCCGCCGGTGAAGCCGAGCTTCTCATAGCCTTCCTTGACGACAGCGTAACCGGCGAAGTAGCCGCACTGCTCTTCGTTGAAGGCGATGCCCGCAACGTTGTCAAGGCCGAGGGACCAACCGTCGATGAAGACGAACTTGGTGTCGGTGAATTCCTTAGCGGCCTTCTCGAGAGCCGTGCCCTGCATGAAGCCGGCGCAGACGATGACCTTGGCGCCGCCGTCCACGGCAGCCTTCATGGCGTCGTAACGGTCGTCATCGGTCGCCTGATCGCCGTTGGCGGGCTGATAGTACTTGTAGCTCAGGCCGTTGTTGGCGGCATAGAGCTTCACGCCGTCGAAGGTGCCCTGGTTGAAGGACTTATCCTTCAGCTGGCCGACGTCGGTGACGAAAGCGACTTCATACTTGCCGTCTTCGGACGTCATGTTGTCGTCGATATCGTCGGGATTGGTGTAAGTGGTGGTCCCGCCCTGCTGATCGTCAGTGTTGTTGGCATCCTGGTTGTCGTCGGTCTTCTTATCACCGCAGGCAACGAGGGACAGAACCATGACGAGAGCGAGAAGCAGCGCAAAAAACTTCTTCATTCTTCTATCCTTCCTTATTTTTCCGGTCGGCGGCGGGCCGCTTTCCGGTTTATTTTGAAGTGCGGACGCACTTCGTCTGACAGTATAGCAAAAGCAAAGGGGAGAATCAAGTCCGATTCTCCCCAATTTTACTTTTTTTGTGATAATTGATGGGATTCTTTACAAAAAGTCCACACTTTTTACACGTTATTTTCTCAGTCGAGCTTCAGGTCGCCGTCCTTGACCCAGCCGAGGCGGCGGCAGACCATATTGATGAGCGGAGCAAGGATGGCGGGCAGCACGATGGCGACGAGGATGAGGCCCAGCCAGTCAAAGCCCGTTGGGCTCATGGCCGCCGCACCCTTGGCGACAGCCTCCTCGCTCGGGGAGACCCAGCCCGTCCACACGCCGATGAGGCCGCACAGGCCGCAGGTCCCCATGCCGGAATTGATCGGCGCACCGTTCATCTCAAGATGGAACACGCACGTGGCGATAGGGCCGGTGATGGCGGAGGCGAGCGTCGGCGCGATCCAGACGCGGGGATTTCTGACAATGTTCGGCATCTGGAGCATCGACGTGCCGAGGCCCTGAGAGACAAGGCCGCCCCAGCGGTTTTCCTTAAAGCTCATCACGGCGAAGCCGACCATCTGCGCGCAGCAGCCTGCGACGGCCGCGCCGCCGGCAAGACCCGTCAGGCCCAGCACCGAGCAGATGGCGGCGGAAGAGATCGGCAGCGTGAGCGCGACGCCGACAAGCACGGAGACCGCGATGCCCATCCAGAACGGCTGGAGTTTGGTCGCATTGTCGATGATAATGCCAAATGCCGAGGCCGCCGTGCCGATGGGCGGGGCGATCCACTTGGCGAGCGCGACGCCGACCAGGATGGTCACGGCGGGCGTCACCAAAATGTCGATCTTCGTCTCCTTGCTCACGGCCTTGCCGCACTCGGCGGCAAGGATCGCGATGATGAGCACGGCGAGCGGGCCGCCTGCGCCGCCCTCGGCGTTGGCCGCATAGCCCACCGCCGCGAGGGAGAAGAGCACCATCGGGGGTGCCTGCAGCGCGTAGCCGATGGCAATGGCCATCGCAGGGCCGGAGACGGACATCGCATAGGTGCCGATGTCCGTCAGAAACGGAACGCCCAGCTGCGCGCCGAGCGTCTTGATGATCGTGCCGATGAGCAGCGAGCAGAAGAGGCCCTGCGCCATTGCGCCGAGCGCATCGATGCCGTAGCGCTTGGCCGAAACTTCAATGTTTTTGCGTTTGCAGAACGCTTTGAATTTTTCCATGATATCCTCACAGCCTAAAAATAAAATAGTGTCATGTGCAGGTGTCTTGACACGTGCACATGACACTATAATCGTTTGTGTGAGGATTGTCAACCCTTAATTTCCGTTTTCCTCCAGCAGGACGTGCAGCGCGCGCAGCGCACTCTTCGTGCGCTCGAACGCCGCCTCGTCGGGACAGGAGAGCGTGTGCAGGTGGATGCCGTCGGTGAGACTGGAGAGCGGCTCCGCCTTTTTGCAGCGCTCAATGAACTGGCTGACCTCGTAGCGGTTCGAAATTTGCAGCGGGCCGGTGAGCTGGCCGTAGATGGGGTGGTCGACGATGACGTCGATGACCGTGCAACCGTTGTCGACGATGGTGTTGAGCTCGGCTTCCATCTCCTGCGGCGTGTGCTTCACGGCGACACGGCGGAGGATGCCGCGCGCCTCCTTCGGCGTCACATAGCCGCGCGGAGTGGCGAGAATTTCCTCGCCCGAGGAGCGCAGCAGCGCGATATCGCCCACGATGATCTGGCGCGAGACGGAGAATTTTTCCGCCAGCGCGGAGGCGCTGATCGGCGCGTCCGCCGCGCGCAGCACGTCGGCAATGGCCTTTCGCCGCTCGTCAGAATGCATTCGCTCTTCCTCCCCTTTTCGCGCAAAAGCGCCAAATTTCGATTACGTTTCGTATTATCAAAATCAGAAATTACAGTTCGTTGTCGGATTTTGCCGATTTAATACTCAAAGCAGCTGCCGCCGACGAACTCTCGCACGATGGAGTCGCGCGGGACATAGTCCGTGCGCAGCGACGGCACGGAGTTGACAACGTCCATCAGGTCGCTCAGCCCGTGCTCGGCGATAAACTGATCGTCGAGCTGGCTGTAAAACTCGGGGATCTCCTTCAAATACCGCGCGAGGATGCACGGCTCGTAGTCGTGGAACGTGTCGATGTGGATGCTCGCGTTCGGCTTGTTCGGCATGATGTAGTTGAGCTCGCCGCGGTCGACACTCTCGGCGCGCTCGACGGTCTGACGCAGCGAATGGCCGCGGCCCTGATAGTCGCGGATCATGCGGCGCGCCACGCGCAGCTGCTCGGGACGAACGATGCGGTCCTTGTGCGTGATGATGCGCGTACGCGGGGCAACGTAAACGCCCGTAGCTTCGCTTCTGAGCTGGTCGAAAATCAGCGGGTTGAGCATGTGGATGCCCTCGGCGATGATGACGGCGTCCTTGTCGCCCTGCATGGGCTTGTAACCGCCGACGCCGCCGGCCTTGAAGTCGTAGACCGGCAGCTCCACGAGCTCGCCGTCCATCAGGCGGTGGATATCCTCGATGAGTAAATCGCGGTTCACGCAGTAGGGCGACTCCCAGTCGCTCGCCTCGGGCGGACGCTGATCAAGCGGCAGGAAAAAGTTATCCATGCTGAGCATGCACACCTTCACGCCGAGGTTTTCGAGGTATTCGCGCAGGCGCATCGCCGTCGTCGTCTTGCCCGAGCCGCTCGGGCCCGTCAGGCAGACGATGGGCTTTTGCCCCTTGTTCATTAAAATGCTCGCCGCGGCGGAGCTGATCTTGTCGTGAAAGACCTCCTCGCAGCGCAGGACGAAGCGGGTGTCGTCCTTCATGTTGGTCACAATGTTTTCAATATCGATCACGCGCATAGCATGATAATCTCCTTACTTTTGGGATTCTGCCGCCATCTTTACGGCTGTTTCGAGCGCGATTTTCATCATGGCGGTGAAGCTCGTCTGCCGCGCCTCGGGCGAAAGCTCCTCGCCGGTGAGGATATTGTCGGAGATCGAGCAGAGGGAAAGTCCGCGCTTTTTCGTATAGGCGGCGTTGCAGTAAAGGGCGGCGGCCTCCATCTCGATGGCGAGCACGCCCATGTCCGCCCACTTGAGCGACGGGTTCGACGCGTCGTAGAACGTGTCGGACGAGTAGAGGTTGCCGACGTCCATGCGGACGCCGAGCTCCTTCGCCGATTCAACGGCGGCGGAGAGCAGCCGAAAGTCCGCAATGGGCGCAAACGTGCCGCCGAGGCCGTACTGCGCGGCGTAATTCGAGTTGGTGCACGCACCCATGCCCGCGACCACGTCACCGAGCTTCAAGTCCTTTTGCAGCGCGCCCGCCGAACCCACTCGGATGATGCTCTCGACATCGTACTGCGTGAACAGCTCGTAGGAGTAGATACCGATGGACGGCATCCCCATGCCGCTGGCCATCACGCTGACGGGAACGCCCTTGTAGGTGCCTGTGTAGCCCTGCACGCCGCGGACGTTGTTGACGAGCTTTGGTTCATCTAAAAATGTTTCGGCGATGAACTTCGCGCGCAGCGGGTCGCCGGGCATCAGAACGGTCTTGGCGAAGTCGCCCTTTTTCGCGCTGTTATGCGGAGTCGGCATATTGAGCCCTCCCCTTTCTTAAAGTTCGCCCTTGGCCTCGAGCTCCTTGACGGCCTTGACAATGCGGGACGTGCCGAGGCGGTCGGCGCCGAGCTTGAGGAAATCTTCGGCGTCCTGCAGGCTCGCGATGCCGCCGGCGGCCTTGATCTTCTTGCCGTTGGTCATGTGGGCGGCCATGAGGGCGACATCCTCGCGGGTCGCGCCGCCGCCGGCAAAGCCCGTGGAGGTCTTGATATAGTCGGCGTGGGAGTTGGAGACGACCTCGCAGAGCTTGATCTTCTCTTCGTCGGTGAGCAGGCAGGTCTCGATGATGACCTTTAAGATGTTGCCGTGGCAGGAGATTTTCACAGAGTTGATCTCCTGAAGGATCTTGTCGTACTGGCCCTCCTTGACCCAGCCGAGGTTGATGACCATGTCGATCTCGGTCGCGCCGTCGGCGACGGCGGACTCGGCCTCCATGCACTTGATGCCGCTGGGCGTGTAGCCGTTGGGGAAGCCGATGACCGTGCAGATGGGCAGCTGGCCAAAGCCGTAGTGCTGCTGCTCGGCAACATAGTGTGCGGCGTGATTCACATAGGTCTGCGGGATGCAGACGCTCGCGCAGCCGTATTTGATGCCGTCGTCACAGATCTGCTTGATGTCCTCCCAGGTGGCGGTCTGCTTGAGGAGGGTATGGTCAACATGCTTGAGAATTTCCTTAACGTCCATAGTTATCTTCTTCCTTTCTATGTTTGAAAGCGTATTTCCTACAAAAATCGTTTTATTTTAGCATGTTTCCGTGCTTTTGTCTACCGTTTCGGCAGGTCTCTTACAGTGCGCTGCCGAAATACTCCGTCATCGCGCGGATCAGGAATTCATAGTCCTGCACGCCCGCGGTCTCCCACGAAGAGTGCATCGCGAGCTGGGGCAGGCCGATGTCCACCGTGCTGACCGGCACGAGCGTATCGGAGATCGAGCCGAGCGTCGAGCCGCCGGGAAGATCGGAGCGGTTGGACATGACCTGCGTGGGAACGCCCGCGTTTTCGCACACGGCGCGGAAAATAGCGCAGGAGCGGCCATCGGTCGCGTAGCGCTGATTGGCGTTGAACTTGATGACGACGCCCTCGTTCATATACGGGCAGTTGTCGGGGTCGGCGTATTCACCGTGGTTGGGGTGCTGGGCGTGCGCGTTGTCCGCCGAGACGAGGAAGCTGCGCGCGAGCATCATCTGGAGCTCCTGCTCGTCCTTTCCGAGGCACAGGGCGATGCGGCGCAGCGTGTCGCGCAGGAACGTCGAACCCGCACCCTGCTTAGTGGACGAGCCGACCTCTTCATTGTCGAAAATGCAGCAGACAGCGATATTTCCGCTCTCCTTCGCCGCAAGGAAGCCCTCGAGGCAGCCGCAGGCGCACTCGAGATCGTCGAGCTTGGGAGAAAGGATGTACTCCTCGTTCTCGCCAAGCAGCGTTCCCTCGCCGCGGCAGTAGAGGAACAGGTCGCTGCCGAGGATGTCGTTTTCTGCAACGTCCGCGGCTTTGGCGACGATGGGCAGGATGCCGCCGCTCTCTTTGCCGCCGAGCAGCGGCAGCGTGTCGATATTCGCGAGGTACTTCATGCCGTCGTTCGCCGTGCGGTTCATGTGGATGGCGACATTGGGAATGACGAGCAGGTCGCGGTCGACGCTCACGAGTTTTTCGACGATCTCGCCGTTTGCGCGCACGAAGACGCGGCCCGCGACGGAGAGTGGGCGGTCGAACCACGTGGACATCAGCATGCCGCCGTATTTTTCGGTCGAGAGCTGGACATAATGCGCGCTGCGGCGGTCGGGATGCTCTTTTAAACGGAATGCTGGCGAGTCGGAGTGCGCCGCAGCCATGGCGAAGCCGCCGTCGATCATCTCCGGCACGCGGAAGGCGATGGTGCTCGAGCCGTTGCGGCGGACGAAATACTTCCCGCCGGGGGCTACCTCCCAGCGTTCGCGTTCGGAAAGCTCGGTATAGCCGTTTGCGAGGAGCTTTTGGCGGATGTTCTCGGTCACATGGTAGCAGGTGGGGCTATTTTTGATAAAATGCAGCAGTTCTCTTGCCGGTGCATGTTGCATGGTGATGTCCTCCACAGTTTATTTTTGTTTGGCGGTATTATAGCACACGTCATGCTTCTCGGCAAGCGGACACTCCCTCTGCGCCGCACAAAACGGGGGCGGCATTTGTGCATTTGTCCATATTTGGTGGAATTATAGTTGATTCTTTTATCGAAATCCTTTATAATACAGTTGATTTCCGTCCCCCCTCCCGCATCGAGCGGGCTTTTGTTTGCGCTCTTAAGCCGGAAGGAGGCTATTTCTATGAACGAATCCTCTTCTCCCGCGCCAGCTCCGGTCTCACCGCTGTGGACGCGGGATTTCACTATCATCACACTGGGCAGCGTGATCTCGATGCTGGGCAATTCGATGTCCGGCTTCGCGCTGAGCCTGCTCGTGCTGGACTACACGGGCTCGAACCTGCTCTATGCCATCTATATTGCGACATTTACGCTGCCGCAGATCGTCATGCCGATCTTCTCGGGCGCGATCCTCGACCGCTTTTCGCGCAAGAAGACGATCTACACGCTGGACTTCCTTTCCTCCGGGGTCTACCTTGTCGCTGCGCTGATCCTGAGCCGCGGCTGGTTCAGCTTTCCGATGCTCGCGCTCTTCTGCTTTATCATCGGCTCGATCAACAGCATCTACTATGTCGCCTACGACAGCTTCTATCCCCTGCTGATCTCTGAGGGGAACTACTCCAAGGCCTACTCCATCGCGAGCGTGCTGGAGACGCTCTCGGCGCTCATCATCCCGATCGCAACGTACTTTTATAATCTCTTCGGCATTGCGCCGCTGCTCGGCATCAACGCGCTGTGCTTCTTCATCGCCGCGACGGCGGAGACGCAGATCCGCGCCGAGGAACACTACATCGAAAAGCAGCGTGCCGCGCTCGCGCTCGAAGAGCAGCATTCCTCGGGCCGCCAGCTCCTGCGCGACATCAAAGAGGGCTTTCGCTATCTGATGAGTGAAAAGGGGCTTCTGCGCGTGGCCATCTATTTCACATTCAGCATGCTGGCCTCGGGCGCGTCGCAGGTCATCACGCTGCCGTACTTCAAGTCGACATTCGATAACGGCGAATACATCTATATGCTCGTCTGGGGCATGGCGATCTTCGGCCGCGCCATCGGCGGCGGCATTCATTATAAAATCAAGCTGCCTGTGCAGCATAAGTATTCCATTGCCCTGATGGTTTATGTCGTCATCTCGCTGTGTGAGGGCTTCTATCTCTACTGCCCGCTGCCGGTGATGATGGTCTCGTGCTTTTTAACGGGTATTCTCGGCGTGACGAGCTACACCATCCGCATCTCCGCCACGCAGAGCTACGTGCCCGACGAGAAAAAGGGCCGCTTCAACGGCGCGTTCAACATGCTCAACACCGTCGGCAGCTTCACGGGCAATCTGCTCGCGGGCGCGCTGGTGGCGTTTCTCCCCGTGCGCGGCGTACTGACGGGCTTCATGCTCGTCACGGCGGCCGCGGCGGTCGTCGTCATCGGCGGCGGACGCAGGGACGTGTCCGCGATCTATAACCGGCAAGAATAAGAAATGTAACAATAAAAATTTGATGGAGGAAACAACATGAAATTTTCCGAAATGACCTACACCCGCCCCGATCCCGCGGCGAGCAAGCAGCGCCTTTCCGCGCTGACGGCGGAACTCAAGGCCGCCAAGAGCTATGAGGAAGCGCGCAAGGTGTTCCTTTCGCAGCAGGAGCTGATGAGCCACATCTCCACCGCCGCGACGCTCGCGAGCATCCGCCACTCGATCGACACGCGAGACAAATTCTACGACGGCGAGGAAAAATTCTGGAACAACTTCAACCCCGAGCTGGAGGAATACAATCAGGCGTGGACGGCAGCGATGCTCGAAAGCCCGTTCCGCGCGGACTTTGAGAAGGAATACGGCGATCTGATGTTCGTCAACGCCGAGATCGCGCTCAAGACCTTCTCCCCCGCCATCATTCCTGAATTGCAGCAGGAAAACGACCTGACGCAGGAGTATGAAAAGCTGCTCGCCTCGGCGCAGATCCCGTTCGAGGGCAAGGTCTACACCCTCTCGCAGCTCTCCCCGTTCAAGACCTGCGCTGACGATGAAAAGCGCCTTGCCGCGTGGAAAGCCGAGGGCCAGTGGTACAAGGACAATCAGGCAAAATTCGACGAGCTCTACGACAAGCTCGTAAAACTCCGCGACGCGATGGGCAAAAAGCTCGGCTACGAGGGCTACACCACGCTCGGCTACTACCGCATGGGCCGCAACTGCTATACGAAAGACGACGTCGAAAAGTTCCGCGAGGCGGTCGTCAAGTATCTCGTCCCCGTGGCGGACAAGGTGTACCGCGAGCAGGCCAGGCGCCTGGGCAAGCAGTATCCGATGAGCTTTGCCGACAACGCGCTCGAATTCCGTTCCGGCAATCCCCGCCCCGCGGGCACGCCGGACGACATTCTCGCCCAGGGTATGAAATTCTACAGCGAGCTCTCGCCCGAGACGAAGGAGTTCTTCGAAACGATGCTGCGCGACGAGCTGCTCGACGTGCTCTCGACCGAGGGCAAGCAGGCGGGCGGCTACTGCACGAGCATCATGGACTATCAGGTGCCGTTCATCTTCGCCAACTTCAACGGCACGCAGCACGACGTCGAGGTCGTGACGCACGAGGCCGGTCACGCCTTCGAGGCCTGGACGAACCGCAAGCGCATCCCCATCGACTACATCTGGCCGAGCATGGAGGCCTGCGAGGTCCACTCGATGTCTATGGAATTCTTCGCCGAGCCATGGGCAGACGGCTTTTTTGGCTCCGACGCGAAAAAGTTCCTCTACAGCCACCTCTCCGGCGCGCTGACGTTCATCCCCTACGGCACGATGGTCGACCACTTCCAGCACATCGTGTATGAAAAGCCCGAAATGACGCCCGCCGAGCGCCACGCCGTTTGGAAGGAGCTGCTCGGCGTCTATATGCCGTGGATGAAGCTCGACGGCGAGATCCCGTTCTACTCTGAGGGCATGGGCTGGCAGCGCCAGCACCACATCTATTCGAGCCCCTTCTATTATATTGACTACTGCCTTGCCCAGACCGTGGCGCTCGAATTCTGGGCGATGATCCGCAAGGACGTGGGGAACGCCTGGCAGCACTACATGGCCTACACCGTGCAGGGCGGCAGCCGTACGTTCACCGACCTTCTCAAAAACGCCGGCCTTGAGAGTCCGTTTGACGAAGCGTGCCTTCGCGGCGTGTGCGCCGAGGCGGAGAAGGCCCTCGCGGACTTTGACCTCACGGGCATCGAATAATGGGCGAACAGCACAAAAAGCACAGCCGCCGCGAACACCTGAACGACTTTCATCTGAACGTCGCGGGCGAATATGTTTACGACGGGGCACTCTACGCCTGCCAAAACGATGATGCAAAGCAGCGCAGATCTAAGCGCGCCGTGTGGGGAATGGCAGCCATTCTGACCGTTGCGGTCGCCGCGGGCGGGTGCATTCCTGCGCCGGGGATGCAGAACTGTTTTTACGTTCTGCTCCCCTACCTCGGCGAGTTTCTGGGCGCGGCGAGCGTCATCTGGGCGCTTGCAAAGCTCGGCATGGATTGGGGCACGGTGCGCGAGTACAACTACAAAAAAAGCGTGGCCGTTCTGCCCGTGCGAACGGCGGTCACGGCGGTCTTTTCGGGCCTTGGCATCGTGTGCGAATTGATCTTCTTTTTCGTCAATGACCACGCAGGACAGACGTTTTTCGCGCTGCTCTATGTCCTGCTGAAGCTGATAGCCCTACTGAGTGTCCTTGTTCTGCGCGCCGAAATTATGCAGGCAGAATGGGACAAATTGCCTAAAAAAAATAACTTCTAAGATTTTACTCTGTACAATCTTCATCTTTTCATGCTATAATCAAAAAAATTCTACGCGCTGTTTTTCGGCGCACAGATGTCCATAGGAGGCGCACTTCCCTTTCCGCGCGTGTATACGCGCGGGCACCTTACTTTGTGCTGCACGGGGCGACCCGTTTGGCAAAAATTTATAAAGGAGTAGATTCAATGAAAAGAACACTTGCACTGATCCTTTCTCTGGTCATGTGTCTTGGTCTTCTGGCCGGCTGCGGCGACAAGAAGACGGACGACGGCCAGACCGACGGCAAGACGCTTGTTGTCGGCACGCAGAACTTCGACGGTAAGTTCTCCCCCTTCTTCTATACCAATGACTATGAAAACCAGGTCATGGGTATGGTCTTCGACGGTCTGTTTCTCGTCGACCGCGAGGGCTCTGTCGTCCTCAAGGGCATCGAGGGCGACGTCCGTCCCTACAACGGCACCGACTATACTTACAAGGGCATTGCCGACTGCGACATCGTTGAAAACAGCGACGGCACGGTCGACTACAACATCACCCTGAAAGAGGGCGTCAAGTTCTCCGACGGTGAGGAAATGACCATCGACGATGTCATCTTCTCTTACTATGTCCTGCTTGACCCCGCTTATGACGGCGTTTCCACGCTGTACTCCCTGCCCATCAAGGGTCTGGAAGCCTATCGCAGCGGTATGGACACTGTGCAGAACCTGATCCTCGCCGCCGGTCCTGACGCCTACGCCGCCAACGACTTCTACACCGAAGAGCAGTACAACGCTTACTGGGCCGCCTTCAACGCCGCCGGCGTGAAGTTCGCCCAGGAGATCCTTGACTACGTGGTCGACTCCGGTTCCGCCACCGCTGATGACTCCGTCGCCGCGCAGGCTGGCAACTGGGGCTTCGATCTCGCCGATGACGCGACCGTCGAAGACTTCTGGGCTGCCATCGTTGCTAAGTACGGCTACGACATCTCCGATGACGGCATCAACGCCGAGACCGCCGGCACCAGCATCTCCTCCTTCCTCGAGGCTGAGCTGGGCGACGCCTACACCGACTATACCGTCGCCGTCCAGACCGGCGAGTCCGCTCCCAACGTTGCCGGTATCGTCAAGACCGGTGACTACTCCATGACCGTCACCCTCACCGAGGTCAACGCCACCGCCATCTATCAGCTCCCCGTCACCGTGTGCCCCATGCACTACTATGGCGAGACTGACAAGTATGACTACGACAACAACATGTTCGGCTTTGTCAAGGGCGATCTGTCCCACGTCAAGTCCGTGACCTCCACGCCTATCGGCTCCGGCCCGTACACCTTCGAGGGCTGGTCCAACGGCGCCGTCACCCTGCAGAAGAACCCGACCTACTGGAAGGGCGAGCCCAAGATCGACACTGTCATCTGGCGCGAGATGCAGGACGAAGATAAGATCCCCGGCGTTGTCTCCGGCACGATCGACGTAACTGACCCCTCCTACTCCAAGGAAGCTGCCGAGCAGATCAAGGAAGCCAACTCTAACGGCGAGATCTCCGGCGATACCATCCAGACCGACCTCGTTGCCAACCTCGGCTACGGCTATGTCGGCTTCAACGCCAACCGCGTGAAGGTCGGCGACGGCAACGGCGGTGATGAGGCCTCCAAGGATCTGCGTAAGGCCATCGCCACGGTTATCGCCGTTTACCGCGATGTCGCTGTCGACTCCTACTACGGTGAGTTCGCCAACGTCATCAACTACCCCATCTCCGACACCTCCTGGGCCGCTCCGCGCGTTACCGATGAGGGCTACAAGGTCGCCTTCTCCGTTGACGTCAACGGCAACGACATCTACACCGAAGGCATGAGCGCCGACGACAAGTACGCCGCCGCCAAGCAGGCCGCTCTCGGCTACTTCGAGGCTGCCGGCTACACCGTCGCTGACGGCAAGATCACCGCTGCTCCCGCCGGCGGCCGCATGGACGCTGAAGTCATGGTTGGCGGCAGCGGCAAGGGCGACCACCCCTCCTTCATGGCTCTGACCCTCGCGTCCGACGCTCTCAAGGAGATCGGCTTCAACCTGATCGTCTCCGATATGTCCAACTTCAGCGAGATGACCAACGCGATCAACGCCGGTACTGCCGACATGTTCGCCATGGCATGGCAGGCCACGCCCGACCCGGATATGTTCCAGATCTATCACAGCCAGGGCGGCTCCAACGAGAAGTCCTACTGGATCAAGGATGCCGACCTCGATGAGCTCATCATGATGGCTCGTCAGTCCACCGACCAGACCTACCGCAAGACCCTGTATAAGCAGTGCCTTGACATCGTGGCCGACTGGGCGGTCGAGATCCCCATCTATCAGCGCCAGAACTGCGTGATCATCTCCGCCAAGCGTGTCAACCTCGACACCGTGACGCCTGATATCACCACCTACTGGGCCTGGTACAACGACATCGAGCTGCTCGACCTGCAGTAAGCTCCGTCGCTGCACAAAAACGTTACTTAGGCGCATGGCTACCCTGCGGCTTTTGCCGCGGGGTAGCCTGCCTCAGGCACATCTGCTTATGATCCAAATGCCCCGGTGCATCGGAGCATTTGGCTGATATGCAGAGAGAGACATATCAAACCCGAAACGGCGACAAGACCCCGGGCGCGGGGCGGCCGTTATCAAAAAACGGAGGGATTCTATGCGCAAATATCTGGTAAAACGCCTGCTGCTGTCGGTGGTGATCCTCTTTTTTGTGACATTCATCATCTACGTGCTCATGCGCTGCCTGCCCAGTTCCTACGTGGAGAATATGGCGCGGCAGCTCTCGCAGGCTCCCGGCTCCAAGCCCTATGAGGAGTGGCTGGCACAGCTCAACGCACAATACGGTCTGGACCTGGGCCTCATCCCCGGCTTTTTCGTCCAGCTCAAGAACCTGTGCACCGGCAACTTCGGCGACAGCTGGAAGTATACCGTGCCCGTCATCCAGAAGTTCAACGAGGTCATCTGGGTCTCGTTCATCATGGGCGCCATCTCGCTCGTGTTCGAGCTTCTGATCGCGGTGCCGCTCGGCATCGTGGCCGCCACCAAGCAGTACAGCGTGACTGACTACACCGTCACGACGGTCGCACTGCTGGGTATGTCGCTGCCGACGTTCTTCTTCGCGACGCTCTTAAAGCTCATCTTCTCGGTCAAGCTCGGCTGGTTCGACCTTGTCGGCCTGACGGGACGTGACTTCAACTCCCTCAGCCAGTTTGGTCAGATCCTCGATATGGCAAAGCATCTGGTGCTGCCCATCGTGACGCTGGTGTTCATCTCCATCGGCTCGTGGATGCGCTATGTGCGCACGAACATGCTCGAGGTGCTCAACGCCGACTACATCCGTACCGCCCGCGCCAAGGGTCTTTCCGAGCATAAGGTCATCTATCACCACGCCTTCCGCAACACGCTTATTCCGCTCGTGACATTCATCGGCGGCTCGCTGCCCGGCCTCTTTGCCGGCGCGCTGATCA
>ERZ857745.3344-NODE-3344-length-15483-cov-15.311771_pt1 | contig 15483 bp, 10 predicted proteins | sample MGYA00519699_ERZ857745 | MGnify/ENA primary metagenome ERZ857745 (study PRJEB31778, sample SAMEA3449357) | human gut metagenome | biome: human gut; feature: human-associated habitat; material: faeces | place: United Kingdom | collected 2010/2012 ...
ATGTATATATTAATGGAACAAAAGCTGTCTAAGACAGCTTTTTATATGCTAAAATAGTGTAGTTGGAGAATAAAATATGAATATAGTTGAAAAATATGGTGGAACCAGCGTTGGAACAATTGAACAAATTCAGGCCATTGCACTTCATGCCAAACACATGAAAGAACAAGGTCACAATTTAGTCATTGTTGCGAGTGCCATGGGAAAAACCACAAATAAATTAATAGAATTAGCTCATAGTGTCACAAACAATCCAAATAAACGAGAATTGGATTCTTTATTATCTACGGGTGAGCAACAAACAATTACACTTCTTGCGATTGCGATGAATTCAATAGGTTTGGATGCAATCAGTTTAACTGGCTATCAAGCAGGTTTTCTTACTAGTAAACACCATTCTCGTGCTTTGATCAAAGATATTGATACAACTACAATTCAAGCTCATTTAGATCAAGGAAAAGTTGTTGTTGTAGCCGGCTTTCAAGGTGCTACTGAATATGGAGACATCACTACTTTAGGTCGTGGTGGAAGTGATACAACAGCGGTTGCGATTGCCGCAAAACTTGGCTATCAATGCCACATCTTTACCGATGTAGATGGTGTTTATACAATTGACCCGAGATTATATACGCGTGCTAAAAAATTAAAATCCATTTCTTATGAAGAAATGATGCAGATGGCCTGTTTAGGAGCTGGAGTATTAGAAACTCGAAGCGTCGAACTTGCTAGTAAATATAATGTTCCCCTTTTCTTAGGAAAAGCTTTGGAAACAGATTTAGAGAAAGGAACTTGGATTATGCATAAAGAATTAGAAGATATGCCAATTACAGGTTTAAGTGTAAAAGACGACTATGCGATCATGCGCTTTATGCACTTACCTAACGATGGTGTTTATTTAGGAAAACTATTTAAGATGATTTCCAATTTAAATATCAACCTAGATACAATTTCACAACAATTAGATGATGAAGGCCTAGCCAACTTTACTTTATATTGTTCTGAAGAACAAAGTAATCAAATCATGGAACATGCCTCAAAGGAGTATCCTGTACATCAAATGCTTGGATACATCAAATTGTCTTTAGTAGGACTTGGTATTTCTACACATTCAGGTATTGCCAGTAAAGTATTAAACATCTTAAGTGAAAATGGCATTAAGTATTATATGATTACTTCTAGTGAAATCTCTATCTCACTAACCATTGAAAAGAAAGATAAAGTTAAAGCCGTTCAAGCACTTGGAAAGGCATTTGATCTATAATGGAACTTCCAGTTAAATTTAAAGAACAAATGAAAGAGCTTCTTCAAGAAGAATATGGAGACTACCTACAAAGTTTTGATCATGATAGATATTATGGTTTAAGAGTCAATACACTAAAAATTTCTGTTGAAGAATTCTTAAAGATTTCTCCCTTTAAACTAAAACCCATCCCTTGGACAAATGATGGCTTCTATTATTCAAGTGAAGATAAACCTAGTAAACACCCCTACTATTATGCAGGCCTTTACTATCTTCAAGAACCCAGTGCTATGTTACCAGCACAAGTTCTTCCTGTAGACGAAAATGATATTGTATTAGATACGTGTGCAGCTCCTGGTGGAAAGAGCACAAAGCTTGCGACAAAACTCAATCATACTGGGCTTTTAATTTCAAATGATATAAGTTCTTCAAGATGCCAAGGACTCTTAAAGAACATCGAATTATTTGGTTGTGACAACGCATGGGTTACCAGTGAAGATTTGACAAACATGGAACAACATTATCCTGAAACATTTGATAAGATTCTAGTAGATGCCCCTTGTAGTGGTGAGGGAATGTTTCGTAAAGAGCCAGATTTAATTAAAAGCTGGATTGAAAAGGATGATACATTCTATCCGCCGATTCAAAAAAACATTTTGAATGCGGCCATATCCATGTTAAAGCCAGGTGGATCTATCGTATATTCCACTTGTACTTTTTCGATTCACGAAAATGAAGAAGTTATTCAAGATGTATTAGACAAACATCCCGACTTACATCTTGTTCCTATTAATAAAATCGATGGTATGATGCCAGGTGTAAACATGGAGGAATGTGTTCGTTTATATCCACATAAAATCAAGGGAGAAGGTCACTTTGTAGCTTTACTTGTCAAAGATGGAGAAACAAAACATAAAAAAATAAAACTGGAGCCAAGCGATAAGCTTGATGATTGTGTTACTGATTTTTTAAAACTCATTCATTTAAACAAAGGAAACATTAAAGTAAAAAAAGACAAAGTCATCTGGTTAAACAGTGATTTTCAAGCTTATAAAGGCTATCGCGTCTTAAGATCTGGCTTATTATTAGGTCAACTTAAAGGTAAACATTTTGAACCAAGCCAAAGTCTTGCCCTTGCCCTTTGTCCTGAACAATTTAAAAATGTATTAAACTTTTCCATTGAAGATGAGCGTGTTATTAAATACTTAAAAGGTGAAACTCTTGATGTAAAGGATTTAGATTCAAAAACATCTGGATGGACACTTGTTTGTGTAAATAACTTTCCTTTAGGTTTTGCGAAACTTTCTAAAGGCTCATTAAAAAATAAATATGCGAAAGGATGGCGTTATCAATGAGACTTGACAAATATTTATCTCATATGGGATTTGGCACAAGAAATGACGTTAAAAAATTAATAAAAAATGGCTGGGTTACCATTAATGATGAAACCATAAAAAAGGCAGACTATAACGTAAAAGAAAATGATCGTGTTTGTGTGGATGATGAACCCGTAAGCTATGTAGAATACGAATACTATATTTTAAATAAGCCTGAAGGCTATGTGAGCGCCACTGAAGATATGCTCTATCCGACTGTCATGGAACTTGTCCAAAGCCAAAGACACGATTTGTATCCAGTGGGAAGATTGGATGTAGATACAGAAGGCTTATTACTCATCAGCAACGATGGTAAATTAACCCATGAAGTATTATCACCAAAAAAACATGTAGATAAAAAATACTATGTTGAATTTGATGGAACTTTACCAGAAAATGCCGTAGACTTCTTTAATCAGCCTATGGAATTTGAAGAATTTACTTCAGCCCCTTCAAAACTAGAAATATTAGATACAAATAAAGCCTATCTAACGATTCATGAAGGAAAATTCCATCAAGTCAAAAGAATGTTTGAAAAGGCAAACTGCACTGTTACCTATCTTCAACGCATTGAATTTGGTCCTTTAAAACTCAATGATTTACCATTAGGTGAATTTAGAGCTTTAACCCAAGAAGAATTAGATGCCTTAAAGAAGTAAAGCTAGCATAAAAAAATCATTTGAACAACTCTATCAGTGATCAACAAAATTATACTAATTTATAACTAAAATCAAAAAATAAAATGACCATATTGAATTTACAATTTTTGCAATATGGTCATTTTTACTTGTTTTTTAAATAATGTCTTTTAACTTTGTTTGAATCAAAGCTGCGGCAACATTAGCTCCTGCTCCAATTAGAAAATCCTTTAATCCTGACAAAGTTGCTTTAATGATAGAGGGTTTTTTCTTTTGATCAATTTTATCGCGTATATCGACCAAAATATCTTTTGCCGTTTCCAAATCGTCTTGGTTTAAATTTTCATTATTGATTGATTTCTCGATTTCTTCAATGATTTTGGAAGCTTTCTCATAAGAAAACGAGACATTGTTATTATCACCTGCAACTACCGTCGTATTATCTCCAGAACTATTTACTATCTTAGTATCCCCATAATAATTATTAATTGTCTGAGGAATGCTTGTTGCTGTGTTTTTTTCTTTCTCAGTAAAAGTCATATTATCGCCAATGATTCCCTTTTCTTCAAGTTTTAAAGTCCATTCTAGTATAGTATTCTTTACCTTTTCGATAATATCCATCACCGAAGTTCTAGGAATAAATAAAGCATATTTCATTGGAAAAGTTGTACGAAATATTTTATTTAAAATTTCTGTTTGTGCTCCAGTAAATTCGGATAATAAATCATTTTCTTCCTGACATAAACTTACTATTTCAGAAATAGAATTAGCCATTTTCCTTTCGCACACATCCGTTTCCATTTCGATATCACTTATCATCGCAGGAATCCAACCCTGATATGGATTAAATGCTTTAAGAACACCTTTTATTTTTCGATATTCAGGACATACTTCTTGGTTAGGATATCCATTAAGCTCATGTGTTATCCACGAGTCAAATTCAGTAAGTTGTAATTTAGTTGCAATTACATGTGCTCTTCTTAGAACATTTACAATATCACAATCTTGCTTCAACACTTCTTGTTGTAATTCTATTACTATTCCTGCCACTAAACTCAACCTCCTTACGCGGCTCCAATCCAACCATATCCTTGAACTGCCATGTCCACAAAGTGGTTCATAAGCAAGGATACCTTAGAATCAAATGCAGCTTTATCATAACTTTCAGGCAGATCATCATTGAGAGATAGCTCTACCTCATATTTCAATTTGGCACGTGGTTGTTCATCCTTGTACCAATCCACAACAAGAAGATTGCTACGATTATCTTTCAATTTCTTATAAAGATTTTTAGCAGAGAGTTTTACTTTTTGTTCTTCAGCTTGTGTTAATTTCTTTCCGGCAATCAACAAATCGTAAATCTCTAATTCCTCTTCAGTAAGGCCTTCTGTATTAGCACGATTATCCTCTTGACGCATTTCTTCTAGTAGTTTTACAAGTTGTTCGTAATAATCTTCATTTTCAGTTCCACCTGCATTATAAGAATCAATAATGCGTTTAAAACGTTCAGAAAATTTTGTTCTCGTACAATTTCTATTAAGCATTTGTACTAGTGCTTGCTCAATATATTCCTTCAAATCATTAATCTCAATAGCTTTATACTTTGCAGTCTTTATTTCTTTTCTTAATTGTTCAACGTCAACCTTAGAAAGATCAATCGCCTTTGTACCTTTTATCATATACTGTGCAGGTTCTTCACGAACATAAGAAACAAAGTCCTGACTTGCTGTAACACTGCCATCCAGAATCTGATTCATTTTCTGTCTAGCACGAGCAACTTTTTCATCATCAATAGTGTGGTAGAAAAGGCCATGCAAATATACAAGTGGTGCAAACTTATCGTTATTCCAATGCTTTTCAAATATTTCCGGCTTTGATGCTTCGTAAAGATTTGTCAAAGTATTAAGAATAACTTTGAACTTCTCTTGTGCCTCATCTTTTGCAACGATAGTGTCATAAGCACTTCTTAATGCATCCAGTTTATCCAAAACATTGGAATCAGTAATTATTTTTTCTAAATTAATATCCAATGATAATAAGAAAAAATCTGCTTCATCAACAGTACCGTCAATATAGCTTATTAATTGGTCAATGTCCTTTGCAGGAAATTCTGTTCCATCATTACCTGTGGCATACTCACTCAACGCCTTCTTCATGTATTTAAACACGTTAACATAATCAACAATGATTCCAGCAGGCTTACCAGGATACACTCTGTTGGCACGAGCAATCGCCTGCATCAGTGTGTGACCTTTCATTGGCTTATCCAAATAAAGTGTAGAAAGATTCTTAACATCAAATCCTGTCAACCACATGGCACAAACGAATACGAGTTGCAGTGAGTCATCAGGATCTTTGAATCTATCCTCAATGTCTTTGCCATCTGATGTAATCTTCTTCATCTTAGCTCGATGTTCCGAAATATTTAGACCTTGTTTAGCAAACTTTGCTTCTTCATCATTTTCTTCAGAAACGATAACAGCCATTTCAACCTTATTCATATAAGCAAGAATACGAGTAAGCTGATCACGTTCTTCTTTGGTAGAAGCAGAATTTCGCTCCCTCATAATATTTTGCTTTTCTATAGCCCAATAGTGTTGCACCTTATCATACATTTTAACGGCAGTATATTTATCCACGGATACAACCATACCTTTACCAAGGAATCCACGTCTTGGAAAGTGGTAAGCAATATCCTGTGCAACCTTATCAAGTCTATCATCACGTTTAATAACTTCTAAAATACGAGAAGAAGAATTTTCTAACAAACGTGTTTCATCCTCGTTAAGATTTTCTTCTTCAATAATATCAACAACATCATCATCAAGGAAATCATTTTCAAGACCTACTTCCGGCACACGTCTAGAATAGAATAATGGTACAGTAGAACCATCTTCAACAGATTGCGCAAAGTTGTACTCTGATACATAATCACCAAACCATTGATTTGTAAGGCGTTTTGTACCAAGAAGAGGTGTTCCTGTAAATGCGACAAAGTTTGCGTTAGGAAGTGCAGTTCTCATGTTCTCTGCTAAATCTTTATACTGTGTTCTATGTGCCTCATCTACAAGGACAATAATGTCATCACGGGTAGAAAGCACTGGATATTTCTTTGTCTTGTCATATCTAAATTTATGGATTAACGTAAAAATAAAGGCTTTGTTGGTAGTTAAAAATTCTCTAAGTTGTTTACTATCCTTTGGCTGACACTCTTCTTTAGAACCAATAACTTCAGTGCGCACAAAGTTCTTGTGAATTTGAGTATCCAAATCTTCACGATCCGTTATAACAAGGAATGAGAAATTTCCAGCTATTTTACGTTTAACTTTACGTGCAAACATAACCATGGAATAAGATTTACCAGAACCTTGTGTATGCCAGAAAACACCTAGCTTACCATTTAATTTTTTTCTGTTTTTTACTGATTCCATTAAATTATTCACACCTAAGTATTGATGATTCTTAGCAATAATCTTTATTCGTTGATTCTCAAACAGTATAAAATTCTCGATATAATCAATTAATCTATTCTTTTTTAGTAATCCGTCAACAAAATATCTTACAGAACTATCTTTTACATTTTCTGCTGAAAGAATAGCTTCTCGATCTATTTTTTCTTTTTCACTATCAATCTTAAGCCATTCAAAAAAGTAGTCATAGGTTGCATTAAAAGCACCAAGCTTTGTCTCCAATCCATTTGAAAGCACACAGATCTGATTGAATGCAAAAAGATTAGGAATATCTCGTATATAATCCTTTAAATTCTTATTGTACGCTTCTTCAACTTTAACAATACTGTTTTTCAGTTCAATAAATACAAGTGGCATTCCGTTGATGAAGATAAGAATATCCGGTCTGCGATAATAAACTTTTCCTTGAATCCACATTTGAGATACTGCTGTAAAAGTATTGTTCTCTGGATGCTCAAAATCAATTAACTTCACAAAGTCAAAATCTTCTTTGCCGTTTCTGCGAACTGCAATTTTTATATTATTACGGATTTGTCTATATAATTTATAGTTAGTATCAACAATATCCGTTCCTGTATAATCTTGTCTTAAAGCCTTAACAATTTCCTTAATTTTGTCTTCGGGAATAGTCGGGTTAATGCATTCAAGCGCAGTTAGCATGATATCAGGAAGAACACATTCTTTCTTAGAAGTTCTTCCTGTTCCATCATTCAAATCATCTCTTTTGCTGGGATCAGCATCACAAACGAGAATATCATATTTAAATGGTTCAGCCTTTAATTTTGCAAGTATAGCCTGTTCTATATCGTCTTCAGATATAAAATTACGCATATGAACACCTCCTTAAACTTCAAGTTTTCCACTCATTAAGCGTGGTAAGAGCATATCTCTTTGCTTGATTAAAATATCATTTTGAAGGTTAATTTTATCAATAACATCTAGCATCGGTATTACATTTTTTGTAAATTTTTTGATTAAATCTTCAGTGGGAAGAAATATTTTTTTATTCATTAGTGTATTGGGTTTCAAGTGTAATACATTTGCACCATTAGCAAATAGTGAAAAATATTTTGAATAAAATCCGTATCTACACATACAATAGAGAAATTGATTTGGTACTTTTGATATAATTTTAACTAAATCGGCTGAAATAACAGACATTCCATCAATAATGGGTATCAACGCAACGGATCCAACTGTTCGTCTATCTTGTGTCATGTCCGTTACTCCTAGTATCAAGTCACCAGCGTTCACAATTTGTGAATTTTTATATTTTCCATTGTATTTTTTTGTTCCTTCTCTTCTGAAACCCCCGTATGCCTGAATATTTTTTAGATTAATCAAATTAATACCATCATCACAATTGATTTCCTCAGATGAATACGATACACCTCGTTCGAATGATACAATATCGCCTAATTGAACATAATTCCAATTGGATGGAACATTCTCTTCAAACTTCACATCCTCATATCCAGGAAAGCGAAATCTTACAAACCATTCCTTATAGAGATTCTCTGCCATTTGCTCTAAGATTTTGATTCGTTTGTTATTGTTTTCGATGAGGTTATCGTAGGCAGACAGAATATCTGCAATTTTTCTTTGTTTAGCAACGTTTATATCCGGAACAAGATATTTCATTATTGCAGTCTGTGTACCTCTAGGCATTTTTGTTCCTTTGGATGTAACTGTGTCATAATTGAAAAAGTTATTATCACTTAATACATAATATAAAAATTTTGAATCAACATCTTCATCTGCTCTGACTACTAATACATCATTTGAACAACTGCCATTTTTATCCGCATACCATATTTTTCTAAAATATGGACGAATATTAGATAAAAGAATATCATTGGGCTTATATGCTGATGCCGTCTTGGAATCAGGCAACGAACTTGCTATAGTTACGCCGCCTTTATCTTTGATCATATTTTCTGTAGAAATATATGATTCGTAGTTAATATCGTGGGTTCTATCTTTTCTCCAAGTTGCACAATCGCTTAGTCTTTTATATTCCATATCATTCACCCAACAATCCTTTCAGATTATTTGCGATGAGTTCTTCAAGTGTCTTTGCCTCAGCACTTAAGGCAGTGAATTCAGCATTTAAAGAATACATTTCTTCTTTAAATTCTTCCTGTGTTAATCCATCATCCTCAATAACCACACCAACATAACGGCCTGCATTAAGAGAGTAGTCTTGATCAATGATTCCATCTTCTCCATCCATAGTTGCGACTTTACAAAGTCCTACAACATCTTCGTATACTCCATTTGGAAATCTTTCTGTTAACCAGTCAATTTGTGTCTGCCAATAATCCTTAGTAAGAACTTGTATATTATCTGAAGTGTCTGGGGCATTTTCAAGATTACATTTATACTCATCAAGCAAGTCAACAAGTGCCTGTGTATCACCATGATATAGTTTTGTTATTACACCAAGGTTCTTTATCTGCTCATCAGAAAATTTTCTATGTGATCTGTCTACTTGTGTGAATACATTTCTTGCATCAATAAATAAAATTTCATTCTTCTTTTCAGTGTAAGACTTCTGTTTATCAAAAAACCAAAGAGTTGCAGGAAGTGTGACTGATGAGAACATATTGGAAGGAAGAGTTACCATCTGTGAGATAATGCCTTCTTCAATCATTTTCTTTCGAATATCATATTCAGACCCTGATGCATCAGATGCGGAATTAGCCATAACAAGTGCAGCTTTACCATGATCATTTAATGCAGTGGCAAAGTATCCAATCCATAAATAGTTTGCGTTAGGCACAGTTTCTTTTTTATCCGATTTTTTCTTAGTTGATTTTGTTTTATTTCTTGGTACACCATATGTATTGAAACGTGCATCGTCAGAAACCTTCTCTACCACAACTTCATCAACATTAAATGGAGGATTGGCCATCACATAATCAAACTGACCAAATGCATTATATGGATCAGAATAGAATGAGTTAGCTTCCGTGATATCTCCACGGACATTATTAAGAAGAAGGTTCATTTTTGCCAATTTTACTGTATCCGGCTCCTTCTCAACACCATAGCATCTAAACTTCATCTGTTCACTTTCACTTGCATTGTGATTATGCATGTACCTCGCAGCCTGTACGAACATGCCACCGGAACCGCAGGCAGGATCCAAGAACTTCTTTTCACCCGGCTGTGGATTCAATACTTCTACCATATATCTAACAACAGTTGCAGGAGTATAGAATGTTCCACCGTCCTTACCTTCTGCAAGTGCGAAGTTACCTAAAAAATATTCATAAATTTCACCAAAGATATCAATAGTGCTGTTTTCAGGAATATCCTTAAAAATACGCACAATGTTAGAAAGAAGTTCTGGTTCTTCTTCTGGTACAAGTTGAGCATATACATCTTTTGGAAGAACACCCTCCATTTTTGGATTTTCTTTCTCGATTTCTTCCATTGCTTTCTTTACAAGAGTCGCTTTGTTCGCATCATCTGGCGCATCATTAATGAAATCATAATAAGCACATTCAGGAAGATAAAATCCACACTTCTCAATAGAAATTTCTTTCTTGGATTTTTCCATACGTCCACCTTTAAAGTGGTTGTATTCTGCATCAATTTCTTCTTTATGTTGTTTATATAAAATATCTGCATATCTAAGGAAGATAAGTCCAAGAATAGGCTGACCATATTTATTTGCAGCTAAATGTGCACTTGCACGAAGAACATCAGCAGAGTGCCATAAGGTATCTTTTAATTCTTTTAATTCTTTATCTGTCATGAAAATATTGCTCCTCTATCTCTATTTTGTAGTCAAACCTAGATTCTCCTATAGTTTCAAAAGAATCTTTATTTTCTAAATAAACGTACAATCAACTTTTAATACTACTAAATTGATATTACACATTCAATTTCAACAATAACGGAAAAAGTAACCCGTTTTTCATGTAAATTTCACTGTTTAAGTAATGTTCATTCTAGAAAATTCATATAACTCGACTTTTCATTTTTTACAATTAATATAACGTTATTATATCAAATATGGATCTATTTTTATAGGACACATCCCCGTTACCATTACAAAAACGTTTTCCATTTTTTTAAAGGAAGTAAAAAAATAAATCAACAATATTGGCATATAAAAACGTCCTTACCTAATGGAAAAGGACGTTTTGCGCGGGCCACTGCCCTAATAAATGTATCTACACACTTATTATGAACTATTTAGAACAAAAAAAAACAACATATATATTTTTATCACAAAGGAAAATTCCACCAAGTCAAAAGAATGTTTAAAAAAGCAAACTGCACTGTTACCTATCTTCAACATATTGAGTTTGGTCCTTTAAAACTAAATGATTTACCATTAGGTGAATTTAGAGCGTTAACCCAAGAAGAATTAGATGCCTTAAAAAGCTAAGAAAGGAGCTGTAACGAGTAAGTGAATTTTATCGCTTATGGAGTTCAGCTCCTCTCTTTTTTTATGATAAAATGCCAAAATGCCCATTTTTCGTACACGGGAACATGTTCTAAAAACGAAATTGGGCTAATTCTTATTTTAATCTAACATAAAATGTAGATTTCCCTCTGCCTTCCCTGCGAAGTTCTCCTTCTGCTACAAGCTTACGAAGTGAACCTTCTATAGAACTCACACTGAGTGCCGGGCATAGTTCTCGAATATCTTGCTTATTGAATTTCCCAATCCTTTGCTGTGTAGCTTTACGAACCATCTCAATTGCCGGAAGTTTCTCTTCTACAATTTCAAATCGGTCTTCAAAATCTTTGTAAGCAGCAAGAATTGTTCCAAGTAAATATTTGATAAAAGGAACTGCGTCCTCTTCTCCTTCATGCCAGCCATCCTGTGAATGCCCCAAAGCCTCATAATACAAATCCTTATTCTTTGCAATTTTGGCTTCAAGCGAGATGTACTTACCCACATAAAATCCACTACGATAAAGTAGCAGAGTTGTAAGCAATCTGCTCATTCTGCCATTACCATCATTAAATGGATGGATACACAGAAAGTCATGTATAAAAATTGGAATAGCCAATAATGGCTCCACCTCATAATTTCCAATTACCTTATTGTACTCTTCACAGATTCTATCAAGAGCCTCTGGTGTTTCAAATGGGGCCAATGGTGTAAACAGCACCTCCGTATGTCCGTCTGGATATGTGGCACTAATATAATTCTGTACAGTCTTGGTTCGCCCAGCGAGTGGATTATTCATATGGCTGCACAATATTTTATGCAACTGTAAAATATAGTTTTGTGTAATAGGAATCGTGTCAAAACTCTCATGGATAATATTTAATACATCACGGTATCCTGCGATTTCCTCTTCATCTCTATTCTTTGGTGTGGTCTTCTCCTTTACCAACTGCTTAATTCTTGTATTGGTTGTTACAATACCCTCTATCGCATTTGAAGCCTCGGTACTCTGAATCTTTGCTATCTCCACAAGTTTCTCCAACTCGTCTGGTCTTTGCTTAAGATATAGTTCTTGTTTCCCTGCGAACTTGTATATTGCTGCTATGAGACCAAGAATTTCTGAATCCCACTTTTCTTCTTTAATTTTTGAATAGTTAAACGGTCTCATTATTTAAACACCTATCTTTCATTTTTCCCTTAAAATATATTGTTTCCCTTAAATTATAATCAGCAATAAGGGAAAGTCAATATATTTAAGGTTATTTTCCCTTAAATTCATTCGTTTTTTGTGGGATAAATAATATAACACAAGAAAAGAAAGAACAGGATCGTCTGCATCAACAAGCACATATTGATGCACTAACACAAGTTGGAAATCGTTATTATTTCCAGGATGAAATGCAGAAAGTATTAGATAGTAAAACATCCGCAACTTTATGTTATTGCGACTCGGATCACCTAAAATATGTCAATGACAACTATGGACATGATAAGGGTGACACATATATTTGCGATTTTGTCGAAATCTTAAAATCAAATATTCGCGAAGATGATATTATTGCTCGTTTAGGAGGAGATGAGTTCTGTATTCTATTTAAAAATGGATCTATCGATTCTATAAGTTCGAAAATGGAGCATATTAACGAAGAATTCTCAAAGCATGCGATTGATTATCCGCAAAGCTTTAGTTTTGGAATTGTCTACATTAATGGAAATGAAGATACTTCTCTACTTAAAATCCTACAAATCGCAGATCAAAGAATGTATGCGCAGAAGCGAACACATAAAATGACAACCATCTAGGTTGTCACTTTTTTAATTTCTTACATAAGCCTTTAATACTTTAATTTCATCACAACCATACGGTTTGATTGTATACTCATTTATACTTGCAGGAATAATAAAGGTTTCTGCATAATGCACAATGAAAGGTTCAAAATTCCCTTCAATAATGGCACTCTTTCCATCAATTAAATTCAACATATTCACTGTACCATGTGTTTTGTGCAATGAATCATTGTTGATTGTATATCTTCTTGTTTCAATGAATTCTAGTTCATGTAAACCCGTATGTTCGATCTTACAATCATTTCCCTCTTCTTTTACTTCATACGTCGCATTGACCAAGTTTTCTTTGACCCATTTTGTCGTACGATCCCATTGAATAACATGTTTTCCATGTTCAATATTGATAGGTCGAGGTAGGCCATCTAAGCCAAGTCTTTGCCAGTCCCACAATTTAAATGTAAAGATATAAGGTGTAGCACTAATTTCTAATACCATCGCATTCTTTCCGGAACAATGACAAGTTCCTGCTGGAATCAAGAAATGATCATGTTTCTTTGCCGGAAACTTATTGATATATTTATCCGCATCAAATACAATTTCACCACGTTGCGCAGACTCTAAATCCGAAATCATTTCAGTTGGTTGAATGCCTTCTTTTAGACCTAAATAAACATGGGCATCTTCCTTAGCATCTAAAATATAGTAACTCTCATCTTGGGTGTAACTCATCCCAAAATTCTTTTTAATATATTCCGTTAATGGATGTACCTGCAAAGATAAGTTTTGTCCTTCCATCGTATCTAGAAAGTCAAAGCGAATCGGAAATTCAGATCCAAACCGAGAATAGACTTGTTCTCCCAATAATTCTTTTGGTTGATACAACACTAGATCCATAGCTGGAAGCTCTACAGTAACTCCATCATAATCAAATAAAATACTGTTTTCTTCTGGCACACCATCAAAACTCCATGCATAATTTGGCTGATTCACATCTAAGTTACAAACTTCCTTCATCCATTGACCGCCCCATACACCTGGATCAAAGTATGGTACTGTACGAAATGGTTTTTGAGCTAATTGTTTTAAACTTTCTGTAAATGTATATCTTGAAATCATTTTTGGATCATTCGCAACATTTGTATCCACCACATAATCAAAACAATCAAAACGCTCAGCTTTATGTTTATCGGCAATACGCCATTCAACAAAATAGCCACGCTTATATTTCTTTAAAATATCTTCATCATAATTATCACAATTATAATTTGGCATAGATTTACGATAACGCAATTGAATTTCCCAACGTGCCATATCAAAGTAGATATACAAATCGCCATGACTTAGTAAGCCAGCTCCAACTCCATAAATGATAGTAGAACCATGATGTTCCTCCACCTTATTTTTAGCTTCTTCTAGCTTTTCTTCATCTATAAAATCCACAAGATTGCCATAATACATCTTGCCAAACACACGATCATCCGTTAGATTATATTTCATTTGTTCGGTCATGGTTTTGCCATCTTTAAAGATATCATGCATGTTAATTTCCAAAGAAAAATTGAAGCGTTTGATCAATTCATATACTTCCTCTTCATCTACACCTGGATAATAATCAAAGACAACAACACATCTATTATTCATTTTACTATTTAATTCATGATAGATTTCATCATATCCACGAAACGCTTTATGATTCTTTATTGTTGTTTTAGGGAAACGATCATATTCCGATTTAAAATTTAAATAACTCATTCTTCCTCCACTTTCAATTCACCATTTTCCTTAAATACTCTTACTGTAAAAGGATGATCCTCTACACGCTTATAATCATGACCCGCATGACTTGGCCACATACATTGCACTTTGAATTCCGTATTACCTGTATTCACAAGGCGATGTGCCAAATGACCATCAATATAGTGTACACTTCCACATTTTACTTTTTCAGCATGACAATGATAATCTTCATCCATCAATAAAAGAAGACCTTCTCCACCCATGCCACAATAGATTTCATCACAATCTAAATTTTCATGGAAATGTCCACGCGTTACATTACATTCCCCATTCACGCATACTGGCTGCATCACAGTCAGTCCATAACACAATCCATCATGTTCATAGGAGTATACTTCATACATAATTTGATCATCTGAAACACTTGAATCCACACTCTTATAGAATGTTTTAGCATTCGAATACAATTTTGTACTCTTTTTAACATCTTCACCTTCAATTACACCATTTAAATAGTCATGAAATACTTTTGCGTCTTTAATTTCCATAATTGCCTCCCATTTAATTGTTATAACATTCAATTTTATTATAGAACTATTGTTATAACATTTCAATATAAAAACAATCACAATATTTATACATCTATAAATATCACTGATTTCCATTATATTATTACTAAATTTCAATTCATTTTTTGAAGTTCACTCCCCATTTACGTGCAAATCACGTATTTTAGTAATGTACAATAAAATGGATCTGATCTAGTGACCAAATCCATTTTTTGCCTTTTGAATACGCAACGTTTTGCCTTTAATTGTCT
>ERZ857745.3354-NODE-3354-length-15434-cov-10.773978_pt1 | contig 15434 bp, 20 predicted proteins | sample MGYA00519699_ERZ857745 | MGnify/ENA primary metagenome ERZ857745 (study PRJEB31778, sample SAMEA3449357) | human gut metagenome | biome: human gut; feature: human-associated habitat; material: faeces | place: United Kingdom | collected 2010/2012 ...
AGCCTATAATGCTACAGAACTTGCAACGGGTATATGTTCCGCTTTACATGGTGATAACAAATACCAATGGTTTCTTAGTTAATGGTATTTGAGAATACATAGGATTGTCAAATACTCAATATCTGAAACTATGAGGAGTTTGTTTTATCTACTTGCTGTGATTGCTACGTTCTTTGTAAGTGTGCTATTATATCCAGTTATGATAATTGGATATATTCTATTGATTGGCTATTGTCTTACTAAGAGATTATAGTACTACTGAAAGGGTATCTATATACTATATATAGGTACTCTTTCTCTATTATTAGCCAGTAGTATAATATTCACTTCTGTTATTAGTGAATGTTTAGCTAATAATCAGTAAGTTAGATATTCCAACTCAAAATTAATATTCACTTTTATTAGTTTCACTATAAAACAGAACGTTATGTCACTTAAATATTCAAGTACAACAGCAGATTATCTGCAATGGAGCGAAGCAATGAACTTAATAAGAAAGTTGGCAAGAGATAATAATTATAAGATGTCACTTCTTATCGCTTTGGGTTGCTTCACAGGTCTAAGAATTTCTGATATTCTTGCCTTAAGGTGGAATCTGATACTAGATGCAGAAGAGTTTACCATTACAGAGATTAAAACAGGGAAGCAAAGGACAATTAGGATTAACATGCAGCTACAACAACATATCAGAGATTGTTATGAGCATATAAATCCAGTTGGCATAAATGCTCCTGTATTGATAAGTCAGAAGGGGACAGTGTACACAGTTCAGAGAATCAATGTCATGCTGAAAGAGATTAAGAAAAAATACAGGCTACAAATAGGCAATTTCAGTTGCCATTCTCTTAGAAAGACCTTTGGCAGACAGGTCTACAACATGAATAACGATAATTCAGAGCTTGCACTTGTTAAGCTCATGGAGCTATTCAATCATTCCAGTGTATCAATTACTAAGAGATACTTGGGATTAAGACAGGAAGAATTATTAAATACCTATGATTGTCTTAGTTTCTGATAATTGAGACTTGAGACAGGATAAACCAGAGATTTTTTATTTATACCCTGAATAGTTCTGTCTCAAATCACAAAAATATGAAGTAGAAATAGCTCTCAACTCTTATTTTAACAGGCAGATTTAATTGCAAAATAAATACCTTTCATTATCTTTGTGCCAATCCTAGAAATAGGAGGACATATTAACGAAAGGCATTTTGTTATTGTCTCTATTCATCGAATCTTGCAAATTTGAAACCATACAGAGACAGTAACAACAATGCCCGTGCTGATGTTTACTTTCTACTCCAGTAGAGTAGCCTGTAATATTATTGGCATGGGTAACTGTTGTTATATCTTGTATGGTAGGTTTTGCAAGAACCTGATGAATGAGGTGTACAATGGTTCCCATGCCTTTTTTGTATGTAGAATTGTATCTATTGGGAACTGGATACAACAAATGATAGACTATGGAACAGGCATATTTACAATTAGTCCCTACCTCTCAAACAGTATGTAGACTGTTAAAATCTTCACTAAATCCAGAGATTAGGCATTTTTATCTTAAAATCTTTGGGCAAATAAACTAAGTAATTATTATATTTGTGACAAAATAAAGTATTATAGCAACCAATTATATGCTATCAGTTCTCTAATACTTTAAATACTATGATTAACTACTTTCTTGGGGAGAATTGGGGAGTATAAATTTACATTTAGAGAGAAGAGGCTATTTTACTAATCTGTAAATGAGAACGCTATACTAAAGTAGAAATATAATTAACCTAATGAATATATAGTTATATGGCACCAACTTTTCGTTTAAGTCCAGAAAGCCTGCAAATGATTGAAAATGTCTGTAATGGCTTTAGAAGATTTGAGAATTATCATATTGTAACAACTGATGATAATTGGAGTACTGGAACATTTCATATTGATGTTTATCACATGGGACGCTTTTGTTCTAAATATATATTTTGTCCTACTCTGAATGGTAAAATTGGTTCAATAGCCATATATGGCGTTGGGCTTTCTGACCATCTAAGAAAAATACAAGCATCTATGATTTGTTTTGGTTTAAGAGTTGAAGAAGTTTACATAGATAATGAAGGGATTAACCCTTATGTAGATGTAACACTGGCTCCTTATTAGAAATGGCATTAAAAAGAAGAAAATGCTTACCTATGCAGATTTCAATAATAATAGTATGAATATTGCATATAAAATTAGACAAATATTAAAATCATAAGGATATGGCAACTGATTATAGCAGATTAATGGATATCATTAATTCAGAAAAAGAAAGAAGTAAAAGGATGATGAGCTCACTAAGAGTTGAGGATAAAACTGCAATTTTGCAACTTGTATGCCAGTTGATACTTTCAGCAGATGGCAGTATGGTAGAGGAAAGGGATAATTGTGTGGTTGATTATGTTCTAAAAGAGTTAGGATATGATACAGATAATGATTCTGGAGCAATTGCAGGTAATATATTGTGGAATCAAGCTACAGAAGCAAATCCTTTTAAAGCTTTCCAGATTGTATCAGAGCTCAATAGGGATGTAAAAAATGAAGTTAGAGTTATATTACTCCAGATTTGTAAAATGGGTGGCAACTTCATGAATAGAGTAAATATAGCCCAACAGATATTTCAAAGGACAAATATTGAATACTATCCTTTATGATTACACTAGCAGAAGCGCAACAGATAACAGTAGAATCTTATAATGATTTGTGTTATAGAAATGGAGGACAGGTTAGAGGGAATGATACAATTTCTGATATAGTGAATGTTGGATGTCACTACCTGTTATCCCATTACAATAATATAGTACAAACAGCTAATAAGGATGAAGTATATAATATTGTTCCGCATAATTATCAATATATGGCAGAAGCCAAAGTTATAGCAGGTGCAATGAAACAATGGTTGCCAGACTTGTTAACTCAACAAAATATTGAAGGAATTGCTTCTATGATTATTCTCAATATTGGTTGGTCTGGAATGTGGGATTTTTTATGTGGTTATTTTAAGCAAGAACATGACAGAGTAATATGAAAACATTCTTACTGGATAGCTTTAATAGATATAAAAGATTCAGTGAAGAACTGGATGTTAAGACTATATTATGTAATAAGTCTTGGTTAATATTCAATGATTGTGGAGATAAGGAATTGTATGTTTTTCAAGAAAACGGTTCTCTCATTGCGTCAGTAAATGGCAATGTTACCAATGCTAAATGGCAATACATACCTGCCAATAAATCTCTTGTTGTTTCTTTCAGGGAACAATCATTTATGTTTCATCCTTCATTTATTAATAATGTCATATTCGCTTTACAGCAAGATGGCACAGAAAGATTTGCCTTTATGATAAATGAAGAGCAAAGTGAATCTTTTTATCCTAAATCTCTTAAAGAACTGAATAACTATTTTGAAGGAATAGAACGTAAAAGAATTGAAGCGGAAGAACAAGAGAAAAGATGGTTGATTGAGCAACAACGGAAAGAACAGCAACGCATAGAGGAAGAGTATAAAAGACAGCAACAATATCGTATAGAGCAGGAAAGACTACGACAAGAAGAAGCTAGAAGAGCAGAGGAAGAAAGAAGAATCGAACAAGAGAAACTTGCGAAAACCAAGAAAGAGAATGATATACTAAAACAATATAAACTATTTTTGGCAGCAAAAGTTTTAGGCTATATTTTAATAGCAAGTATTACTGCAACGCTTACAATTTTGGCATATAACACTTCTACTGACGGAGCTTGGCTTATTGTTCCACCAATAGTTCTTTGTATATTATATTGTGGTTATAAAATATCTATTTCATGGTTACGAAAAAAAATATTAACCCATCATTTGAGAACTGAGAAAAAGAAAAAAGAGAAGGAAGAAGCAGAGATAGAAAATGCGTTTAAGATACAAAATAAGCTTAATAGTAATAAAGATGCTCGTGAATTAGCTAAGCAAATATTATTAAGAGTAGAAAATCTCAATACCCACTATGGGTTGAAATTTAGAGTTAATTGGATATGTCCTAATAAAACATACAAAGAAGTATCCTTAATAATCAATAATGGAAGTGATGTCCTTCTATACGAACATTTGGCTATTTGGGGTAGTCAAGAAATTAAATTAAAAGAGGTGAAACCAACAATTAGAATTACTTTAAGACTCATTTGGGATAACATACCTGTTTATAAAATCATTTTAATAAATAAAGAATGAAGGTGTTTAGAATATTAATAGTATTGATTGTATTGAGTACAGGATTTTATTCTTGTACAAATAAAGAAAATAGAACTAGAGATAATGTCATTGACAGCACCTTACAGGTTAATGTTACCTCTATTCTGGAAGAAAAATTATCAGAGATAAATGCCCAATCTGGGCAAGTTATAGTTATGGAAGTTCAGACAGGGCAAATTAAGGCTTTAGTTGGACTTACTAAGAAAGACAGTACGAACTACCAATCATGCGAGAACTTCTCTGTATGGCAGTCTACAGGTCTGATGCACCCAATATCGCTATTGGTAGCTTTAGAAACTGGTAAGGTGAAATTGAGTGATAAGGTTGATACAGGAGATGGTATCTATCAAGTTCATGGCAGAGAGCTTAAAGACCATAATTGGCATAGAGGTGGATATGGCGAGCTTACAGTACAAGAAGGATTGGCAGCTAGTTCCAATATTGCCATTTATAAGACTATGGAGAAGGCTTTTGGTGATAATCCCCAAGCATACTTTGATTTACTTACTAATATGAGCTATGGTAAACCGGATAGTATTACAGGAATAGCCAATCTAAAGCCTGCACACTTTGTAACTCCTAAAGATAACAACTGGACAAAGACAGCCTTTGTATGGTCTAGTATTGGTTATAACCAACATGTATCGCCAATCCAAATACTAACCTTCTATAATGCTATTGCTAATAATGGGAAGATGATACAGCCTCAACTATTTAAGGATAGTGTAGTAGTTATTAATCCACAAATAGCAAGTAGGGCTAGTATTGATAGCTTGAAACTGGCACTAGCATTTAATATTACTGACGGATTGGGTCACCCTGCCAAGTCTGATAAGGTACTAGTTGCAGGTATGCAGGGAACTAGTTCATTATCTACTAATGAGGATAGTACTAAGGGTATGTATGCGGTAGAGTTCTGTGGTTACTTCCCTACTGATAATCCCAAGTATAGTATTATTGTATCTATTAATAAGACTGGATTACCTGCAAGTGGTGGACTAATGGCAGGTGATGTATTTAGGAAAATAATAGTAAATTTAAAACAGAATTGAAATGACAAAAATGTCTCAATGTAGTACATGTATTGGAGATGGAGTTCATTGTGAACATTATCGACCAACTGATGACAGTCCTTGTCCTAATTATATATTTGATACTTCAAGTACGGAACAAGGTACTATTAAATATGAAGTTAAGAAAGCTTTGTATCGATATATTATGCGAATTGCTATAGCCCTTATACTTCTTCCTCTTATTGGAGCAGTAACTTTTAAGACTTATATATTTATAATTCTTTATCTAGTTTTTTTCGTTTCTCTCTATTTAGTAATTGCACACTTTGATAGTATATTGCGATTTGTTAAGGGGAAATTATGGAATAGAAAGATAAAACATCATAAAACAAGGAACTTACAAAGGCACAAGAACTAATTAAATTTGAAGAAACTGTTTATCGCATAATTTCTACACAAATAGAATATGGAAGGTTGGATAGTTTTAGGCTTAATACTAATAGTTATCGCCTATTTCTTTGGCAGGATTGGATTTGCATTTGAGGAAGATAAGGAACAGTCTGAATATGCAAAAACAAATGACGCTATTGATAAAGCAATTGATGCAGAAGATAACAAGACACGAAATCTAGTTATCAGTACGCTGAAGGAGATTGGTTGTCAACCAGAAGTTGATGATGAAGATAGAATCTGTTTTAAATACCAAGGTGAGGAGTTTTTTATAGATGCAGATAACAATTATCAGTTTGTCACTCTCTGGGACACTTGGTGGCTATGTGTAGATTTGGATAATGCCAATGTTGAGAATTTAAAGGAAGCAATAAACTTGAATAATATAAATACTATTGTTTCCACTGTCTATTCCATTGATGAAGATAATAACCAGATGGGAATACATTGCAAGGCAATAATTGTATTTACTCCTTCAATAACAAACAGAGGAAATTATTTGAAAACAATACTCAATGATTGTTTCAAGGCTCATGATTTACTAAAAGAACGGTTTATACGTCTTAATTTCAAACAAGAGAAACATGAAGCCAAAAGGGTAGTTATAAAAGGATTTAATTAATAATATCATGAAGAAGTTTTTTAGTTCTATGTTTAATACTTCTCCCCAAGTAAAGAATATCTCAAAAGATAAGGAAGAAGATGATTGGGTTGATAGATTAGAGAATGAAATGTTTCTGTCAAATGAATTTAGGTTTCAACACCAAAATGAAAAGTATCAATTACGTGCTACTCCTAATGAGAAAGTGACTTTAGGGGTATTACTTAATAGGACTTTTGATATAAGGCAAGAAGAAGTTTCTGATTTATATATTGTTACAGATAACATACGTGAGAAAAAAGGAAGGCTTATTGTTGACGGAAATGAAATCTGGAACTTTGATTTATGTAATGCAGTCCTTATCAAACATGATAATGGAGATATAGGCTATAGATTTAGTGAAAATGTTGTCTTGTCTATTTCCTATAGAAAGGGTTATGCCAAACAGGAAGATAATGACAAATCCATTGGCAGAGTGAATGACACTATCATTGTACATTTAAGAGGATGTGGCGGTGGAAAAGATACATGGTTTATTCGTGCATCTATTATGCTGCCAACATTTAGCCATGAAGGAGATAAGACATATACTAGAACCGCGAATCAACCTCAAATATTAAGTGTTTTGTTTGCCTATGACAATACAAGTCCAGAACAAAGAATAGAAGAGTATAAGGCTATTCATGACAGAGCGATTGAGAAATTTAACAATGGGGAAGAACTGGAGTTTAATGAGTATTGTATTATCTCTCAAATGATACCTACCATTGGAAAGGATTTTTATTGGGGTAATGAAGTTTTAAAAGAAAATAGATATTGGGATGCAATTATATATTTGGAGAATGTGTATCATGCTTTACGAGAAAGTTGGCTAAAAGGCAATATTACAGATGAGGATAAAAAGATGTTTTACCAAACCTGTTACATTATGGGATATTGTTATGCGGAAATGTGTTTATATGAGAAAGCTCTTTTTTATCTGGAAATAGTTCGTCCGTTAAATAACATTACATACAACATAGAATACATAAACTGTTTAGCAAATAGTAGAGATATAAGGGCTATTTACACTATTCATGATGAACTTAATCAATTGGCACAATTAAAAGAAAATGAGATTACGGATAGTGTTATATATTATCACAATTTCTTGCGTAGAAGAAGAGCATACACCTTTGTTGACATGGGACGGTTAGATGATGCAGAGGAAGCATTTAAGGAAATGTTGAATGAAGATGCAAATAAGGAATATGCCAAAGGCGAGTTGGAGTATATTCAAGAACTGAAAAAACGAGAGAGTATTGAAGGTTAAATAAAAGGTTTATAGAAAATAATTTCTTATAAGTGGTGGATTTACGGTATGTAATGTATTTAGACAAATTGTAGATACAATGAACTTCTAACCAATAAACAGATTTGCAATGACAGAAAGAATAGCAAATGTAACTAACGACTTCGATTCATTATGCAACATTTGCATAGAAGTCTTGGAAGGACTATCCCAAGACCTTGGAATGAGTTATGGAGAATTGAATGTGTGGTTGTTTGTAATCATTCAACCTGCATTGATACTGATATTCTTTACCACAACTGTAATTCTTACTATAAGGCTTTACAGAAAGAATAAGGACTTTAAACGTGGAAACTTAATCACTGCTTCAATATCTACCATAGTTATAATTGCATTTGTTATTGCTATGCTATTAGGTACTGCCTATGTATTTCTAATCTTAGCAGTAGGAAGTAGGGGAATTAATGAACCTGTTTGAGTTTAGGCAAGTGATGTATTTAAGAAGATTATTTTATACAACAATCAACATTCTGATAACAACGATAAATGAATGAAAGGGGAACGGTAATCATGTTAAAATTACAAGAGAATAAAAAGTAGCTTATTGATATATTGAAAAAATAGGCTACGAACCAGAAATGGAAGAAACAACTGGAAAAGTAAAATTTATAACTCGTTATCAAGAGTGTATCTATATTGGTAGTGACGATAAATCTCCATTTATTGTTATTTGGGATATAAATTGGGCAAAAATAAGTTTAGACAACCCTAATATTAATAGGGGAATAGAAACTATAAATCAAACCAATATCCATGGTATAGCAACTATATGTTATTCTATTGATGAAACAGAGAGGGTGCTTGGATTAAACTCCAAACATGAAATTCCATTCATAGTGGAAATTCCTCATATAGAAAGTTATCTTTATACCAACATAAGTTGTTCTTATAGTGCACGTGAAGATTTCTTTAACAAGTTGGAATATCAGAATATCCATTTGGAAAAATCTAAAGAAAGACTAAGACCAATAGGTTGGAATATGCTTCATAAAGCACCTCCAATTAAAAGATGGTTATATATTGGAACAGCATTTAATCATTCATACTAATCTAATAATCAGAGAAATGAGAATATGAAAAACAATATTCTAATAGGTGCAATAGCAGGAGATATAATAGGTTCTGTTTATGAATTCCGTTCAATAAAGACTACAGACTTTGAGCTATTTTTTGATTATTCCACTTTTACAGATGACACTGTTATGACTGTTGCAAATGCAGATTGGTTATTAACAGGTGATAGTCTTTTAGGAATAATGCAAGACTATGGGCATAGTTATCAAGCTAATTATGGCGGTTGGTTTCAATCATGGTTAAGAGAAGAAAATCCTCAACCATACGGCAGTTGGGGAAATGGTTCTGCCATGCGAGTAAGTCCGATTGGTTGGGCTTTTGATACTCTGGAAGAAACTTTAGATACAGCTAAACGAAGTGCAGAAGTCACACATAATCATCCAGAAGGAATAAAAGGAGCACAGGCTACAGCAGCTTGTATATACTTGGCTCGTACTGGTAAATCTAAGCAGGAGATTAAAGAGTATGTTGAAACTACATTTGGATATAATTTAAATAGAACTTGTGATGATATAAGACCTACATACCACTTCAATGAAAGCTGTCAAAGTACAGTACCAGAATCTATTATCGCTTTCTTGGAGAGTACGGATTATGAAAGCGCTATCCGTCTTACTATATCTTTAGGTGGCGATGCTGATACAATGGGGGCTATTACAGGTGGAATAGCAGAAGCATATTATAAAGAAATACCTCAATACATCGTATATGAAGTGCTTAAAAGGTTACCAAATGAATTTATTGATATAATGCAGAAGTTTTATGAGAAGTTTGTTAAATGATAAGATTGTAGATATGGCTATTGATGCAGAAGATAATAAAACAAGAAATTTGGTTATTAGAACTTTGAGAGAGATTGGTTGTCAGCCAGAAGTTGATGATGATATTTGTTTTAAATACCAAGGTGAGGAGTTTTTTATTGATGCGGATAATAGGGAACCTTTCATTACACTATGGAATATATTTGGAGTGCCTTTAACCATAGATGTAAACATTATGAAAGAAGCTATAAATCAAACTAATCGGGAGGGATGTATCACTTCGTCATATTCCATTAATATAAAAAGAAATATTATGGTTATATATTGTAAGAGCCATTTGCCATTTATATATGGAATACCTGCAATTCAAGAATATCTGCAATGTAATCTTGACAATTTTTCTTGGACATATCAATATTTAATGGATAAACATAATTCTTTAAAAGAGAATCCTACAATGCAGAGTTCAAAAGAACGAATCGTTATAAAAGGTTTTAACACCAAAAGTGATAATGAATAAGAAGAAAGGTGCATTTTTGGTATGCACCAGCCTTTTTACTAAAGAGAACCATAACTATTCTTCTTTATGGTTCTCTTTAACTATTTATTAAGCAGCATTCATTTGTTCCATTACATCGTTTGCGTCTTTTTCAGCTTTGTTTATATCGGTTTTGTTTATGACGTTTTGTTTTGAATAATCGGACTTACGTACTAATTGTACTTTACACATATTGTATAATACACCTACAATTAAAACCATATTTTCTATAACAAGCTGTTCTTCTATTGATAGATTATACCAATTTACACGTTTTTCACCATACGACTCAATAATATTCCGCATCTTATTAAGTTGTTTCAAATACAACGAATACATGCGCAATAATGTAGCATTATATCTTTCAGCAGTTCTTTGCAAATCATAAAGATAGTTACATATATCATTGATTTTTTGTTCATTAGAAATCATTTGTTCCCATACTTTATCCGCTTTACTCGAAAGTTTAGAACCTGTACAGCTAAATATGACACCTCCAACTAATAAACCTGCGCCTAATGTCGTAGCACCTAAAATAGTAGTACCCAATGCTATTCCACCACCTCCTGCAGCAAGTGAACCGCCGCCAAGAGCGGCAAGAGTTGCATTTGTTGCAGCAGCTCCACTTAAAACTGAAATTGCAGTTCCTGTTGAAGCCGTACCAAGAGCCATGATAGCAGCCGTCGTTGCACCTGATGCAGCAAATCCCCCAGCTGTACCTAAAGCAGCCCCACCTAAACCTCCAATAAGAACACTAGCTCCGACAGATGCTTTCTTGATTTCTTCACCTTCAAACTTTGGTATTGAGACATTACCAATTTTTATATCTGCAAACTCAGGTCGACATTTAATTCGTTCAAACAAACCGGAGAATAGTTGAAGTTCGGAAAGGACTTTCATTTCATTCTCACCCAAGATATCCATAGCCTTACAAGCATTTTTATTCATCCTTTCAAGGCGAGCATTGTTTGAATCATTCCTTTTTTGAGCCTTTTTTAACTTATCATTGGCTTGTTTCATCTTAACACCGCCATGAACTCCCAATCCTACACCTGATGTCCCTGCAACAGCAGCTGCTATTCCTAAGATTAATGGTAATGGCATAGCTATTCTCCTTTCTCTACTAAATTAACTAATGACATATAAGCTGACATATAAGCATCTTCTAAATTAATCGCTTGTTCTATAAATGTTCTATCAATTTTAAAAATATTTGCCAACTGTTGTACTAGAGCCTTTTCTTCAGCAGCATAGTTTCCGTCAGCAAACGCCAATGCCAGCAACTCTAAAAATACAATTCTTTTTGTTTGGACTGTCGAGTTCATCGCAAATTCCTCAATGATTTTATCAATATCTCCTTGTCCTTCAAAGTTACAAACAGGAATCTGGATTTCATTTGAGTAAACAGATAAAATCTGTTTTTCAGACTCTTCAACAGCACCATCGGCTTTTATTACTGCCACGGCAAGTTTCATAAAATTCTCTTTTTCTGTAGGATTGAGTGAATTTAAAAACATAGCTCATTATTTTTTAGTTTGTTACATATTTCATAGTTGAGTTTATAAAACTCATCACGAGTGTATTCCTCTTTGAAAAATTGTTCGTAGCAATCGTCTATCCGGCAAAGCAAGGGTCTTTCATTATAAATACTACAAAGATTGCCTTTCAAGTATTTACAAATTCCATCACCTCTATCCAAATCAGCATAAATTGATATACCTTGTAGATTTCTACAACATTCTCCGCATTTATTACACCTAAACATTAGCTTCGTAATATTAACAAAATTTTAATTTACTATTGGGGTCAGCCATAAACGAATTCATTTCTTTGTGATTACCAAAAGGTAATTTAATTTCCAATCTTTCGCATACATCTCTCAAAGCAAAATTCAATTCTTGCTGATTATTAGCATTCTCTAAGATAGATACAGCCTCACTATAAGATTGTGTTTCTTTTTGGAATGTGACCACATCTATATCCATCAATTTAGCGCAATATTCTTCCAACAGCTGTGCTTGCGTTCGATAATATACCACAATGTCATCAACGGTCGGAATTGAATTAAGCACTTGTACTATCTTATTAACAGTGGAATTTTTATCCAAAAGATATAACAATGAGCAACTCAATATGCCTGTGACAAGTGTTCCGCAAAACGTTTGCACAATGTTCCCAACGACAGGTATTGCTGCAACTCCTGTTTTGGCTATCAAATCGCCAACCATTGTGCCAGCAACAACGCTGGCTCCTGTTGCTATAATTTTTGCAGCCGCCCTAAATTGTTCACCGAAAGGAAGAAAATCAGGGTTGAACAAGAGTATTTTAGTCGCTTCAACTAAAGAAGCCCACGATTGACGGATAATCCTTATCACATTCTTAGCTGTAGCAAAGAATATATTACAAAGCGTTGTGGTTAAGGAAGCCAATATTCCTCCTACTGCACCTTCTATAAACTTATGCCATAGCTCTTTGTACTTGAGTTTGGCATTTTCTAAACCTTTTTTTACTCCCGAAGCTATATTGTTAAATAACGTCCTGCCGTCCTCCTTGCCTTGTCTTATTTCATCTCGGACGGCAAACCATATTTCACTGAAAAATAATCCAAGTGCCTGACGCAATCCCATAGCAATACCAACCTTTCCCGCGGCTTTTACTGTGTCCTTGAAAAAAGCTGGATTTGTGTAATAAGTTCGGTTTATTTTTTCATTATAGGCTTTTCTTGCCTGTTTGTCTTTTTCAAGCATTCTTTTTTTTGTCTCTTCATCAAGTTCGGGATGAGCTTTTATATATTCTTGAATGCTTTTGTCTTGCATTGAAGCATTTAAACTCTTATTTGTCCAACCAAAATTATCTTCAGAATCAGCAAGTTCTTTTCCAACTAATCCAGATAAAAGACGTCCTTTATCTTCATGTATTTCTTTTGCAGCTATTATATGGTCTAATTCCGCTTTTTTATTTGGTGGTATAGATTTTGTATGCCCATAAAAGCCTATATCTTCATTGGTATATTCATCTTTTATGTTTTTTCCTGTAGCTTGCCATTTTTCTCTTGCTTCATGTTTCTTTTGCTGAAAATTACCTCCTTTATGATAAGCTATACCATCATAATTCCCTCTGTTATTATAGGCCTCTTCATTCCTCTTATTCTTATATTTCATTTGTCCATCTTTTCCAATCTGCCGCACATTATTAATTGTATCAACATCACCTCCGTGTTGGTCACGCACTAAAAAGTCAAGTCCAAACGATGTAATAAGGCTTTGTATTACCACACGCTCATACTGTTCAAATATGCTATTATACACATTTGTTTCAGTATCATAGTTTCTGTCTATTTGCTTCACAAAGTTCTCAACCATAATCTTTTAAGGTCTTTAATCAAAAATACGAAGCGCGGAATTGTAATGCAACCTTTGCCCCTTTGAATAATTTCCCACATTTTGCAACAAGGTAGCATAACGCTTCTGTTTTACTAATTCAATTACAAATATAATAATTATTAATTATATAAATAATATCTTTTTATCAAAAAAACTTAGATTTAATAGACGCATTAATATATGAACGAATAAAAAGGGGACAAATTAATTGCACCCTTAAAAACTGATTCAACTAATTATCTATTATACAAGAAGGCGGCATTTGAACTATCTATCAAATGTCGCCTTTTTAATTCATTTCCTTCTCTTCTTAACTAATTTATGCTTATCCTTCTTAGCTGAGTTTGAGAATAGTTGCTCTAACATTTCCCTTGTAATAGGTCTGTATATAATATCTGTATATGTAGTTTCTCTAATCTCTTGTGGTAAATAAGAAATCACGGTGCTCTTTTTGGGTGTTACTTGCATATTTTTGTAGAAATAAATAGGTTGGTAATTGATTTATCTACAGCAAAGGTACAGATAAGAATCAGGTAAATCTAATACAAGATATACATTCTGGATTATTAGAATATATGTGCGTATATCTTCAAAAGGATGCGAGTTGAGATAACAAGCAAAGCAATTCTTGTAACTGATTCATGACAGATATTTATGATTTTATTTTTTCTACCTGTGAGATATGATGAAACTAAGTCATTGATAAGGTGGTAAGTGAAATTTCATTTACTGCCTTATTTTTTTATCTAATTCTTTCTATCTTTAAGGCATAATTTAAGATTAGAGATATGGAAGATATAAAGCCAATAGATAAGTTTACATTAGACAAATATGTAAAAGAAGAAGATGATTTACTAGAATATGTAGAAATGTTGGGTTGTAAATGTCACCCTGACTATGATTTCATAAGGGTTAAAAAGGAGATAGAGGATAAAGCAGAGACAAATGAAACAGAAGTAGCAACAGAACAACAAGCAGCAACAGAAGAAGAAGAAGAAACAAAGTACGTATTCATGGGTACAACTGTAACACAAGAATTTAAGAAACGGTACAATGCAAAAGTGCTTAATGCTCGCTATACATTTGAGAAATATATACAGTATAAGGATATACAAAATACTTTGGAAGCACTAAATATAGATAGAGAAAAATTCTGGTATCTATTATTGTTTGTTTCTGATTACATTTATGGAAGTTGTTTGGAAGGAATTAAGGTTAAAGAAACTTCAAGAGTATTAGTGGAGAAACTCATGCAACAGCTTGGGAAGAATATTGGTAATAGTGGCTGTATATTATCTTTTATAAAACCAATGACACTAACATTAAAATTACAGGAAAAACATCGCTCTATAGAAATCGACGACCCTATATCATTAGCTTACATTTATCTTGTATATGAAGCAGGGAAGGACTATTTCAGTAATGATAAGCCAACAAGATTTGATACACAAGGAATAGATAGAAAAGGCAAAGACACAGAATATAAAACTATTCTAGTAGCAATGTTCTATAAATTATTGAAGAGTTTCTTTAAACTATTGCCCAAAACAAATACAAGTAAATCTGCAAAAGCATATAGTACAGTTTCTTTGAATAAGACACTATTAATTTCAAGACTTGTTTATTTGACTAACCTATCCAAAGACAAACGGTATACGGGAGTTGATGAGAAAAATAGCAAGCTGTGTCCTAACTTCATAAAAGACCAGATAAAATCTTACAAAGATTATGAAATTCTTAGAGCTAACAAATTTTATAAATGATTCATCAAGGAGGGGTAAATTTATTGGGCTGTTTTTACCCCTCTTACCACCTCTCAAAACATTGCCTTTATTCATATTTCCATTGTAATTTTGCCACCAGAAAGGAACGAAAGTAGAAATGTTTCTACTGGGCAGTCTGATTTTTAATTATGAATAAAAAAAACGAATTAGCACTTCAAGTTTTAACACTAGCAGTGCTGGCAAGTAAAGGAATCAAGATAGCTAGGCTATCAGGTAATCGTAACTTTGACGAAA
>ERZ857745.3359-NODE-3359-length-15417-cov-21.634097_pt1 | contig 15417 bp, 8 predicted proteins | sample MGYA00519699_ERZ857745 | MGnify/ENA primary metagenome ERZ857745 (study PRJEB31778, sample SAMEA3449357) | human gut metagenome | biome: human gut; feature: human-associated habitat; material: faeces | place: United Kingdom | collected 2010/2012 ...
GCGAACCCGTGTCGGTGTTAGACTTGCCGTACTGGCCGAAAAGCTCCTGCTTTTTTTCTGCTGTTAAATAAGCCATTTTGTAAAAGTTTATTTAAGTTCCACTCTACGACGCATTCCCCTTACCGTGAATAACGCCAGAGCGTTGGGCAAAGGTACGAAATAAATAGGAATTGCGCATGAAAAATGAAAAATTATTTGTCTTTTCGGCCACGACGGGCGTCAGATCGGCGGGAAAATCGTATTTTTGCCCCTAAACGGATGAAAATTATGCTGCACAGAGGATTTTTCGCCTGTCTCGCGGCGCTTGCCGCGCTGCTTTCCGCAGGGTGTTCGGCGCCGGCTGACTATACGGTCGTCGAGGGTACGATGCTCGGTACGACGATGCGTGTGGTGGCCGATGTGAAGGATGCCACGCCGCAGGAGCTTTATGCGGCTGCGATGGAGCTCGACCGTGAGGCCAAGGCCTCGATGTCGATCTTCGACCCGACGTCGCTCCTGAGCCGCCTGAACCGCAACGAAACGGACAGCGTCGATCGCCACATAGCCTTCAACCTCCGGCTGGCCGACAGCATCGGGGCGTTGAGCGACGGCCGCTACGACGTGACGGTCAAGCCGCTGGTCGAGGCGTGGGGCTTCGCCGGGCGCGAGGCCCAGGCGCATCCGAACGTCGATTCGATCCTCGCCTTCGTCGGCCGCGACAAGGTGCGCATCGAGCAGGGGCGGCTCGTCAAGAGCGATCCGCGTGTCGAGCTCGACTTCAACTCGGTGGCCAAGGGCTACACGGTGGACCTGCTTGCTGCGCTGGTCGAGCGCTTCGGCGCGGAGAACTACATCGTCGATATCGGCGGCGAGGTGCGTTGCCGGGGTGTGAACCGCTCGGGCGATCCGTGGCGGATCGGGGTCGAGACCCCCTTCGACGGCAACATGACCGACGGCGAATACCTCCAGAAGCGGATCCGCATGAGCGGGGGCGGGTTGGCTACCTCGGGCAACTACCGCCGCTTCTACCTCGATGCCGAAGGGAACAAGGTGGCCCATACGATCGACCCGCGCACCGGGCGCAGCATCCTCTCGCGCCTGCTTTCGGTGACGGTCGTGGCACCGACCTGCGCCGAGGCCGACGCGCTGGGGACGATGTTCCTGGCCATGGGTGCCGACGACGCCCTGGAGGCCGTCGGCCGGATGCCCGACGCGAAGGTCTACTTCATCCTTGCCGGCAAGGACGGGGCGTACGAGGAGTATGTCTCGCCGGCGATGTCCGCGCTGATCATGGAGTGAGCGGACTCCCGGCAACCGGTCCGCTTCCGGGGAAACCGCTTCCCGGCCCGGCGGCCCGATTCTGCGGCGGTCCCGGCGGCAGCCGCGCAACGCGATAAAGGAATGATATGAAAACTGCGCTATTTCTTTACAACCCCCAGTCGGGGAAGGGACGCATCGACCGCTGTGTCGGCGAGATCTGTACGGTGTTCGGCGCCTACGGTTACGAGGTGCGGCCCCAGGAGGTCGATTTCGACACGAATCCGTTCGATGGCAACGAAACGATCGACCTGATGGTCGTGGCGGGCGGCGACGGGTCGGTGAACTTCGTGCTGAATGCCATGAAACGCAAGGGACTCGATATCCCGATCGGCGTGATTCCGGCCGGTACGGCCAACGACTTTGCCGGGGCGCTCGGCATGTCGCCCGAGCCGTTGGAGGCGGCCCGCCAGATCGCCTCGGGGGTCGAGCAGCGGGTCGATTGCGGCCGGGTGAACGACCTCTATTTTGTCAATATCTTCAGTTTCGGGATCTTCACCACCACCTCGCAGCGCACGCCCGACGAGCGCAAGCACCGCATCGGTCGCCTGGCCTACATCATCGAGGGAGTCAAGGAGGTGACCTCGATGCATGCCGTGCCGCTGGAGATTGAGGCCGACGGCGAACGTTTTGATCTCCGTTCGCTGATGGTGCTGATTTTCAACGGCGAGACCGCCGGAGGCTTCCACCTGGCGCGGCGTTCGTCGATCCGCGACGGACTGCTCGACTGCATCCTGCTCGAGAAGAAGAACATCCTCCACTCGACCTTCGCCATGGGGCAGTACCTGCTGGGCGGCAATCCGAAGATCGTGCGGCACCTGCAGGCACGGCGGATCGATATCCGCTCGACGGTCAATGAACCGACCGACGTGGACGGACAGCGCGGCGCCGAGTTCCCGCTGCACATCGAGTGCCTGCCGGGGGCCTTGCGCGTACAGTGCCCGCCCGCGGCCGGGGAGTGAGTGGCCCGGAAGTCCATCCTTGCGTCCTCTCCCCGGCTTTTCAGGGGCGCGAGAGTGATCTGAGAGGCCCTTTTCGGCATTTTCCGTTTGGTCGTTTGGCGGGAATTCGTTATATTTGTCGGAAAGCGTGATTGATTACATGGCGGAGCACGGCAAAACGGGACGCGCGGCGCACGACAGTGGCCGCGAGAGTCTGCACAAGGTCTCCATCTCCCGGATCAAGAAGGAGATGAGTGACGTATTTTATCTTTCGGACGATCTGGTGATTGCGACCCTCTCGGCACAGAACAACACGACGTCCGACTATCCGGCGACGATCGACGGATTTTCGGCCATCATCATGATGGCAGGCGAGGCCACCGTCTCGATCGACATGAAGACCTATCAGGTGCGGCCCAACACGATCGTCTTCTTCAATCCCAACAGCATCATCCGCACGATCAAATGTTCTTCGAACGCTGCGGCCTATTTTCTGGCCTTCTCGAAGTCGTTCGTCAATGAGATCCAGATCGATCTCTCGACTTCGCTGCCCGTCTACATGCGTTTCGGCAAGGCCCCGCTGCTTCCCGTGACGCCGCAGGACGTCGAGGAGATCCGGCAGCTGTTCCAGATGATCAAGACGATGCTGCGCAGCGACAAGGAGCGCTACCGCCACGAGATCATCCGCACGCTCTTCACCACGGCCTTCTATATCATCACCGAGATCAACCAGCGCGAGCGGACCGATACGGTCAAGCAGGGGCGTTGCGAGGTGCTCTTCAACGAGTTTATGTCGCTGCTCCAGCGTTACAACAAGCAGGAGCGGAACGTGAGCTTCTATGCCAAGCAGCTCAACATCACGCCCAAATACCTCTCCTCGGTGGTCAAGGAGGTGAGCGGCAAGACCGCCGCCCGGTGGATCGACGAATCGGTGATCCTCGAGGCAAAGACCCTGCTGAAGTATTCGGGCATGAGCATCCAGGAGATCGCTTACCACCTGAACTTCTCGACGCAGTCCTTCTTCGGCAAGTATTTCAAGCAGCATACCGGCACTTCGCCCTCGCGTTACAAACGCAAGGGGTGAGTGTTGCAGAACGGTGATTCGACAGCGAGGCCCGCATCCGAAAGGATGCGGGCCTCGTCTGTTTCAGTGTGTTCCGTCGCGCTATTTACGCTTCGAGGCGGCTTTGGCTGCTACGGCCTTGTCCAACTCGATGATGAAGTCCGAGAGGACGTTCATGTAGTTGATGAAGGCGTCGTAGGCCGAGTCGTAGGGGTTGAAGTAGGAGTGCACGTCTCCGTCCGAAAGCCACTTCGTCGCCATGTAGTAGAAGTGGTCGGAGGTCTGCATGAAACTCCACACATAGTCGAAATCGGGGCTCTTCAGCGCGGCGATCTTCTCCTTCTGTGCATAGAGTTTCGAGAAGGCTTCGTTCTGGAGTTCGTTGCCGAGCCATGCCGTCACGTCGCGCTCCTCGTCGGCCCACGACATCACGTGCGGGCAGTGGAGTACCGAGACGGGCTGGTACTTCTTGGCGGCTTCGCTCACCGTGGCGAACTCCAGCTGGCCCTTCTGCGCGAGGATGGCCTTCGGCAGGGCGCGCATGAATTCGAAGATGCCCGTATCGGCGGTCTGGTGCTCGCCGAAGGTCTCGTAGTCCATGAAGAGGTTGATCACTTCGCCCGGGGTCTCCTCCGACGAGAGCCACTTCACGTACTTGTCGGCCGTCAGCGGCCACTGGTCCCAACTCTGGTTCGAGAAGCGGAAGGCAATGTCGTCCGAGAGCTTGTAGTTGCGCAGCAGCAGACGGAGTTTCTGGTCCACGGCGTTGGCGTAGACGTAGTTGGGCGACTTCCAGCCCAGCACGTGCTTGGCTCCCTCGGCAAGCATCGTGCGGAAGCCCATCTCGGCGACCATGGCGCCGATGTCGTCCGAGTAGATCAGCTCCGTATTGCGGAAGGCCGTGGGTTTCACGCCGAACTCCTTCTTGAGCATGGCGGTATGGAGCTTGACCTGCTCGACGAAGTCCTCCTTCGACGCAAGCGATGCGAGCGAGTGGGAGTAGGTCTCGGCGAGGAACTCCACGCAGCCCGTGGCGGCGAGCTCCTTGAACGAGTCGAGGACCTCGGGGGCATAGGCCCGCATCTGTTCGACGGCGATTCCCGTGATGGAGAACGAGCAGCGGAATTTACCCTTGTTTTCCTTGATGAGCTTCAGCAGCAGGGCGTTCATCGGCAGGTAGCACTGCCGGGCCACCTTCTGCATGATGGAGCGGTTCAACAGGTCGTCCAGGTAGTTGTGGTCCTTGCCCATGTTGAAGAAGCGGTATTTCTTCAGACGCCAGGGCTGATGTACCTGAAAATAGAGACAAACGGTTTTCATAAAAGGGTGGTGTATGTTTATTTGTTCTTACTCTCTTCGATCACGGCTTCGTAGACCGACTTGATCTTGGCCGCAGCGTCGTTCCACTTGAGGTTCGTAACCTCTTCGAGTCCCTTCGATGCGAACATGCCGGCCAGTGCCGGGTATTTGACCAGTGCGTAGATGGCGTCGGCCAGGGCGTCCACGTCCCAGTAGTCCACCTTGACGGCGTAGTCGAGCACCTCGGCCACACCGCTCTGTTTGGAGATAATCACCGGAACGTTCGACCGCATGGCCTCGAGGGGCGAGATGCCGAACGGCTCCGATACCGAGGGCATGACGTAGACGTCCGACAACTGGAACATCTTGTGTACGTCCTCGCCGCGGAGGAATCCCGTGAAGTGGAAGCGGTCGGCGATGCCGAGACGTGCCACGCGGCGGATCACGTGGTTCATCATGTCGCCCGAACCGGCCATGACGAACCGCACGTCGGGAACGCGCTTGAGCACCTTGGCGGCCGCCTCGACGAAGTAGTCGGGGCCTTTCTGGTAGGTGATTCGGCCGAGGAAGGTGACGATCTTGTCCTTGACGCCGCGTTCGGGAACTTCGCTGCTTCCCTCGGCGAACCGTACGGCATTGTGCACCGTAACCACGCGGTCGGCGGGTACGCCGTAGCGGTTGATGACGATGTTGCGCGTGAGGTTCGATACGGCGATCACCCGGTCGGCGGCATGCATGCCGGCGCGCTCGATGGCGTAGACCTGCGTGTTGATGTTCTCGCCGCTGCGGTCGAACTCCGTGGCGTGCATGTGTACGACGAGCGGCTTGCCCGATACGCGCTTGGCTGCGATGCCGGCGTAGTAGGTCAGCCAGTCGTGGGCGTGGATGACGTCGAACTGCCCCTCCAGGTCGCGGGCCACCTGTGCGGCGACCACGGCGTAGCGGGCGACCTCCTCCATGAGGTTGGCGCCGTACTTGCCCGAGAAGGTGTAGCGCTGCTTCCACGCATCGGTCGTCGTCCAGGTCGTCTGTCCCGTCTTGACATACTGCTCGTGGTAGGTTTCGTATTCTTCGGGGGAGATGTAGGGCACCATGTTGGAGTCGATCTGGATGAACGACATGCGCTGCAGCACGTCGTCGGCGCCGCTGCCGGTGGCACCGTACAGTGCCTCGACGTCGCTGGCATTCATCACGCGGGTGAATCGTTGGTCCTCGTCTCCGTAAGCATGCGGGACGACAAAGGTCACATCGACTCCGTTGCGCGCCAGTCCGCGGGTCATTCCGTAGCAGGCCGTTCCCAGACCGCCCGCGATGTGGGGCGGGAACTCCCAACCGAACATTAAAACTCTCATACCTTTATTTTTTGTGTAATTTTCTTTTGCCTGTGCGCGCCGCCTCTCTGCTGTCTGCGGTCGTGTGCGGAGCTCCGCGTACGACCTCACCCGCCCGATTCCCCAAGGAATCGGTGTGCCGTTCCGACACATTCCACTGTCACATGGTACGCCCGGGTTGTAGTTGTTTAATTATTTTGTTGTTGTCTTTTTCGTTGTCTTGCGGGTTTTTGTTGCCGGAGCCTCCGCGGTCTCCTCCTTTTTGGCAGTCTTTGCGGCGCGTTTGGCCGGTGCGACCTTTGCCGTAGTCTTCTCCGTGGCCTTTTTCGTCGTTGCGGCTTTGGCCGAAGCCTTTTTGGCCGGGGCTTTTTTGGCCGGGGTCTCCTCCGCGTCCGTGCGGTAGGTGCGGATCAGGTGGTAGATGTCCAGCACGGCACCCACGCTCCACGCCTGCGAGATCGCTCCGCGCGATGCGTAGGGGGGATCTGCGTCATAGAGTTCGCAGATTGAGCCGATGCAGTAGGTCTGGATGTCCTCCTCGAAAGAGGCGAGGAGCTCCTCGGCCTGCGGCACGAAAGCCGCGCCGTCGATGTCGAAGCAGGCCTTCACGTAGAACGACAGGAGCCAGGGCCATACCGAGCCGTTCTTGGCCGCGAAGTCACGCTCGTCGGGCGAGCCCTCCTGCGAACCTCTGTAGAGCGGGTTGCGCGGCGAAAGGGTGCGCAGGCCCTTCGGGGTGAGCAGGTGCTGACGCACGGTGCGGATCACGCCCAGACGGGTCTGTTCGTCGATGGGCTTGTAGGGCAGGCTGCAGGCCAGGATCATGTTCGGACGGATGAAGCGGTTGGCTCCCTGCTCGTCCACGTAGTCCGCCAGGTAACCTTCCGGGAGCACAAACGTCTCGTTGAAGACCGCCGAGATCCGCGGGGGCAGCATCTCCCACTCCTGGACGAATGCTCGGTCGCCCTGTTCGCGGGCCAGTTCGAGCGCATAACATACGGCATTGTACCACAGTGCATTGACTTCTACTTGATAACCGTTGCGCGGCGTGACGGCACGGCCATTGATCGTGGAGTTCATCCACGTGAGGGGCACTTCGTCCGAAGCGGCCCAGAGCAGTCCGTTGTCGTGCAGGGCGACGCGGCCGGCAATACCCCGGCGGTAGGATTCGAGCAGCTGCTTCATCACGTTGCCGTACCGTTTCCAGATCTCGGCTCCGCCGATCTGCTCGCCGAGCCGTTGCAGGGTCCAGAAGAACCAGAGCGGGGCATCGACCGCCTCGGCGGCCGACGATGAGCCGGAGAACATGCCCTCCTTCATGGCGCGGACCTCCGTGTCGAGCACGTCGATGCAGTCCTCCTTGTGGTTTTGCTGCAGGGTGATTCCCGGCAGCGAGACGAAGGTCTGGCGTCCTGCCACTCCGTGCCATGGATAGCCCGAGATCACCTCCGTGTGGTTGCCCGGACGGCGGATGACGAACTGGCGCGCCGAGTGCTCGAGGCAGCTCAGGAAGTCGATCTTGTGGGTGCGGCGGGCGATCGAGGCGTTGAACACCTCCTCGATGGTCTTCGTCGAGCCCATCTCGTCGAGCGAGGCCGAGAAGATGATGCTTTCGCCCTTCTTGAGTTCGGTCTCGAAGTAGCCGGTCGTCAGCAGGTCCTCATGTCCCTCGTAGCCGCGGGCCATGTCCTGCTTGTATTCGAAGTTGTAGTACCAGTCGGGAGCCGGGACGAACTCCGTGCCGGGCTTGCTGGTCTGGAGGTATAGCCAGGGGAACGAGCCGTAGAGACGGCATTTCACGCCGTTTATGGCCGGGTAGGAGTGACCGTCCGCCTCCATGTTGGCATGCGTCAGGGCATGCTTGTCGCGGAAGGCGAGGAACGGGCGCAGCCGCAACCGCGTCTCGGAGTGAGCATCGACGAGCGTGTAGCGGATCATCAGCTGCGTGCGCTTGTGGATCCAGAGCATCTCCTTGCGGAGGATGACACCGCCTACGCGGTAGGTGATCGTGGGGGTCGGCGTATACTCGAAGTCGGTGATGTACTTGTGACCGCGGGGCTCGTACATGCCGGGGAAACGGTGCAGGGCCAGGTTGAACGACTGGTCGTGCTGGATGACCGTCTCGTCGAGCGACGAGAGGAGGACGTAGGTCCGGCCGCTGTCGTCGATGGGGGCTACCATCAGCCCGTGGTACCGCCGCGTGTTGCAGCAGACGATGGTCGTGCTCATGTAGCCGCCCATTCGGTCCGTCGAGAGCATCTCGCGCTGGAGCGAGTACTCCAGATTGCCCAATTCGCTTTTGTCGAAGGTAAGTGCTGACATATTGCTAAAAAATACTATTTCGCTATATAAAGATATTAGTTTTTTTAGAAACCTGCAACGGATTTGCCGGAATTAAACATTTTTCTTCCTTTATATCGCATTGCCTGTCAGGCCCATTTCACCAGGGCGAAGTCCATACGGTGCGGGAGGTTCGGGTTGCTCGGGTAGATACGCAGGGCGACGTCGTAGGTGCCGGTCTCCTCGGGCTGGTAGTCCACCGAGTAGGTCACCAGACTGCCCTCGGTCTTCGTACGTGCCAGAGGTACCGTGCGCACGACATTGACGGTCTGTCCGCCGACGATCTGCTGTGCGACGACCATCTCGACGCCGATGTCCTCGGGATGGAGGTTCGCCACGTCCACCGTTACGGCAAAGTGGTACTTCTCACCCACGCAGACGGCGCCCTTGTCGATCTGCACGCGCTCGACGTCTACCACGCGTACCTGGTCCCATGCGGCCGACACCTTGCGTTTCCAGGCTGCGATCTCGCGGGCCATGCGGTATGCGTCGGCGCAGAGGTCGCGCTTGCGGGCGGCGAGCTTGTTGTAGAACCGCTCCTCGTAGTCGATCAGCATGCGGTTGGTCGTGAAGTTCGAGGCGATGTCGGCCACGCACTTCTTGACCGAAGCCACCCATGCGTGCGGAATGCCGTGTGCGTCGCGGTCGTAGTATTTCGGGGCGATCTGCTCCTCGATGGTGTTGTAGATCATCTCGGCGTCGAGTTCGTCCTGATAGTGCTGGTCGGCGAACGTGCGCTCCATCGGGAGCATCCATCCGGCGCCCTCCTTGTAGCCCTCGACCCACCATCCGTCGAGTACCGAGAACTGCATGACGCCGTTCATCACGCACTTTTCGCCCGATGTACCCGAGGCTTCCAGCGGCCGGGTCGGGGTGTTAAGCCACACGTCCACGCCCTGGACCATGCGGCGGGCGAGTTCCATGTCGTAGTTCTGCAGGAAGATGATCTTGCCGACGAACTGCGGCATGGCGGCCACCTCGACGATCCGCTTGATGAGGTCCTGTCCCGGCTTGTCGTTCGGGTGGGCCTTGCCGGCGAAGATGAACTGTACGGGGCGCTCCTTGTTGTTCACGATCTCCGACAGACGGTCGAGGTTCGTGAAGAGCAGGTAGGCGCGCTTGTAGGTGGCGAAGCGGCGGGCAAAACCGATCGTCAGCACGTCGGGCTTGATGCCGTCGATGATCTGCAGCATCTGGCGCGGCGACTCGAGACGCACCTGGTTGGGGTCGCTGTAGCGTTTGCGGATGTGGCGGATGAGCTTGTTCTTGAGCTTCATGCGCTCCTCCCACAGTTCGGCGTCGGGGATGTTGTAGACCTTCTGCCATGCGGGAATATTATATACGTGGCCTTCGAATCCGTCAGCGAAGTAGCGGGCGTAGAGGCGGCGGAGCGAGGTGGCGATCCACGTCGGGAAGTGTACGCCGTTGGTGACATAGCCGATGTGGAGCTCGTTCTTGAAGTATCCGGGCCACATGTTGCCCAGGATATCCTTCGATACCTCCCCGTGGAGCCACGATACGCCATTGACCTCCTGCGAGAGGTTGCAGGCCAGCACCGACATCGAGAACTTCTCGTTCGGGTCGTTGGGGTTCGTCTTGCCGAGGTTGATGTACTGCTCCCAGGTGATGCCCAGCACGTCGGGATAGTGCGACATGTACTGGCGGATCATCGACTCGGGGAAGGCGTCGTGGCCGGCCGGTACGGGGGTATGCGTCGTGAAGAGCGACGAGGAGCGGATAACCTCCAGGGCCTCGGAGAAGGTGAGCTTGCGGTGGTTCACCAGCTCGCGGATGCGCTCGATGCCGATGAATGCGGCATGTCCCTCGTTGCAGTGGTAAACCTGGTTGCGGATGCCCATCTTGCGCAGGGCGCGGATACCGCCGATGCCGAGCAGGATCTCCTGCTTGAGACGGTTCTCCCAGTCGCCTCCGTAGAGGTAGTGGGTGATCTGGCGGTCCTCCTCGAGGTTGGCCTCGTAGTCGGCGTCGAGCAGGTAGAGGTCCGTGCGGCCGACCTGGCACTTCCAGACGCGAGCCGAGAGCGTGCGGCCCGGGAAGGCGATGGTGACGGTCACCCAGCCTCCGGCATCGTCGCGCACGGGCGTGATCGGGAGCTTGAAGAAGTTCTGGGCCTCGTAGGTTGCCTCCTGCGCACCCTGGGCCGAGAGACGCTGCGTGAAGTATCCGTAGCGGTAGAGCAGACCTACGGCCGTCATCGGGACGTTCTTGTCCGAAGCCTCCTTGAGGTAGTCGCCGGCGAGGATGCCCAGACCGCCCGAATAGATCTTCAGCGACGAGTGGAGCCCGTACTCCATCGAGAAGTAGGAGATCGACGTGGTCTTCGGGTCGGGTTTCTCACTCATGTAGTCGCGGAACTGCGTGTATACGGCGTCAAGCTGTGCGAGGAAGTTGCCGTCGTGTTCGAGCTCCTTGAGCCGCTCGACGCTCAGCCGGTCGAGGAACGCGATCGGGTTGCGCTCCGATGCGGCCCACAGCGCGGGGTCGATGCCTTCGAACAGGTCGCGGGCCCCGGGGTTCCAGCACCACCAGAGGTTGCGCGAGAGCTCCTCGAGGGCGTGCAGCCGCTTCGGAAGCGTCTTGTCCACCATCATGCGGCTCCAGTTGGGTTTCTCGACGAAGAGCTGCTGACGCACGAAGTTGATCTGTTCGGTCTTGGCGCCGCCGTCGTCGAGTACGGCGCGGTTGGTGCGGACGATCGAACTTTCAACCGCCTCGGAGTAGGCCTGCTCGTAGGCCGAGAAGAGGTGCTCCCAGAGGGCCGTCATCGAGAGGTCGGATGCCGATACGCGCACCTCGTTGATGTGGCGACTGTCCAGTGCGGAGAATCGCAGCAGGGCGTCGGAGATCTTCTCCTGTACCTCCTGGTCGTTGAAATCGTCGCGGCGGACAACTTCCACGCCGGCGTGTTCGCGGTGCTTGTCCACCCAGAGACCGAATCCGGCGAGGGTCGTGGTGATCGTCGGGACGGAGAAGGCCACCGATTCCAGCGGGGTGTATCCCCACGGCTCGTAGTAGGAGGCGAAGACCGTGACGTCCATGCCGACGAGCAGTTCGTAGTAGTCCTTGTTGAAGATGCCGTCGGTCTTGTTGAGGTAGGTCGGCACGAAGATCACCTTCACCTTCGAGTCCGGGCGTGCCAGGATGCTGCCTTTGATCGAATTGACGATCGGATCCCAGTCGGGGTTCTCGAGGTAGTGGGTCGTGAAGCGGTACTGGTTCGGGTCGATCGGCTGCGTGGGGTCGGCAAGGTGGGCCTGCAGGTCGGCGCGGGGGCCGCGGTTGGCGGCCGGCACGGTGATGTAGGCGAGCACCTCGCGCTCGAGTTTGTCCGATGCGGCGAGCAGCTTGAGCGACTCGAGGAAGACGTCGATGCCCTTGTTGCGGAATTCGTAGCGGCCGCTGGTGCCGATGATCAGCGGGTCGCTTCCGAACTTGCTGCCCAGACAGGCCTCGGCCACGTCGATCATGGCTCGTCGCGCCTCGTCGCGCTTGGTGTAATACTCCTCGCCGGTCCATACGAAGTCGTTCTCGAAGCCGTTGGGCGTAATGCCGTCCGGGTCACGGCCGAGCAGGTACTTGCACTCGTTGGCCGTGATGTCGCTGACAGTGAGGAAGGCGTCGTGGTTGGCCGCGGCGATCTTCTCGAGCGAGTGCTTGGCCGTCACATTGAACTGGCGGGCCAGCTCGTCGGCGTTGAATTTCGTCAGGTCGTTGTAGAGGGGCAGGCGGTTGCCGGCGATGCAGCGGCCCATGACGGTGGCGTGGCTCGTGAAGACGGTGGCCACGTAGGGGGCGTATTTGCGCAGATAGAGGCCCGTTGCGGCGGCCATCCATTCGTGACAGTGGGCGACGACCTTCTCGGTGTTTGTGCAGAACGACTTCACGTAGGAGGAGATGACCACTCCGGCGGCGTAGCCGAACAGGACGGGCTCGATGTAGTCCCACTGGCCCGAGAGCGAATCGACGTGGTAGTCTTCCCAGAGTTTGGTGAGAATTTCGTCCTTGCGGGGAATCAGCGACGAGAAGTCTACCAGGATGGCGACGGGCGATCCCTTGATCTTCCAGCGGCCCACGCGGATGCGGATGCCTTCGTTGTAGACGGTCTGCCGCCAGCCCTTGAGCAGCGCGGGATCCTCCTCAAACTCGGGGTTCACGCCTTCGTGCGAGAGGTCGGGACCGACGGTCATGTAGCGGTCGCCGAATTTGCGGGTCACGGTCTGTGCCTTGGTCGAGATGACGGTGTGGATGCCGCCGACTTTGTTGCATACCTCCCAACTTACTTCGAAAAGGAAGTCGGGAGCAAGTTTGGCATTGCTCATGTTTTCTGTTTTATGCGATATTATTTTGTCGTTCAAAAATGGAAATCGGTTCGAATCCGGGCGCAAAGGTAACACATATATTTATATAAAACAATGCCCAGAGGTGGTTCGTAAAAATATTTAATAATAACTTAATGTCTCGGTTTCACTTGTTTGTATCGTCCGGTTATGTTTCGAAGAGGCTCTCGATGACCGCGTCCGAAAGCAGCATGCGGCGGGGCGGCAGGGCCATGTGCGCACCGCGGAGTTCCGCGACGCCCGCTTCGATCCACCGCGCGGCCTCGTGACGGATCCGTTCGGCGGATTCCGTACCGAAACGTGCGGCCGCTTCGTCCAGGTCGATCCCTTCGGCTGTCCGCAGCCGGGTCATGACGAACTCGTTGAAGCGGTCGCGCGGGGAGAGAATCTCGCATTCCGCCCCTTCGCCGGCGATGTAGCGCCCGACCGATGCCGGGTTCCAGTGCCGCTCCCGCCCGTCGAACGAGTGGGCTGCGGGGCCGATTCCGAGGTATTTCACACCGTGCCAGTAGGCGGTGTTGTGACGGGCGCGGAATCCCGGGAGGGCGAAGTTCGACACCTCGTAGTGTTCGAAACCCGCTGCCGTCAGGGTGTCGTGCACTGTGAGGAACTCCTCCTCGCTGACCTGCTCCTCGACCGGCGCGAACGCTCCCCGGGCTGCGCGGCGTCCGAACGCCGTGTCGGGTTCGATCGTCAAATGGTATGCCGAAATGTGCTGGACGCCGAGTCCGATGGCCTCTTCGAGCGACCGGCGGAGCGAGTCGCCCCCGAAGCCCGGGACGCCGAAGATCAGATCGACGGTGATGTTCCCGAACCCCTCCTTTTGGGCATTGTGCACGGCCTCGGCGGCCTGTCGGGCCGTGTGGCGGCGGTTCATCAGTTTCAGACAGTCGTCGTCGAAGGACTGGATGCCGATCGAGAGACGGTCGATGCCGGCCTGCCGGACAGCCGCGAGGTAGCGGGGGGTCAGGTCATCGGGGTTGGCCTCGAGGGTGGTCTCCTCGGCGCGGCTGCAGTCGAAGAGCTCCTCGGTGTGCCGCAGCAGGGCGCCGATCTCCTCCGGCGGGCAGAGCGACGGGGTGCCGCCACCGAAATAGCGTGTTTCGACCGCTTCGCCGCCGAGGTATCCGCGGCGGACGTCGAGTTCACGGTGCATGGCCTCGATGAGGGCGTCCATCTGCCTCAGGTCGGCACTTTTGTAGAAATCGCAGTAGGCGCAGATGCGCTTGCAGAAGGGTATGTGGAGATAGATTCCGGCCATTATGTATCAAAAATACGAAAAAAAAGCGGATCGGGGAGCCGTTCCTCTCCGATTTTTTGTGCCGGCAGCTCCTCCCGCTTCCGTTCCGCCGGCCTTTCGTGTTCCCTTGTCGCTCCCTTCCGGGCCGTTCCCGCTCTGAGGCTCGGCGGCGGGGTCCTCTCTGTCGGAGGCGTGCGGCATTTCTGCGTATGCATGCTCCCGGAGACCCCTTGCATGCGGCCTTCGTTCCGGGGTTGCGGATCGCCGGATTTCCCGTGTGTCCGGCCGGCTCGAGCGGAGGAGTAAATTTTTTGCGTTTTTCACTGTTAATTTTTTCACAATTATGAAAGTTTTTCTACCTTTGTGCCGTCGAACTCCGTGCATACTAAACGATGGGGACGACACGTTAGGTTAGGTGTGGCACAGGCCACGGAAAAAAGGGAAATAGAGGTTTTTAATCAAAATAACAGTTTTATTATGGACAAAATGGATTTGAAGAAGTACGGGATCACGGGTGTGACCGAGATCGTGTACAATCCCTCCTACGACGAGCTGTTCCGTGAGGAGACCAAGAAGGGCCTGCGCGGCTACGAGAAGGGTCAGCTGACCGACATGGGCGCCGTGAACGTCATGACGGGCGTCTACACCGGCCGTTCGCCCAAGGACAAGTTCTTCGTAATGGACGAGACCACGAAGGATACGATCTGGTGGACGTCGGACGAGTACAAGAACGACAACAAGCCCGTAACGAAGGCTGCCTGGAAGGAGCTCAAGAAGATCGCTTCGAAGGAGCTCTCGGGCAAGAAGCTCTACGTGGTTGATACGTTCTGCGGTGCCAACGAGAACACGCGTCTGAAGATCCGTTTCATCATGGAGGTGGCCTGGCAGGCTCACTTCGTGAAGAACATGTTCATCCGTCCGACGGACGCCGAACTGGAGAACTACGGCGAGCCCGATTTCGTGGTGCTCAACGCTTCGAAAGCCAAGGTTACGAACTACAAGAAGCTGGGCCTGAACTCGGAGACGGCCGTAGTCTTCAACCTTACGGAGAAGATGCAGGTGATCATCAACACCTGGTATGGCGGTGAGATGAAGAAGGGTATGTTCTCCTACATGAACTACCTGCTGCCGCTCAAGGGCATCGCCTCGATGCACTGCTCGGCCAACACCAACGAGAAGGGCGAGACGGCCATCTTCTTCGGTCTGTCGGGTACGGGCAAGACGACCCTCTCGACCGATCCGAAGCGTCAGCTCATCGGCGACGACGAGCACGGCTGGGACGACGACGGCGTATTCAACTTCGAGGGTGGCTGCTACGCCAAGGTGATCAACCTCTCGAAGGAGAACGAGCCCGACATCTGGAACGCCATCCGCCGCAACGCCCTGCTCGAGAACGTGACGGTGGACAAGAAGGGCGCCATCGACTTCGCAGACAAGTCCGTAACGGAGAACACCCGCGTATCGTACCCGATCTTCCACATCGAGAACATCGTAAAGCCCGTATCGAAGGCTCCGGCCGCCAAGAAGGTGATCTTCCTCTCGGCCGACG
>ERZ857745.3377-NODE-3377-length-15329-cov-14.770525_pt1 | contig 15329 bp, 9 predicted proteins | sample MGYA00519699_ERZ857745 | MGnify/ENA primary metagenome ERZ857745 (study PRJEB31778, sample SAMEA3449357) | human gut metagenome | biome: human gut; feature: human-associated habitat; material: faeces | place: United Kingdom | collected 2010/2012 ...
AACAAGGTAGCCGTACCGGAAGGTGCGGCTGGATCACCTCCTTTCTAGGGAGATTCTCATCAGAATCAAGGCTTCACTGAAACAGAGATTCCAGAAAATCCAGCATCCGGCTCCCGGGGCTCCCGCCCCGAGGCACCTTGACAGCCGCATAGCGAAGCACGGAATAAAGAAGATACGCGGGGCCGGGCACCTGCCCGGCCCCCGAGAACGAATAACGAAATCAATTCATATCAAGTTGATTCGGATTCTTCACGATCGCAAAATCATTCAAGATTTACTCGATGTGGTTTACCTAACACATAACAGGGAACACTTCAGGACGAAGATACAAAGGGCGCGAGGCGGATGCCTTGGCGCGGGAAGTCGACGAAGGGCGCGGCAAGCTGCGATAAGCCGCGGGGAGGCGCAAACGGCCTTTGATCCGCGGATTCCCGAATGGGGGAACCCAGCAGGGGCAATGCCCTGCTACCGGCCGCCGAACGCATAGGCGGCCAGGAGGCAACCGGGGGAACTGAAACATCTAAGTACCCCGAGGAAGAGAAATCAACCGAGATCCCGGGAGTAGCGGCGAGCGAAACCGGGCCAGCCCAAACCGGCGCGCGTGCAAGCGTGCGGGCGTTTCCGCGCCGGTGTTGTTGGGCGGGGCAACCGAGGGCCGCATCCCTCGGCCGCTGTTACAAACCAGCCATCTAGGGGAACGGCCTGGGAAGGCCGGCGGAACAGGGTGAGAGCCCCGTACCCGGAAGGTCGCTGGCAGCGGGTCTCCGGCCCAGAGTAGCGCGGGGCACGTGAAACCCCGCGCGAAGCAGGGGGGACCACCCTCCAAGGCTGAACACTCTCCCGCGACCGATAGCGAACCAGTACCGTGAGGGAAAGGTGAAAAGCACCCCGAGAGGGGAGTGAAACAGCGCCTGAAACCGCGCGCCCACGAGCAGTCGGAGCACCTAGCACGGTGTGACGGCGTGCCTTTTGTAGAATGAGCCAGCGAGTCACGATGCGCGGCGAGGTTAAGCTTTTAAGCGAGCCGCAGCGAAAGCGAGTCTTTAAGACGGCGACACGAGTCGCGCGTCGTGGACGCGAAGCCGGGTGAGCTACCCATGGGCAGGCTGAAGCGGGGGTAAGACCCCGTGGAGGGCCGAACCCACTTCGGTTGAAAACGGAGGGGATGACCCGTGGGTAGGGGTGAAAGGCCAATCAAACCCGGAGATATCTCGTTCTCCCCGAAATAGCTTTAGGGCTAGCCCCGGCCGTTTTCCCGCGGCGGTAGAGCACTGGACGGAGGAGGGGGCCTCACCGCCTACCGATGCCGACCAAACTCCGAATGCCGCGAGACCAAAGGCCGGGAGTCAGAGCATGTGGGCTAAGCTGTGTGCTCGAGAGGGAAACAGCCCAGACCGCCCGCTAAGGCCCCCAAGTCATCGCTGAGTGGCAAAGGATGTGCGTCCGCCCAGACAACCAGGATGTTGGCTTAGAAGCAGCCATGCATTCAAAGAGTGCGTAACAGCTCACTGGTCGAGTGGACATGCGCCGACAATTCACGGGGCTAAGCGATGCGCCGAAGCGGCGGAACGTATATACGTTGGTAGGGGAGCTTCCCCTGCGCGGCGAAGCCGGAGGGCGACCGACGGTGGAGCGCAGGGGAGTGAGGATGCTGGCATGAGTAACGAGAGCGGCGCGGGAAACGCCGCCGCCGTAAGCCCAAGGTTTCCTGGGCAAGGCTAATCCTCCCAGGGTCAGTCGGGAGCTAAGGCGAGGCCGGAAGGCGTAGCCGATGCGCAACAGGCGGACATTCCTGTACCGCCTCGGGACCGCTACGACCGAAGGGGCGACGGAGAAGGGTACGCAGGCGGGGTTCTGGACGCCCCCGTGAAAGCATGTAGGCCGCAGGGCAGGCAAATCCGCCCTGCGCGCAAGGCCGAGACGCGAGACGAAGCCGCAAGGCGAAGCTGCGGAGCCCACGCTCCCTGGAAAAACCCCTAGGCAGGGCCCGAGGCGCCCGTACCAAAACCGACACAGGTGGGCGGGTAGAGCATACCGAGGCGATCGGGGGAACCATGGTCAAGGAACTCGGCATAATCGCTCCGTAACTTCGGGAGAAGGAGTGCCGCTGCAGGTGGAGGGACCAGCTCCCCGAGCCCGCGGCGGCCGCAGCGAAACGGCCCAAGCGACTGTTTACCAAAAACACAGGACTCTGCCAACCCGCGAGGGGAAGTATAGGGTCTGACGCCTGCCCGGTGCCGGAAGGTTACGCGGATGCGTTAGCGTCAAGCGAAGCGCTGAAGCCAAGCCCCGGTAAACGGCGGCCGTAACTATAACGGTCCTAAGGTAGCGAAATTCCTTGTCGGGTAAGTTCCGACCTGCACGAACGGCGTAACGACTTGGGCGCTGTCTCGACCATGGACCCGGTGAAATTGCACTATTCGTGAAGATGCGAATTACCTGCGGAAGGACGGAAAGACCCCGTGAACCTTCACTGCAGCTTGGCATTGGCCGTTGGCTCGGCGCGTAGAGGATAGGCAGGAGGCAATGAAACCGGGGCGCCAGCCCCGGCGGAGCCGCCCTTGGAATACTGCCCCCTCCGTTCCGGCGGCCTAACGCGGCGCCTTACATCAGGGCCGCGGACCGTGCCAGGCGGGTAGTTTGACTGGGGCGGTCGCCTCCCAAAGAGTAACGGAGGCGCGCAAAGGTTGGCTCAGGACGGTCGGCAACCGTCCCGAGAGCGCAAGAGTGCAAGCCAGCTTGACTGCGAGGCGGACGGGCCGAGCAGGTGCGAAAGCAGGCTCTAGTGATCCGGCGGCCCAGAGTGGAATGGCCGTCGCTCAACGGATAAAAGGTACTCCGGGGATAACAGGCTGATCTTGCCCAAGAGTCCACATCGACGGCAAGGTTTGGCACCTCGATGTCGGCTCATCGCATCCTGGGGCTGGAGCAGGTCCCAAGGGTACGGCTGTTCGCCGTTTAAAGCGGTACGCGAGCTGGGTTCAGAACGTCGTGAGACAGTTCGGTCCCTATCCTCCGCAGGCGCAAGTGGATTGAGGAGGTCTGCCCCTAGTACGAGAGGACCGGGGTGGACGGACCTCTGGTGCAGCGGTTGTCGACCAACGGCACGGCCGCCTAGCTACGTCCGGCACGGATAACCGCTGAAGGCATCTAAGCGGGAAGCCGTCTCCGAGATGAGTCCACTCTTTGGTAAGGGCCCAGGTAGACCACCTGGTCGATAGGCCGCAGGTGCAAGCGCGGCGACGCGCTCAGCCGAGCGGCACTAATAGCCCGAGCTCTTCGCATCCTCGATGAAAGCACCGAGCGCGATGCGCGATCTTCGATCCGTGCCCGCCATGCGGCCGCCAGGGTCGCCCCGGACAGGGGTTCCTGGCAGGCTCCATACATCAGAGCCGCGGGGGAGCGCCCCCCGCGAGCGCGACCACAGAGGCGGGGATCACCCGGTCCCATCCCGAACCCGGCAGTTAAGCCCGCCTTCGCCGAGAGTACTGCAGCGCGAGGCTGCGGGAGGGCAGGGCGTCGCGCTCGCGGAGGGCGCTTTTCTATCGGCGCCGCGAGAGGCTCGCGGGGGGATCGCCCCCTGCGGGCCTTTTGCGTGTTGGGCGGCATTGTCCGGCGGGGCGCCGCGATCGACGCCGTGGGCCGCTCACCTGGCCGGCGTTCGATGCGTCCAAGGTGTGCGTGCTGAGAGAACAGATTGATTTCTTTGTTTCTGCAGATGGCGTTGCAATAGCCCCGGTTTTGCCGGGGCTATTCCTGCTTCTGGGGTTATTTGGCATTTAGTCCAGGTCGATTTCCAAGGAATCTTGGTCCTCGAGTTCGGAGCAGTAGTCGGGTATCGCTGATTTTGGGTCTTCTGCTGGCTCAGGGAGCAGTTGATAGGGTAGCGACAAGGTCTCTTCGTCATCGGTATCGGCGATGATTTTGGGGTCTGCCAACACGGCTATTCGGTTGTATAGCGCGGTTGTCTTATCTTGGATTTGAGCGTCGATGTGATAATGGCCGCAGAACCAATGGCGGTAAGCTAGACGATCTTGAATTGTTTGGAGCCAGTCGGTGTATTCGTCCATCGGGTGGATTTCCAGGCGATCGGTGTGCTCGGATATGCCTTGCGCGCTAGACGATGGCGCACAATGGGTGATGACGAAGTCGCAATCCCAATCTGCTGCATCAAGTGTTTCAAGTGCTGTTGCTCGCTCTTGCTCATTTGGAATTTCTTCGGTGAACCATGTTTTGCCCTGAATTCGATGCGTCCTGTCGTATTCGCTTGAAGTTGCTCCGCCCATCGTGAAGATTCGATATCCGTCGATGTTGAATAATTGGCCTCGTTTGAGGTGGAGGACGCTGGTTGCTACTTGATGTACCGCTCCTCCATTCCATGTGGTTTCGGGAAGGCTGTTCAGCAGGTTGAAGCCCTCATGATTACCATCAACGAATAGGGTCGTGAAAGGTCTAGCGTCAAGCCAGCGGAGCCAATATTGTTCGCTGGCGGAGTTGTTCCACACAAGGCCGAAGTCGCCGCAGATGATCACGTAGTCATCTTTGGTCAATCCAGCGGTGTCGAAGCAGCTTTCCGAGAGTTTTGCGATGTCGTATGAGGCATGGATATCGCCCGTCACGAAGATGCTCATAAGCTTGATTCGCTTCTAGAACAGCGATGGCGTTTGCGCGGCAGGGGCCGGCTGCGCGGCTTTCGCTTTGCGCGTGGAGCGGGCTGGTTTCATCTGCTTGATTTCCTCAAGCTCGCTCTGCATCGTCTCGCTGCGTTCAAGCAGGGTTTCAAGCTTCTCGGCGAAATCGGAAAGTTGCAGCGCCACGCTGGTTTCTTCCTCTACGTAGCGCTGTAGCGCCTCCGTGATTGCCGCGGTTCGCGTGATGCCGCGCTTGCTGGCAACCTCGTCTACCGTTTCGGCCAGCTTTCGATCTACCCATGCGGCAAGCTGACGCTTGTCTTGACTGTGCTCCACTGCCATAGCTTGTTCTCCTGATGCTGTGTTTGTGTAGTGTGATTAAGCTATGGCATCAGTATAGCCGGTATAAGCCGGTTACCGCCATGAATTCATTCTATTCATTATAGGGAAAAGGGTTGCTGCTGCTCATGCCTTGCTTTGTTCGGTTTCTTGCGATTGCGAGGATGCAAAACTTTGAGTACCTGGAGATTTCGACCTCTCGAATCGGTGATGTTGCGTCCGGCTAGTGTCGGCCGATGTGCATTGCTAGGTCATAGTGACGGTGTTGGCTGCTTGGGCGGCTGGCTACTACTTACCATGGACGCGGATTCCCGTCCGGACAATCCCGGGTGCAAGTTTTAGGAGGCGATGACGGCTGCCAGGGGGGCGCACGATGGCTTGGCGTTGATTTGACTCCAGGTCGGCTGATGTTGGGTGCACATTTGCAGAAGCGGAAAAGGTCGCCAAAGTGGGCGATAGCTTGGCTATCGAATAGGCTTATCGGGTTTCGTTTCGGTGGTCCTGAGGAATCGATTCGCATGTTGTGAAAGCGGTCCTCGGACTGATGGCTTGTCGTTTCGGTTATTGCGTTGCAAGGTTTGGCGGTGCGGTATGCGAGATGCGGGCAAGGGTTGTGTAAGATGGCGGCGTCATGCTGGTTTGCGAAGTGATTTGCGCTTGAAAGGAACCGGTTATGGCAACCATGAATATCTGCTTGTCCCACGATGCGGCGTTTCGCTGGCTTGTGCGGAATCGCAATCCTCGCATCACGGGGAACAGGACCACGGCTCGGGTGCTGCCTTGCACGTCGCCGTTTGTTTCCGAGAGCAGGACACTGCGTTCGCTTTTGGGCATCGAGGATGGCAAGCTAGAGGTGCTTGTCCGGACTTCGGCGGGCAGACGTGACGGTGATTGCTTGCGGTCCCATTATTCGGGAAGCGCGTATCCAGCAGGATCGTTCGTGAAGGTGCCTGTTGAAGGGTTCGGTGCGGTTTGCTGCTCGTCCCCTGAGCTGACGTTTTTGCAGATTGCGGTCAAACATACCTTGCTGGAAACGGTGTATATGGGTTATGCGCTCTGCTCGTCGTATCGAATCGATGCCGATGCTGAAAACGGGATCGCTTTACGAGAGGGTGATGATGAGCCGTTGACGTCTGCTGCTAGAATCGGCCAGTATCTGGCGAAAGTCGATGGGGCCTATGGGACGGCGAAGGCGCGTCGTGCCCTTGCCTATGTGCGAGATGGATCGATTTCGCCGACGGAATCCGCGATGGCGATGGCCCTGAGCATGCCGCGACGTTTCGGCGGGTTTGCGGCAGGGGATGTGGTTCTTGGCGAGAATGTTGCAGGAAGAGGTTGTTTGTCAGTGGCGGAGGGCTCGGGCGCGTCTGGCCGCATGCTGACCGTGCGTTCAACGAACCGAAGGCGCGATGTGGCGGCGTTGAACATCTCGCTACCCGGTGGGATCGGCGGGCGAAGGGCGAACGGCCTTTCTTGTGGCATCGATGGCCCGGAGGACCCCGAGGAACTTCCTGTGGCAGCGTTTTGCGCGCAACAGGGTGGTGTTTCATTCGATAAGAAAAGCGAGGCAGCGGGTGCGAAGGACGACCGCAGGGCAAAGAAAGCGGTTCGAGATGCAGGTGGAGAGGCTGCGGTATCGCATGGCGGGCATGGCGGGCTGCAGCGTCGAGCGATATTGGTGCGTCCCGAGCAGGTGCATGAATTCGATGCTTATGTGCAGCTATGCGAGAAGGTTGCAAGGAGAATGCGTCGTCGAAGCGTGCCGAGGGGCGGTTTTGCGGAATCTCGTGAACTTCAGGAAGCAAGAGCGTGCCAAGGGACGGATATGTACGAGGAAGTGCGTGAATTGTCGGTATTCGAGGATGAAGCCGAGGCTAAGCAGCGGGCGAAAGAAGCTCGTCAGCTTGCGAAAAGGGTCGAGCTCTGGCAAACGCTCGTCTGCTTCAGCGCGTTTCGTCAAAGCGAGACCGGCAGCAGCGTGAACGTATTCGATCCTCCCCCTGATCGCGTCTGCGCGCGTAGAGGGGAGGGCGAAGACCTGCCTCGGGAGTAACCCTGGCCTTTCCGCCGATGGAGTCGGCGGCAGCGATACCGGGAGGGCGGCATCATGGCGCGTGAAGGTTCGAGCTCGCCCCGAAATCACGCTGGCGGATGCTAGCCGGTGTGACGTATCTCGATGTAAGTTCGTTCAACCCTCCCTTCTCGTCGACGGCGTAGTTAGCGAAACCGGTGAGGGCGACATGTTGATGGGTAAGATTGCGTTAACGAATGCCTGCCATAAACTCGATGCTTGCTGTGTGTCGGTACTCGATCCTCCCGGCAATCGTGTAGGCAGATAGATTGCTTTCTGAAAAAAGCATATCTTGGTGCCAGGAATTACCGATGGCGGAAAAGCATGTGTCGGTATAATTGGCAGCGCCATAGATACTGATGACGGAAAATGACAAAAGGCAGCATTATGGATACCGTAGAGAACATCTTCGCGCAAGCTCGTCAGACGGGCGCGCAGCCGGTTTCGTTCGAGATCTTCCCGCCGAAAGGCGAGCTGAGCATGGAGTCGGCGCGCACGATCGCGCAGGAGCTTGCAAAGCTTGATCCCGCGTTCATCAGCGTTACGTATTCCGCGGGCGGCAGCGGCAACAAGCAGGCCACCGCTGAAATCGCCGCAATGATCCAAGACGACCATGACGTCCCCGCTGTGGCTCATCTGACCTGTGCAGGCGCATCGCGGCAGTCGATTTCAACGGCTATCGCCGACATGAAGGACCGCGGCATCCGCAACGTGCTTGCATTGCGCGGCGATTTGCCGGAGGGTTATGAACCCGGTGATTTCCGGTATGCCAAGGACCTTATCCCGGTGTTGGCGGATGCTGGCTTTTGCGTGGGCGCTGCGGCGTATCCCGAGGGCCATATCGATTGCGACTCGCTTCGCTTGAACGTGGAGCATCTGAGGCAGAAGCAGGATGCGGGCGCAAGCTTCTTGGTCACGCAGCTGTTCTTCGACAACGACTGCTTCTATCGCTTTCGCGAAGGGGCCGAGGCCGCCGGTATCACCGTGCCGATAACCGTAGGCATCATGCCGTTCATGAGCAAGGCGCAGATCCAGCGCATGGTGTTCATGTGCGGGGCTTCGCTTCCCAGCCCCATCATCAAGCTGCTCGCGCGATATGAGGACGACCCGGCAAGCTTGCGTCAGGCGGGCATCGAATACGCGTGCCGCCAGCTGACCGACTTGCAGGCGCATGGCGTCGAGGGGCTGCATGTGTACACCATGAACAACCCTGAGATCGCCCGTGCGGCCTCGTGCGCGTTGAAGGTGGCGCTGGTTTCGTGATGGTGCGCTATGGACGTCTTGGCGCAGGGGGCGTGCCTAATGCGCGGCTCGATCGCAGCGAGGCGCTGAGATATCTGGGATACACGGGTCAGCAGGTCGATGAGGCGCTGCTGACCCGTTTCAATAGGCTGGCCGATGAGTGCGAGAGGGTTATCGCGCCTTCGTTCGCCTGGAGCGTCTTCGGCATCGATGAGAAGCGAACGTGTTGGGAGGCGCCGGAGCCTGCGGCGACGGGTTCGCTTGACGCCCTTGATGCGTCGGCGGATGCGGTTGAGAGCCGCAGCGCTGCATCGAACGTAGAAGCTGAATGCCGGAAGGGATTCGTGCCTCGGGTGGTCCTGGAAGGCTGCAATCTTGTCCTCGAAGGCAACAGCATCGCCGAGCATTTGCGCGGGGCTTGCAAGGTTGCGTTGATGGCGTGCACGCTCGGCGCCGTCAGCGAGCGGGAGATGCGAAAGCATGAGGCCATCAGCGTGGCGGACGGCGTGATGTTCGGAGCTTGCTGCTCGGCGCTGGTCGAGGCGGCGGCGAACATCACCGAAGATCTTGTCGTTCGCTTCGCCCATGATATGGGTCTGAGCACGAACTGGCGTTTCAGCCCCGGCTATGGCGACTTGCCGCTGAATGTGCAGCCGGCGTTTTTGGGAGTCCTTGATGCGAGTCGGCGCTTGGGCATCACGGTAACGTCGACGAACATGCTCGTTCCGGTGAAAAGCGTTACCGCCGTGCTAGGTTTGTTCGATGAGCCCGATAATGGCGGCGAAGCGCGCGATGCCTGCGCGGTTTGTCGTTTGAGAGATGGTTGCGAGTTAAGGAAAAGAGGGATTACCTGCCATGGGAGATAGCGTGCGCGCGCACAAGGAGCTGACCGGCGGTTGGGCGAAGGCGGCACAGCTGCCCCAGCCCGATTTGTCGGGACTTGCCATCAAAGACGAGCATTTGAAACGAGCGCTGCTTGGGCAGGATTTCCTGGTGGTGGACGGTGCCATGGGCACGCAGCTGCAGGAGCGGGGCCTTGCCGATGCGGGGCAGATCCCCGAGCTGCTCAACTTCTCGCATCCCGACGACATCGCGGCTATCCATAAGGCCTATGTCGATGCTGGTGCCGAGGTCATCACTACGAACACGTTCGGGGCGAACCGGTTGAAGCTGGAAGGTGCCGCAAGCGTTGAAGAGGTGTATCGTGCGGCTGTCGGATGCGCCCGTGCCGCCGGCGCGCCTTACATCGCCGGCGATGTCGGTCCGACGGGCGCGCTTTTGGAGCCGATGGGAACCATGAGCTTCGAGGAGGCGTACGACCTGTTCGCCGAGCAGGTTCGGGCCGTTGCGGCCGCCGGCTGCGACGTGGTGCTGATCGAGACCATGGCCGATTTGCGCGAGGCGAAGGCGGCGCTGCTGGCAGCTCAGGAGAATTGCGACCTGCCGGTGTTCGCCACTATGACCTTCGGCGAGGACGGGCGCACGTTTTTAGGCACGTCGCCGGAGGTGGCCGCAGAGGTGCTGTCGAGCATGGGCGCGCACGCCGTGGGCTTGAACTGCTCGCTTGGTCCGGCGGAGTTGTTGGGCGCTGCGCAGGATATGGCGCGTCGTTCGCGCTGCCCGCTGATGGTGCAGCCGAACGCGGGCTTGCCGCGCGTGCAGGACGGCATCACCGTGTTCGATGTGTCGCCCGAGGATTTCGCCGCCGCCATGGAGGGCATGCTCGATGCAGGCGCCTCGATTATCGGCGGATGTTGCGGCACGTCGCCGGAATATACGCGCCAGCTTCGTCGTATGGCGGATGCCCGTCGCGTGCCCACGCCGCGCGCCTACGAGCCCGCTTGCGTGTTGTGCAGCGCGCAGGAGGCCGTGGTGCTTCCGGTGGGCGTGCCCCGCATCGCCGTGATCGGCGAGCGCATCAACCCCACGGGCAAACCTAAGCTTAAGGCCGCGCTGCGCGCGGGCGACCTGGATTACCTGGTGGGGGAGGCCGTTTCCCAACAGGAGCTGGGCGCCGACGTGCTCGACGTCAACGTGGGCCTTCCCGAGCTTGACGAGCCTGCTGTGCTGGCCGCTGCGGTGGACAAGCTCTCTTCCACGGTCACGTTGCCGCTGGTGGTGGACTCGTCCGACCCGGTGGCGGTGGAAGCGGCGGTGCGCGGTTACGCTGGTAAGCCGCTTATCAACAGCGTCAACGGCAAGCGGGAGAGCCTGGAAGCCGTGCTTCCCATCGTGAAACGCTACGGGTGCGCCGTGATCGGCCTTGCCCTTGACGAAGAGGGCATCCCGCCCACGGCCGAGGGGCGTTTCGCCGTTGCCGAGCGGATCGTGGAAGCCGCCGAGCGTTTCGGCATCCCACGAACCGATGTGGTCATCGACTGCCTGACCATGGCGTGTGCTACCAACCAATCGGAGGCGCTTGAGATCTTGCGCGCCGTGACCATGGTGAAGGAGCGCCTGGGCGTGCGCACGGCGCTCGGCGTGTCCAACATCAGCTTCGGCCTGCCTCAGCGCAACATGGTGAACTCGACGTTTTTGGCCGCTGCGTTCGGGTGCGGGCTGGATATGCCTATTCTGAACCCGAAGGCGAAGCGCTACACCGACACGGTGAACACGTTCAGGGTGCTGAACTGCCAGGATGCCGGCGCCGTCGAGTTCATCGGGGAGTATGCCGACGCCGCGGACCCGTATACGGCAGGTGCGGCGGGTGCAGGTGCCGCCGTGGGCGCTGCGGAGGCGGCGCAGCCTTCGGGAGCTGCCGATGCAGCTGCGGAATGCCCGGTTGCGGTGCCGGAGACGTTTTCGGACGCCTCCGATGCCGTTCGCGACATGGTGTATCTTATCCTGACGGGCCGAAAGGGCCCGATGGGGCCTGCCACCGAGGCGTTGCTGGAGGGTCACAACCCGCTCGACCTGGTCAACGGCGTGTTCGTACCCGCGCTTGATGTGGTGGGGCAGAAGTTCGACAAAGGGGAGTTTTTCCTTCCGCAGCTGATGGCTTCGGCCGAGGCGGTGAAGGCGGGGTTCGACGTGGTCAAGGCGCGCATAGGCGATTCCGCCGACGACGGCATGGGATCGAACGCCATCGCAGTGGCCACGGTGAAGGGCGATATCCACGACATCGGCAAGAACATCGTCAAGATGCTGCTGGAGAACTACGGCTTCCGCGTGGTCGACCTTGGCCGCGACGTCGAGCCGGAAGAGGTGCTGCGCGTGGCAAGCGAGCAGGGCATCCGCTTGGTGGGGCTGTCGGCGCTTATGACGACCACGGTCCGTGCCATGGAGCAGACGGTGGAGCTTCTGCATGAGAAGCTGCCGGGCTGCAAGGTGATGGTGGGTGGAGCGGTTTTGACGCCCGAGTACGCCGAGCAGATCGGCGCGGACTATTATGCCAAGGACGCCGCGGAATCGGCCCGCATTGCCGAGCGCTTCTTCGCCGAACAGGGCTAGCGCGGCAAACGGCGCCGCAGGGCGATGGCTGCGGGTTTCAGCTGGGTAGGGCTGGATGCCGGCGCGTCGATCGCCTTAGATGCTGCGGCTTGTCGGCGTCGGTTCGGTTCGTTGCGGCGTTGGGCTGCGCGAGCCTGCCCGATGCCGGGCTGGCGATGCTGCTGCGTTCGATCTTGCCACTCCAGCAGATATCGACTTGGCAGTTAGGGGCTTTTAGAATCTGGTTTTCCCTGCATGATATGAGAAGGCCTGCATGCTACGTGGAGCATGCAGGCCTTCGTGGTTTTGGGAGGCTGTCAGGGCCGCCGTGGAAGCGGCGTTCCGGGCGATGCTTCGGTGCCTGGACGTTATCCGATGCCGCCGAGCACGATGCCCAGGATGATGACGATCGCCGTGAGCGGGACGAACAGATAGCGTCCCATGAACTCGAACCATGCGCCTACGGGCTTCTCTCGTCCCATCTGAGCCTGTTTTGAGGCGAAACCCTTGGGGCACACCCAGAAGAACATCACGGCAGCTATAAGCGCCCCCAACGGGATTGCGTAGATGCTGACGGCATCCATCCAGGCGCTGACCGCATCGCCGTTCTCGATGAAGGCGCCGACGCCCATGGAGACGGCGGCCACGATGGCCACGGCTGCCCAGCGGGGAAGGCGCGCCTGCTGTTGCAGCGCCTCGATCGGCGGTTCGTAGAGGTTCACTAAGCTGGTGATGGCGGCGCAGGCTACGGCTAGGAAAAACACGAAGCAGAACAGCCCGCCGAAGGGCATCTCCTCGAACACCTGCGGAAGCACGATGAACAGAAGCGGGGGGCCTGCCTGGGTGTCGGCTCCGAATGCGAACACGGCCGGCACCACCACCATGGCCGACAAAACCGCGGCCAGCGTGCTGAACACCACGACGTTGCGCGCCGACGAGACCACGTTCACGTCTTTCTTCAGGTAGCTGCCGTATACCAGCGTGCCGCCTCCGGCAAGCGACAGTCCGAAGAACGCCTGCCCAAGCGCAAGCACCCAGGTTTGCGGGTTGGCGAGCGCCTCCCAGCGCGGCATGAACAGGTAGGCGTAGCCATCGATTGCGCCGGGCAGCATGGCCACGCGAACGAGCAGCACGCAGAACAGGACGAAGAACAGCGGCATCATGACCTTGTTCAGGCGCTCGATGCCGCGTGAGATGCCCAAGACCATGACGGCCAGCGTGATGATGAGAGCCGCGGCGTGCCAGCCGATGCTTCCGAAATCGCCGGTGATCTGACCGAAGTACGCGCCCATGTCCGGTTGGGCGAGCAGCGTTCCGGTTGCGGCGGCGAACAGGTACTTGAGGAACCATCCCAAAACGACGGTGTAGCCGATGGCGATGCCGAGCGCGGCGAGTACGGGCACGATGCCGATAGCTTTGCCGATACGCGTTGCGTGGGGCACGCCTCGGAGTTCGAGGGCTTTGCCGAACGCGCCCATCGGGCCGCATCCCATGGCGCGGCCGAACGACATCTCGCCCACCACGCCGGTAAGGCCGAGCAGCACGACGAAGAACAGATAGGGGATAAGGAAGGCGGCTCCGCCAAGCTGCGAGACGCGATACGGGAACAGCCAGATGCCCGATAGGCCAACGGCCGATCCGATGCAGGCGATGATGAAGGCGGTGCGCGAGGTGAACGAGTCGCGGGTTTGCGAATCGCCGGATGCGGTCTGCGCCATGGGTTCCCCTTTCCGTGGCAATAAAAAAGCCGCCCGAAAGGCGGCTGTTAAATTTGGTGGAGCCTAGGGGGATCGAACCCCTGACCTCATGGCTGCCAGCCATGCGCTCTCCCAGCTGAGCTAAGGCCCCGAATCAGGTGCGTTGACTATTATACGGAAACCGTTTCGACGCGCAACCCCCTATTTTGAAAAAAATTTTCGGAATCGTTCTTTGGCTGGTCACGCTTGATTCGCAAGTTTGCCCGTGCGACCGAGTTCGGTGGAACACCTCCCGGCGGCTATCGATAGCAGGTTGCGGTCATGCGGGCGACCTTTCGGCCCGTGTTGTCGGACACGTCCACCGTGTAAAACCCGAGCTTCCTACCTGACTTGTCGACGGTGCATTCGGCGATGAGCTTGTCTCCCTTGGCGGCGCTCAGGAACTCGATGGTATTGCTTACCGAGACCGTGGGCTGCTCGTTTACGTTGCAGGCGATGGCCAGGCAGAAGTCGGCAAGGGTGAAAATCGCCCCGCCCATGACGCCGCCTTGGGCGTTGTAGTGAATGCGGTCGAGCGGCATCTCGCATACGGCGTGGCCTTTGGCGGCTTCGACGATGGTGCAGCCCGCGGCCTCCGTGGCGAACTTGTCATCGGCGAAGAACTCGCGAACCTGATCGATGGCGGGGTTTTCGGGGAGCATGGGCGTCCTTTCGGTGGTGGCGGGTGAGAAAGAAACGCCCTCCGATGCTTGTCGAAGGGCGCGTGATGGCTTGTGCGGGTTATTCAGTTGGCGTTGCTGTGGTGCCGAACAGCTCCAGCCATTCGCCGTTTTCCACGGTGATGGTTTGCGTGCTTCCGCGCAGCAAGGGCTTGGAGTCGGTGATGGAATCGTCGTCGAAATCCAGGTCCTTCATAACGTAGGCGGCGTAGTCCTGCGAGGCGTTGCGCGGGGCATCGGGGCTGACGGCAATGGAGTAGGTTCCCGCGGGGATGTCTTGGCCGACGCGGTACAGGCCGCTGGCGTAGGGCGCCTGCGGTTGGAAGTCGGCTTGGTCGGCGGGGATCATCAGCATGCTTTTTGCGCTGGGCATGAAGGCGATCACCTGGCCGTTTTCGAGGTCGGCAAAGTAATTGCCCGTGTAGGTGACCGCGGCGCTCATGCTGTAGGTACCAGACCCTTCGGGATCGAACAGGTAGCACTCCGATTCGGTCGACGGGTTTCCCTGGAGGAAGTACAGGCCCTCGTCGATGTCGCGGCCTACCACGTACACGCCCGGGGCGGCCTTGCCCTCGTCGTCGATATCGCAGGGCAGGTCGCCTGCCGCCTCCTTGATGTCGGAAAGCGTGAAGCCGCCGTAATAATCGCTATCAGGCAGGTCATCGGGGTCGTAGCCGTACGGCAGGTCGTCGAAATCGAACGAATGCACGCCGTCGGCGCGGCTGTGAAGCGAATCGGCCACCATGCCCACGGTGGCGAAGCCCACGCATCCGCCAAGCCCCATGAGAAACGCCAGCGCGCAGCCCAGAAGCACCCAAGGCCACTTCTTCGCAGGTTTCGGCGCGACGGCAGCATAGGGGTTTGCGGGCGGCTGAGGTGCGCCATAGGAAGGTTGCGTGTAGGGAGCCTGCGGGGCGGCGGCGTATACGGAAGGCTGCTGAGCGGTTTGCGGGACGGCGGCAGGGTCGGCGTTGCCGGGCGCCTGTACAGGGCTTGCAGCCGTGTCAGGCTGCGGGCTTTGCGACGCTGCCGAATGCGCGGGGTCGTTGGGGCTCATGCCGGCGTTGCCGCCTGCTTGCGATCCGTGTGCTTGCGTAGCGCCCGCAGGGGTTTCGGGCTGTTCGCCTTGCGGGGGCGTTTGTTGAGTTGATTCGTAGGGATTGGAATCATGGTTGTTGCGAGGCTGGTTCATGGAAGCGCT
>ERZ857745.3397-NODE-3397-length-15255-cov-2.246776_pt1 | contig 15255 bp, 14 predicted proteins | sample MGYA00519699_ERZ857745 | MGnify/ENA primary metagenome ERZ857745 (study PRJEB31778, sample SAMEA3449357) | human gut metagenome | biome: human gut; feature: human-associated habitat; material: faeces | place: United Kingdom | collected 2010/2012 ...
CCCCGATGTGCGGGAAGATAAAACTTGCAAAAACGTCTGCGCTCAGGCTCCCGCGGGCGATTCCCTCGCCCAGCAGCAGCACGATCAGCGATGCCGCCAGCGGGAACGCCATGCGGGCCGCCAGAAGCGGCTTGGGAGTTTTCAACGAATTCATGGGTCCGATCCTTTCCACATCTACCAGCAGAATCTCCTCGGTTCGTGCTTTTGCACAAGCCTTCTGCGATTATTATAGTCATTCCTCCGAAAATGTCCACCCCTGTTTTACAAAAAAACTACCCGTTTTTTGTAAAACCTGCTCAGAGCCCCAGCCTTGCGCGCAGGCTCTGCCACAGCCCGGGCTTCGAGGGCGCAGCCGAGGGCAGCTGGGTATGCACCAGCACTGCGTCGGTGCCGATGGTCTCGATCTCCTGCCACGGAATGGTCAGGTTCTCTTCCCTGCCCAGCAGGCCGAACAGCCGGGGCCGCCCCAGCAGGATCAGGCTCTGCAGACGGGCGGTGGCGGGATCAAAGGCCAGATCATCGGCCCGGCCCAGGCACACCCCCTGCTCCAGCTGAACGACCTCTTTCTCGCACAGTTCCCGGATCGTCACGGCACTCTCCCCTTTCTGCCACAGCATACGCCGGGGCGGCATTTTCTATGCCAAAGGGGTGGAAAGCACCCGCCCGGTTGTGGTATACTATGGAAAATATCTGGAAAACATCCAATACAAGCGAGGCAGCAGTTATGTATAAAAGCATTATTTTTGATATCGGCGGTGTGCTGGTGGATTTTGACCCCAAGGCGTACCTTGTAGACCGGCTGTGCAACGCCGAAATGGAAGAGAAAGTTTACGACCTGACCTTTGGCAGCGAGGAGTGGCAGTTGCTGGACGCAGGCAAACTTTCCCGCTATGACGGCAACCAGCGAATGCTGGAGCACGCCCGTGCCGAGGGCTGTGCCTTTGAGGTGCAGGGCGTTCTGGACGACTGGATGCACATTCTGCGCCCGCGTCTGCGGATGCTGGAACTGGTGCGGCGGCTGAAGAGCCACGGCTATTGCGTGTATTACCTGAGCAACATCCCGCAGGATGTGCTGGAGCTGCTGACCGAGCGCGGCGTACTGGCTCAGTTTGACGGCGGTGTAGCCTCCTGCGAGGTGCACATCAACAAGCCCGACCCCCGCATCTATAAGGCCCTGCTGGACAAATACCAGCTCAAGGCCGGGGAAAGTGTTTTCATTGATGACCGGCTGGAGAATGTACAGGCCGCTTTCCGTCTGGGCTTTGCCGGCATCCAGATGAAGGACAGCGTCGGTACACTGGTGCGCAGCCTTGCTACCTGCAGTGTGGTCATCCACTGAACAGCACACAAAAACTCCCCGCTCAATGCCCTGTCTGGGGCGCTGGGCGGGGAGTTTTCTGCCATTACGAATTATTTCTTTTCGTAATTCTGGCAGAAGTGCGGGGTCTCCACCTGCTGGGTGGTGCAGGAGCAGTGCTCTGTCACCTTGATCTGGGGCAGATCACACTTGCAGCTCTGCACATTGTGGCGGCACTCGCAGACATCGCAGGTCACACCTGTGTTTTCCATTTCTATCGCCTCCTTGGCTCTAGGTTGCCCCGGCTTCAGGCGATTATACATGGCGACTTATTTTCCTGCGTTTGCTTCACGCCTTGCCTTCATTGTCACGATCACATGCTTGATGGAGAGAACGGGATGCACCGGCAGCATTCTGGGCCCGGCCCAGCGCATGACAGTACGGATCTGCTCCCGCATTTCCGGTTTGTAGCAGTGAACTTTGCAGGCAGAGCAAAAGGTCTTGGTCTCCATAAAGGGGCAATGCTCGATCCGGGCCAGCGCATAATCATGGAGCTGCTGGCACTCCGGGCAGAGTTTTCCCTTCGGGCTGTGATGCTGTTTGCGGCAGTAAAGTGCGATCATCTCGCTGATCAGCAGTTTTTCATCGTTTCTCTTTTTGGCAAGGTCTTTCGGGGTGGTCTTTGACATTCTTTTCCTCCTGACAAAACAAAAACCGGCAGAGAGCCGGAATTCTTACACTCTGCCGGTTAGTTTATCAGAACAAACTTCTTTTGTCAAGTTATGATCTTACCATGCAGCCAGGTCTGCACCCAGCTTGCGGCAGGCAGCCTGAACATCCTCATCCGGTGCCTCGTTGCAGATCAGACCCTCACCGTTGAGCACCTGTGCGCCATCACCCTGTGCACGCTCGACCCAGTCGCGCATCCACTGGCCGTCGCCCCAGCCGTAGGAGCCGAACATAGCCACCTTCTTGCCGTTCAGCGAGCCCTCCAGATCCGAGAACATCGGCTCAAACTCGCTCTCCTCCAGCTGCTCGGCACCCATTGCAGGGCAGCCAAAGGCGACCACATCATACTCGCCCAGCTTGGCGGCGTTCATCTCGCTGCAGGGGATGATGGTGGCGTTGGCACCTGCGCCCTCTGCGATGCAGTTTGCCATGGTCTCGGTGTTGCCGGTTGCGCTCCAGAATACGATTGCTACTTTGCTCATAAAACTCTACCTCTTTCTCTGCGTAGTTAGTTTAGAATAACTTCATGTTCTGTAAAAATGCGTCCGTGTTTCATGACGCATTTTTGTAGTTAGTATTTTCTAACCGTCAACAGGATACCACAGCCCTGCCCTGCTTGTCAAGACGTTCGTGCAATGTTTGCACGGTGCAACAATCCCGCCTTTCTCAAAAGTGCATGAAGCGTGTATTTCAGCCGCCTAATACGCGGAAAACTACCAACAGCACCCCGTAGATGACCGGCTGATGCAGCAGATACAACAGCAGCGAGTGCCGTCCAAGCCAGCCCAGCGGCGGGCAGACCGAGCGGTGCAAGGGCTCCATGCGCTGCCGCCCTACAACGCCGTAGAGAAAGTACCCCGCCCAGAACAGAAACAGCCACGGCAGAAGGGCAAAATAATCCGTAGAATAGAACCACCACGGATAAAAGCCAAAGTACGCTGTAACGCAGTTTGCATACAGTGTCTGCGGCAGCCAGAGGCGCAGGCTGCCAAAACCCAGATAGCCTGCCGAAACATTGCGGGTCAGGGCAAACAGCACTGCGGAGATAGCAAACCCTGCTGCGGGTGGAATGCGCCGCAGCGGCTTTTCCAACAGACCGGTCAGCAGCATAGCGCTGCCCAGCAGGGTCAGCACACCAAAGATAACTCTGTCCTCCGGCATAAAAAGCAGCGTGACCGCCGTGACAAGCGCCCCTGCCCCAAACACCTGTGCGCCCCGGCGCAGGGTATGATGCCCCAGCTGCACACAAAAGCCGGACAGCAGAATGAACACCCAGCAGACGCTCTGCTGCCACAGATGCCCGAGCAGGCCATAATACCAGTCGGCCTGAATGCCGAACAGATTGACCAGATCCCAGCAGCCGTGATAGAGCATCATGCTGACTAAATCCAGCCCGCGCAGCTCGTCCAGAAGGGCGTAGCGGGCAGAAGCGTTATGTTGCTTCACAGCGTTTTCCTTCCTTTTTGTCACGCTGTTACACCGTTTTGCGGCGCAGCAGGCTCATGGGCGGCAGCTCCGGGGTGGGCATGGTGTATTTTTCCATGGCGTGAGGGGTGCTGTCCACCCGTTCCCCGGCCTCGTTCTCGATCCACTCCGGCGTCAGCGGGATGCTGCGGCCGTCCGGGCAGAGCACTTCCAGCGTGTCGCCCAGGCTCCACTTGCCGCGCTGCTGGCAGGAGGCAACACCATTCTCCCAGCTTTCCACAGTGCCCACAAACTCCCACTCACGGATATAAGTAGCGCTGTCGGTTGCCTGACGGGCCTGCTCGCGGCCAAAGTAGAAGCCCGGGGAGTAGTGCCGGTGGCTGGTACGGGTCAGCTCGGCCAGAACGTCATCGCTCAGCTCAAAATTATCGTTGAGCGGGTCGGCCAGATACTGATCCAGTGCCTTGCGGTAGGCGGCGGTGACGCTGGCGACATAGTAGAACGTCTTGGCGCGGCCCTCGATCTTCAGGCTGTCCACACCTGCCTTGCAGATGAGGTCGATGAAGGGAGCGGTGCACAGATCGTTTGCATTGAGGATATAGCTGCCGTTCTCATTTTCGCCGATCTCATACAGCTGGCCCGGGCGGGTCTCCTCGCTCAGGTAATACTTCCAGCGGCAGGGCTGGGCGCACTGGCCACGGTTGGCGTCACGCCCTGCCATGTAGTTGGACAGCAGGCACCGACCGGACACGCTCATGCACATCGCACCGTGCACAAAGGCCTCGATCTCCAGCTCCGGCGGGGTCTTATCGCGCAGGGTGGCGATATCCTGCAGGCTCATCTCACGAGCAAGCACCACACGCTTTGCCCCCATGTTGTAAGCGGCACGCGCAGCGGCCCAGTTGGTGATGCCGGTCTGGGTGGAAAGATGCACATCAATGTCCGGGGCAAAGGTCTTGCAGGCATCCAGCACACCAAGGTCTGCCACGATAAAAGCATCCACACCGGCCTTGGCGGCTTCCTTGATGGCCTCCGGCAGGCGGTCGGCTTCCTCGTTGGTGGGCAGGGTGTTCATGGTCAGGTAGACTTTGCGGCCGCGGGCGTGGGCGTAGATGACGCTTTCCGTCAGCTGCTCCGGGGTGAAATTAGCCGGGGCAGAGCGCATACCAAACTCCGGCAGGCCGCAGTAAACGGCATCGGCACCGTAGTTGATGGCATAACGCAGACGTTCCGCATCGCCCGCCGGGGCAAGCAGTTCCGGGATCTGTAACATTTGTAGGTTCCTCTCTTATGTATCACAGTTTTAGCCGGAAAGGGGCCGCCGCACAAAAAACGGTGCAGCGGCCTTTCCTCAGTTTTTCAGGCTTTTGTTCACAGCTGCGGCAGTTTTGCAGTTTGCGTTATGCTCTGCCAGCGTGTGGGCGTAGTAGTAGTTGCCCTTGAGGTCGGTCACAAAGAAGTAAGCGTCCTTGGCTTCCTCATCGGGCTGCGGCTCCAGCGCCGCTTTGATGGCGGCAAGGCCGGGGTTCGAGATGGGGCCAGCGGGCAGACCGGTGCAGCTGTAAGTGTCGTAGGCTGCAAGGATATTTTCCGGGATATCGTCCCAGCCGCCGTAGTAGGGCGCGACCCAGTTCCAGAGATAGTTGTTGTCGGCGTCGCTCTGGATATGGCTGGAGGTGTTGCTTTGCAGCCGGGGGTAGGGCGAGCCCTCCGCCAGACGGTTGCGGAACACCTGCGCCACATTGGAGTCCTGACTGTTGCCCGCTTCCTCCTGCACAAAGGAGGCAAGGGTGACCAGCTCCGGCAGGGTCATGTCCTGCTTTTTGAGCGCTGCGTACATTTCCTTGGTAAATTGTGCATCGAACTGGGCGTAGAAGGTAGCTACATAGTTATGCACCGTATCATCCTTCAAAAACTCGTAGGTCTCCGGGAAAAGATAGCCCTCACACTTCATAAAGCGGTTCGGGGCCTCCTTATCCTCCGGGACATACTGCCAGAAGGTATAAGCGCTGAAATCGCCCTCGTTGGCTTCCTTCAAAAACTCCTCGGCGGTGCACAGACCAGCGGCTTCCATCTTCTGGGCAATGGCAATGGCCGTGGTGCCCTCCGGGATGGTCACCCGCACCGTTTCGGCCTTGGCGTAGGTGGAAAGGGCCGCGATGAGGTCATCGTAACCGGTGCCGGGCGTCAGCGCAAAGTCACCGTACTGCAGCTTTGCGGCAGTCCCCTTTTGCCCCACATACCAGCGGAACAGATAGGCCGAACGGATCACTCCAGCCTCCTTCAGCTCCTTTGCGATGGCAGCAACGCCGCTGCCCTGGGGGATGCTGACGGTCACCTCTGCACCGGGCTTTCCTCCATTGCCGTTGATCTCGTTATACGCAAACACGCCTGCCGCACCGGCTGTCAGTACCAGCAGCAACAGAACGGCCAACAGGATCTTCAGCGCACTGCCTTTTTTCTTTTTCTGGTGTTTCTCTGCCATATCCACGTTCCTTTCAGTCCATCATCAGGCGCATGTAGCTCTCCGAAACATCAAAAGGTTCTCCTTCAAAGCGGATGAGGCCATACTCCTGCCGGGTTCCCTCGCCCAGGAACAGATTCTGGGCAGCTCCCACCGTGATGACAGCCTTTTCCACAATGACCTCTTTCTCCCGGGCGGCTTCCATCAGCACCTCGGCAGCACGGTCATTTTCCGCCATCATCTCCACAAAGTAAAGGGTATCCTCCCTGCGGAAATAGATGCCGTAGCCCTGCTCACTGGACACGATGGTCGCACCACGGGAATACAGGTCCCGCAGAACTTCCCCCATCTGCTCCGGCGGCAGCTGAACGGTGTCGGGCCAGTATTTTGCCCGCAGCTCGCAGAGTTTTTTCGCCGTCACGGAATCGAATTCCGCCTGGCTCCACAGGTTGCGCTCCACCTCGCGGGGCAGGCACCGCAGCGGGAACGCCCAGGCAAAGCCCTTATCCTGCAGCAGGGCCGCCTGCTCGGGGCCTTTGGGCACCGCCACGGTAAAGCCCGCACCGCGCAGCTTCTGCTGGGCGCACAGGTGATCCAGCAGGCCCGCCAAAATCAGGCTGCCTTCGCCGCACAGGCCATATAAATAGTTGCCGGTACGGCCCTGCAGCGTGACCGGAACGGCCAGCGCCACGGCAACGATCTCGTCATTTTCCTCAGCGACGTAGACGTTCTGCTCGCCTGCAAACTGTTCCATGGCTTTTTTTGCAAATTCTTCGGATTCCTTGCGCTGGCTCTGCCACAAAGCCAGCACCGCCGGTTTGTCTTCCGGCTGCATCAGACGATACATTTCAGGATACCCCCTCTTGTTGAATTTTATGTGCATGTCCGGCCTGTCAGCCGGGCGTATGATCGGTCAGCAGGCTCGCCCTCTCAGTCACCTGCGGTGACAGCTCCCCCAAAGGGGGAGCCAAGAACCTGACCGCAACGTTTCTTGCCTCTCCCTTTGGGAGAGGTGGCACCGAAGGTGACGGAGAGGGTGAAGGCGGTTACACCACCAACTCCACCGTCGAGCCGCCGGTGCGCCCTTTGCGCACCACCACCTGCCGGTCGATGCGGTCTTTCAGCGCCCCCACATGGGAGATGATGCCCACCAGCCGGTCGCCCTCGGTCAGGCCGGAGAGCACCCGGATGGCCTGCTCCAGCGATTCCTCATCCAGCGAGCCGAAGCCCTCATCGAGGAAGAGGGTGTCCAGCCGGATGCCGCCGGCGCTGCTCTGCACCTCGTCCGAAAGGCCAAGCGCCAGCGCCAGCGAGGCCTTGAAGCTCTCGCCGCCGGAAAGGGTCTTCACGCTGCGGCGGGTGCCGTTGTAGTGGTCGATGACGCCGAGGTCAAGGCCGGACTGGCTGCGCTGGTTCTCGGCCCCGATGCGCTCCAGCTCGTACTGCCCGGCGGTCATCTGCATCAGGCGGGTGTTGGCGTGGCGCAGGATGCGGTCGAGGTAGTTCATCTGGATGTAGGCCTCCAGCCGGATCTTCTGCTTGCTGCTCAAGGTGCCGCCTGCCGTGGAGGCCAGTGCGTTCACCCACTGCCAACGGGCATCCAGCGTGTCCCGCTGGTCGGCAAGCTTCCGGTGATCGGCCAGCGCCCTCCGGTTGGGCAGCAGCCGGGCGTTCAGGTCTTTCTCCTGTGCGGCAAGGGCTTTGCGCCGGGCCAGCAGCTCGTTCTGCTCTGCCTTGAGCGTTGCGATCATCTGGGGCTGCGCAGTCTGCTCCGCAGCCTGCCGGGCTTCCAGTGTCTGCACCGCAGCCTGGGCGGCGGCAGCAGCCTGCTGGGCTGCCGTCACCTGTGCTTCCAGAGCGGTGCGCTGTTCTGCCTGTGCTTTGCGCTGGGCTTCCAGCTCTTTTTTGCGGCGGCAGTCGGTATGGTTTTTGGTCTGGCGCTGCTTCAGGTCAGCCTGTACAGTGTGCAGAGCATCGTTCTCCTCGGCCAGCGCAGTTCTGAGCAGGCTCACGGTCAGGGGCACCGGCCCCTCGGGCGAAGTGAACCGCTCAGGCAGAAGCGCTTCGGCATCCTTCCGCAGCTGGGCACGGCCCTCCTGCTCCCGCGTCAGCGCTTCCCGCGCGGCGGCACTGGCCTCCTGTGCGGCGCTGTCGGCCTGGGCGGCGGCCTGCTTGGCTTGGTTCACCTGCACTTCGGTGGGGGCGGTGCGGGGCAGGTGGGCTTTGGCCGGGTGATGGGTGCTGCCGCACACCGGGCAGGGGGCACCCTCGGTCAGCTCCCGGGCCAGCACACCCGCCTGTGCGTCCAGAAAAGCCTTGTCCAGTGCATCCCGGCGGGCATGGGCCTGCGCTTTCGCTTCGGCAGCGGTGCGGTAGGCTTCCTGTGCGCGGCGGGCTTTCTGGGCCAGTTTCTGGCAGGCGGCAAGACGGCTCTGTAGCGTGGCAAGCGCTTCGCCGCGCTGGGCCAGCTCTTTTTCCTGTGTCTCCAGCGCCAGCTTTTGGGTGGGCGCGGCTTCCAGTGCGGCAAGGGCCTGCTCGTCGGCTGTGAGCTGCGCCGCCAGAGTTTCCAGCTGGGCACGCTTCTTCGCGGCCTGTGCCCGGGCCAGCTGGGCGGCGTCAGCGGCCTGTTTCTGCTCACGGCACAAGGCGTCCAGCGCGTCGTAGGCGCTCAAAGCCGCCTTTGCCTGCGTGACCCGCCCGGCCAGCGCATCCAGCTGGGCGGCGTCGCCTGCGTGGCGGGCGCTCTCGGTGCGGGCGGCTTCCAGTGCGGGGACTGCTGCGGCAAGGGCCGCCTGCTTTTCCGTCAGCTGCGCGGCCAGCTGCGCGGCCTGCCGGGCGGCGCCCAATTGCTGCTGCAGGCCGTCCAGTTCGGTTTCCGTCTGTTTCAGGGCGTCAGCGGCCGTCTCCTGCGCGGCGGTCTGCCGGGCCAGCAGGGCGTCCAGCAGAGCCAGCGCCGTTTCCGGTTCGGTCTGGGCGCTGAGGGCGGCAAGGGCTGCGGCGTCCGGGTCGTCGGGGGCATACTGCACGCCGGAAAGCAGGCTGTCGAGCTTTGCGTTCTGCGCGGTGCGCTGCTGGTTCAGGCGGGAGGCTTCCTCCTGCAAGCGGTCCTGCAGCCGGGCATAGCGCTGGGTGCGGAACAGCTTGCGGAAGATGCGGCTGCGCTCCTCGGTGGAAGCGTTGAGCAGCTTTGTGAACTGCCCCTGCGCGATCATGGCGATCTGCGAAAACTGGCTGTAGTCCAGCCCGATGATCTCCTGCACGGCGGCGGTCACGTCTTTTGCTTTGGTCACCGGCGGGCGGCCGTCGGCGTAGGTGAGGGCCATGGGCGGGCGGCAAGGGCTGGGGATGGTATGAGGGTAAGCAGCATAAACAGTGCTGCTATAATTGATATCGCTGTTTTATTCATTTGGTTTTCCTCCTTGGTAAAGCATGGGGATAGCTGCCCCCATCTGTTACAGAATAAGTGTAACGAATAAATATGCGCTAATCCATGGAGTTTTACTGGTGTCGGTGGAATAATATGCAAATTATTGACGCAAAACATGTGATTTTGCCGTTGATTTATGGGCGGCATTGTGATAGATTATCCGTTATACGAAGCGAGAAGGCAGATAAGTATGACTGTTAATGATGCAATGAAAAGAAGATTGGCCAACATGGCGCTGCTGATAACAGGAATGATATGGGGCAGCGGCTTTGTGGTAATGAAAAATACGCTGGACAGCATGTCGACGAACTATATACTTGCAATACGGTTTACCATAGCGGCTCTGGGCCTTAGCTATACTCTGTTTACCAAAGGTCCCGTCACATTTGAAAAGATAAAGGCCGGGGCCAATCTGGGTCTGTATATATACGGTGCTTTTGCGGTGCAGACCTACGGGCTGATGTTCACCACGGCGGGCAAAAATGCGCTCATCACGGCGTTTTACGTTGTGCTGGTGCCGCTGCTGCTGTGGATAATGCAAAAGCGCCGGCCGGAAGGCAAGGTATGGATGGCTGCCGTAATGATGATAATTGGCATAGCGCTGCTCACTACTGACGGCGGAGGAAGCATCAACATAGGCGACGTACTTACGCTTTGCTGTTCATTGGGGTACGCTATACAGATAGTACTGGTGGACGGATATGCCAAGAAGTATGACTTAATGCAGCTGACCTGTCTCCAGTTCTGGTTCAGCGCGCTGTACGGCTGGATAGCGGCTTTGCTGTTTGAACAGCCCCCCGTAAATATGGGAGGAGATACGGTGTTTGCTCTGGCATACTGCGGAATAGCCTGCACGCTCATAGGCCTCACGCTGCAAAACGTTGGGGTAAAGTACGCGAGCCCCGAGTACGCGACGCTTTTCATGAGCACCGAATCCGCCTTTGGGTGTATATTCGGCGTGATATTTCTACATGAGACTATGACGGCGCGCATGCTTGTGGGAGGATTGATGGTGGTTGCAGCACTGATGCTGTCGCAGGTGGAATGGAAGGACGTATTTGCAAAAAGAAAGAACAGGGGTGTTCATAATGCCTGAAAAATTCTGCGGGTTTAAGCCGGAAGCATATATATTCCTAACGGAATTGGGGTTCAATAACAATAAGCAGTGGATGGATGAAAACCGCTGGCGGTATAAAGAGTACGTCTATAAGCCGCTATGCCGGCTGGGAGAGATGCTGCTGCCTACCATGTTGGATATAGATTCGGAGTTCAATCCCAGGCTCACGACGATAGTTTCCCGCATAAACCGTGACACCAGATATTCAAAGAACAAGCTGCCCTACCGGGATCACATGTGGCTGGGCTTCCGCCGGGACGGCCGCAGTATGGGGGAGAGCCTGTGCATGTACTTTGAGATATCTCCAACGGGCTACGGCTACGGCAGCGGCATGTACTGCACCAACCTTGAGGTGATGAACGGACTTCGCGCCCATGCCATGGCGGATCCGGAGGGCTTCAGGCGAGTGATAAACGCACCGGCCCTGAAGAGGTACACAGTGGAGGGCGAAAGCTACAAGAAGGACAAGGTGCCGGCTGCACCAGAGGATATAAAACCCTATCTCAATCTCAAGGGCATGAGCCTGTGCTATGAGAGCCACAGCCTTGCGCCCACCATGAACGCAGGTATATTCGATGAGGTAAAGACGGCTATGGAGGAGCTGGCGCCCTTCTACCGCTACGTCTGCAACGTTAAATAAGTAAAACAAAAATGCTATCGGGGTTGTGCGAAGGCAGATACTGTCGAAAAAGTGGCTGAACGCCACTTTTTCGAGCTTTTACGGGTTTCGCATTGCATAAAATATGAAGCTCCGCCCCAGGAAACGTGCCGGAACTGACCCGCTGCAGCGGGCCGGACGGGTTAATCATAAGCTGGAGTGTGGCAGGATTGCTGACCACAAGCGATGTTCTCAAACATGAATAACTAAAATATGCGATATTTAAAAGTTAGAATAGCGATTGTTATAGATAAAGTGAATAACGAGTTGACATGATACATAATTGCTATTTTCAATTTCTGTTTTTCGTTATAGAATACATCTATATCATGTCTGCATTGTGCGGATGTAAAAAGAACAGGAGAATTATAATGAAGAAATTCCTTTCACTGGCATTGGCCCTGATAATGGCCCTTGCCATGTTTGCCGGCTGTGCCCAGCAGGGTGCAGAGAACGCTGCGGAAGAACCTGCCGCCGCAGAAGCGCCCGCTGAAGCTCCGGCCGAGCAGCCCGCCGAAGAGGCTGCTGCCGCTACAGTATTTCAATTAACCGTAAAGGATCAGCTGGGCAACGAAGTGACCCTTGAGCATGCTGCAGAGCGCATCGCCTCCGGTTATTATATCTCTTCCTCCACCTGCATTGCCCTTGGCCTCAAGGATAAGCTGGTAGCTACCGAGGAAAAGATCGACAAGCGGCCCATATATAAGCTTGCTGCTCCCGAGCTCATCGGCAACGTAGGCAACGTAGGCTCCGCCAAGGCCTTTGACCTCGAAGCGTGCATAGCCGCCGAGCCCGACCTCGTAATATTGCCAAAGAAGGCTAAAGACTATGCCGCTACTCTCGCCGAGATGGGCATACCCGCAATAGTCGTTAACCCTGAGAGCCACGAAAAGCTGGTCGAGATGGTAAACCTTATAGCGCAACTTACTGGTGCAGAGGAGAAAGCCAAGGCGCTGACCGCCCGCTATGATGAAGTAATGAAGAAGGTAGAAGGACTTACCGCAAACATAGCCGATGCCGACAAGCCCACAGTATATATGTGCGGCACCAGCTCCTACCTCACAACCGCGCCTAAGGATATGTATCAGGCATCAATCGTAACCTCCGCGGGCGGCAAAAACGCAGGCGATTCTCTGGAGGGAGACTCCTGGACCGACATATCATACGAGCAGCTTATCGCCATGAACCCCGATGTGATAATCATACCCACCAATAACATGGCAAACGGCCAGCCCGACTTTACTGCCGACGAAGTGCTGTCGGACGAGCAGCTTAAGGAGGTCGCCGCCGTAAAGAACGGCGCGGTGTACAATATGCCCACAGGCTTTGAAGCATGGGATTCACCGGTTCCCTCCGGCGTCCTGGGCATGTTGTGGATGACCGCCAAGCTGCATCCCGAAGTATACACCATGGAAGAGTTCGCCGCTGACGCAGCCGACTTTTACAAGACCTTCTACGGCTTCGATATGGATACTTCTTCCATACTGGGCGAGACCGTTGAAAAGGCAGCATAACATCTCAGATAATATAAATTAGTGAACAGCAAAATAAAAAACAGGCTTACGCCAATACTGTTTGCAGTTATTACCGCAGCCGTAATCACGGCTGCGGTGGTTTCGGTTTGCGTAGGCAAATACACCATTACGACTGCCGATATACAGGCCATGCTTAAGGGAGAGCAGGTTCAGGCGATGACCCGCAAGGTATTCACTACCCTGCGCCTGCCCCGCACAGTAATGGCGTTGATAGCCGGCATAGGTCTCGGCATTGCCGGCAGCGTATATCAGATAATATTCAAGAACCCTCTTGCATCACCTGACATCATAGGCATAGCGGGGGGCGCCAACCTCGGCGCGGCTGTAGCCATAGTATCCGTATCCACCTCCGGCATGATTGCCATAGCGGCAGGCGCCTTCTGGGGAGGGCTTATCGCCGTGGTGTGCGTTATGCTGCTGGTCAAGGCTACCCGATCCCGGTCAACGTCAACCTATGTCCTGGCGGGCATAGTAATAAACGCCATATCAAAGGCTGCTATAATGGCCCTTAAGTACTTTGCGGATCCGGAAAATGAGCTTGCTGCTATGGAATACTGGGAGATGGGTACCTTCGGCAATACAACCCTGTCCAAGCTTCTATCGATACGGCCTATGTTCCTCATTGGCCTTGCAGGCATACTGCTGCTAAGGAGGCAGATAGAACTGATGTCACTGAGCGACAATGAATGCAGGGCCTTAGGCGTGAGGCTGCGGCCTGTCCGCGCGGCAGTGCTGGCGCTGTCTACCCTGATGGTAGGCTCTATAATAAGCGTCACCGGTCTTATATCCTTCGCGGGGCTAATAGCGCCCCATACGGCGAGACTGATGCTCCGCCGCAACGATTCAACTACGATAATAATGAGCGGCCTTGTGGGGGCATTCGTCGTGTTGACGGCGGATATACTGGCCCGTGTACTGTACAGTGCCGAACTTCCCATATCCATACTCACCACCGTAATAGGAGTGCCAATACTCATATACTTCCTCTGCGCGAGGGGAAAGGATGTATCGTGAGCGGGCTGTTTTCACTTGATAAAGTAAAAATCTCATACGGCAAAAACGAGATAGTGCACGGCGTAAGCATGGACATAGCCAAGGGCGAGTTCTGCGCCCTCCTGGGACTGAACGGCAGCGGCAAGACCACAATACTCCACGCCTGCTGCGGATTTCTGCCAATGGAGGGCAGCTGTATAGCGGCAGATACCGAGTGTAAGGGACTCAACGAGAAAAAGCGGGCCAGGCTTATATCATTTATACCTCAGATTTGCAGCCTGCAGGGAGGACGCACCGCCCTCGATGTGGTGCTGATGGGTTTCAACTCACAGCTGGGCCTGCTGGAATCCCCATCGTCTGTGCATAAGCGTGCGGCACTTGCCGCCATGGAGCGGCTGAACTGCGAGGAGTTCGCAGAAAAGGACTTTGGCGCTTTAAGTCAGGGCCAGCGGCAGATAGTGATACTTGCCCGGTGCATTGTGCAGGATTCCCCCGTGATGCTCATGGACGAGCCGGACAGCGCGCTGGACTTTCTGAACAGGCACATGGTACTCTCGAAGATACGGGAGCTTATAAAGGAAGAAAATAAGGCGGGGCTTATAACCCTCCACGATCCCAACTTCGCCATGGCCTACTGCGACAGGCTGCTGCTGTTAAAGGAGGGCCGTCTCGTGGGCGAGCTGGATATGCGGCGTGCCAAAGCGGATGAGGTAAAGAAGAAGCTTTCACTGATATACGGCGACATAGAGCTTCTGCAAAGCGGCGACAGCTTCCTGATGGGCAAGGCGCTATGAAAAACAGCATAGACCGTGAAATATGGCGGCTGCTGTGGCCGGTGCTGCTGCTGACGCTTACGCAAAAGCTGGGTTCAGCCTTTGAGGGCATACTTGTAAGCGTGAACAGTTCACAAGAGCTTGCGGTAATGGGCATATGCGGGCCGTATATAACCATTATCACTACGGTGAGTTACGGCCTCGGCATAGCCGCCAACGCCGCCACCGGCAGGGCGTATGCGGATAGAAGCTGGGAAGCTTCACACAAGGCCTGCGTCCGCGCATTCCTTCTGCTGACGCTTATATCCGGGCTTACAATGTCTCTGCTTGCAGGAGCGCTGCTCTACCCGGCCTTTGCCGGGCTTTCCAATATGCGTAGCCTCGGCTACCTGTACATGCTGCCGTATCTCATAGGCAGCCCGGCGCTGCTTTTATACAGCTTGCTGGTATCCTGTACCAGGGGCTTAGGAGATACAAAGTCCGGCATGTATATGACATTCATATCTGTGCTGGCGCAGTCGATCGTAAGCTATATGTGCTATAATGCATTCGACCTGCCGGGTATCGGATGGGGAACGCTTATATCGCGGCTTGCGGCCTGCGTTTACGGGGCAAAACGCTTTAAAGCCATGCTGCCGGATACCGCCGGCGACGCGCCGCTGCCCAAGGGCGCCCTTAATGGCTTCGCAGCGATCGCGCTGCCTGTTAGCCTGTCCAAAGCCGTGTCCCCTACCGGCAACGCCCTGATAAACAGCCTCATGCTTTCCTTTTCCCCGCTGCTGCTAAGTGTAAAGGGACTGGGCGGGCGGCTGGAGCCGTTCTTTTACCTGCCGGCCA
>ERZ857745.3405-NODE-3405-length-15236-cov-36.479942_pt1 | contig 15236 bp, 12 predicted proteins | sample MGYA00519699_ERZ857745 | MGnify/ENA primary metagenome ERZ857745 (study PRJEB31778, sample SAMEA3449357) | human gut metagenome | biome: human gut; feature: human-associated habitat; material: faeces | place: United Kingdom | collected 2010/2012 ...
CAGACCGATTGGCAGGGTTAAGTATGCGCTAAATTAATTCCGCCAACGGGTTTATCTATATCCTTTCCATCATAGTTTATCATATACTTTGCACTATCGTATAATAAATTAGCAGGAGCCTTAGTACCAGTTTTATTTGAAGGACGTTGTGCTACAACACATAAGATATTACGCAAAACAACACCCGTAAGAGTTCCATCTTGCTTGATAACAAGCACAAACTCCAACTCACTTACTTCAAATCCTAATGGTGCTATTTCATCAGGACATAATTCTCTACACTTTTGGTAATACTCTGCTAAAGCATTCAAAATCATCTCAACACCTCCTTTCTGTTATCTTTATTTGGCACATTTATTACACCATCCTCCATTATTGCATGAAAGAATTGAGCATCATTTTTATCTGCAGATTCATAAGTCCAATCATAGAACATAAATCCTAAATCCTTATTACCTCCACGACATTCAACCATATCAAATTCGGGATTCTCAATATACTTCCAATTGGCAGCAAACTCTCTACATCCAAGATATGGAGTTGTAAAACACTGTCCTTTTCTTGCTCTACGCTCAAAAATAGCCATATATTTACCAGGATTTTCATCTAACCGTAAGAGTTTTTGCTCTTCCTTATCAATATTTGGGTTTTTACTCTTATTTCTTTTCCACTGAGGAATGAACAAAAATTTGGCATATAATCTATAACGTACATCTTTTAGATAAAGAGTATTCCGCTGGTCTCTATTTTTACCACTGTCAATCAATATAGGTTCAACATTGATTGCATCTGCTTTTATCTCATTTCTTCTAATAGATGTCCATTTTATAGGATTAATCACTTCAATCTTTGTTATTTCCCACTTAATGGCTGGTTTCCAAAATATACACTCAAAGATAGCGCGTGCTGCAGATGGCGTAATTACATCATAACTAACACGTTCTACCTTGAATTCTGGTCTAGTAAAACAGGCTCTTGGTCCCCACACCTCCAAACAAAAGATTTTATCACTATATTGTTTTTTATTCATGTCATTTACTTTATTAAAATTTCATCCAAAAAGAAATTTTCAAAAACAAGTCCAATTTCTGGATTATACTGCTTTTCTGATACAGTACAATAAATGCCACTGTTTGGCATCAATTCTTCCACTAATCTTTGCACAAACAATTTTTCAAAATCTCTTTTCTTAATGCTCACCATATATTTACCAAGTTTATTTAGCATATGATTATCAATATAACCATCACTTCTAAACTTTTTCAATATGGAAGCAATATCTTTTGACAACACAACAATACTAACACCGTTTTCTTCTATTAATTTGAACTTTTTATGTATCTTACCAAAATTAATAGCAGGGCAATTCTCCTTATCGTCAAACCCACACTCCTTCTCTATACGTTCTTTATCAAAGTCAGAGCCTTTGTAAAGCCACTTAAAATAATCATACATTGCTTCTGGTGACAACCAATCGCTATAATTATCTTGTCTGAAAAGATTAAATGCGTTTATTTCATTAGACAAAGCACCTTCAGTAGGTCTATGATTAAGTCTAAAAACATAGGTATGCCCCATTTTCAGACGTCCTTCTCTATTACAACGACCTGCAGCCTGCAATATTGAATCCAACCCTGTTTCTTGCCTAAAGACAACAGGAAAATCCATATCGACACCAGCTTCTACCAATTGTGTTGCCACAACTCGTATAATAGGCGTCTTAACTTTTAACATATTCTTAATTTCATCAATTTTTTTATCTACATGTTTAGGGTACATTAATCTTGAAAGATGAAAACGTCCTTTTTGGGGAAGTCTATTATATATTTCTTTAGCATCTTTCCTACTATTGACAATACACAACACACAAGAGTATTGTGATAATCTTTCAGCAATATCATCGTAGGTGGATTCATTGTCATCAGCTTTTATTACTACTCTACGAAGCCTATCATATAACAATTCAGATTCTGATACTATTTCATGCCATTTTTCTTTTTCTATTCCTTTAAAACACCTATTACTCCAACTGTTAAGATTACCACATAAAATTGGCAGACTTGCTGTCATAAAAAGAACAGAAGTTCCAAAGTAGTTATTATATGATTTCAAAATAGCCAAAATCGGATTTAAATATTCTGTAGGTAACGCTTGAACCTCATCTAAAACTATAACACTATTTGCTATATTATGCAGTTTTCTACAATCCGAAGTACTATTTGAAAACATGGATTCAAACAACTGTACATTTGTTGTCACAATAATTGGATAGTCCCAATTATCCATTGCCAAACAGATACGTTCCTGCATTTCTTTATCATTAATTTCATCTTCAACGACAAAATTACAATGATGTTCTAAGACATTTTCTTCACCGAATATGCCTTTTAAAATTTTTGCAGTCTGTACTATAATACTATTGAATGGGATGGCTATTATAATCCTCTTTTGATTATTATAAACAGCATGTTTCATTGCCCACAACATAGAAGATAAAGTTTTACCTCCACCTGTAGGCACAGTGAGACTATAGAAGCCTCGTTCTCCTTCAGACTTTTCCGCACACAAGTCTTGTACTCGTTTTCTTATTCGATTAACTTCTGTATCTTGTTTGGAAATATTCTTCAAATGACGCTCCAATTTTGGCAAGAGTTCTCCTATTGTTTTTTTGGACTGAAAACGTATATATTTTTCAGGATGTTGAAACTTATCAGTATCCAGAATATCTGCATCTTTCAAACAAGAAAACAACATACGTATAAACACAGACAAATCGAAACAATTATCAACATTTTCTATGACTTGCGTATTCATCAACGGTGGTAATATTTTCAAAGGACGTACTTCCTTAGGCATTTTATGCATCATAGATTTTTTAAACTCATCATAATCTTGCATGCCACTATGATGCCCCATAATAGGTTGACTCATTACAGGGTAATATTCTTTATAAAGTTTATCTGCCATTATTGCTCCTACATAAGAATGAGCTTTTCCTAATGGTGTCCAGTTTTTATGTCCCAAAATTCCATTTACGTCACAGATGTAATTTTGGAACTCACTTTTCTCCTTTCCTTTATCATGGAGAATTCCCAAAATATACCCCCAATCACCCATACCAAATTCACTAGCAAACTGTTTTGCTAGCACAGCCACACCAAAACAATGTTCATCATTACTTTGGAAGGCTTCAATCTCACCATTCTCGTTTCTACGTATGTGAGAAATATATTTTGGCATGCTCTCTTGTTCCATACTAGTATATATATTTATTTGTTTACAAAAATACACATTTTCTGATAAATAAAAAAAATCTTTTAACTTTTTTATTTTAAAAATTTTAAAACTTATCAGAAACTATTCTCTAACAAATTCAATCTACATTATTCTTAAAATATTCAAGTTTATCTTTTACAACGCTTGCAATCTCTTTCGCCTCCTGATAGCACCCATCAATTTCTTCATAGGTGTATGCATTCCGAGCCTCAGCGATGCTTTCGGTTGCAACCTCTTCGAACATATCGAAGACGATTTGTTCATTATTATTCTGCTTCATATCTAACACTATTAAGAATTAGTATTTCCTTGTTCAAGTATCACCCAAACACCGGCATTATCTTTACCTTCGTGCCTTATGAAACCCACTTTTTGCATTACCGCCAAATCTCTTTTTACCACCCTTGATGTCTCCGACATGGTTACCGACAAAGTCTCCGACATTTATTGTCGGTAACCAACTTCCCATAAAACGATAACATATTGGTTTTCAATTATTTTTCTTTCCGACATGTTACCGACATGTTACCGACATGTCTCCGACATTTTTCTCCGACATTTACATCGGCATTACCGCCACTATTACCGTCACATTACCGCCAAAACAATATTTACACCGACATTTACACCGACAAAATAGCATCAACCTTCTGCGTTCACAGACCAGCGCTAAATTGATAACTTTCCCAAAATTATCCCAAAAGGGAAAGAACAAGAAGATTTAAGGAGAAAAAGGATTACACATTATTATATATAGGAATTCTTAGGGAAAATGGTGGGGATAACATTATTGAATATCAACAACTTAAATGTTTCATTGTGCAAGTTGAGGATTTCTCATAAAAAAATGGTGTTTCATTCCTCAAAATGAAACACCATTGACCTAAATTTTATGCTGATAATCGAATTTCGCAATTAGTTGCTATAAGCACTCTCACCATGCTCGTAGATGTCGAGACCTTCCTCCTCTACTCGCTTGTCTACACGTACACCTACACTCTTATCTACTACCTTGAAGATAATGTAGGTAACTACTACGCTGTAGATGATGCTTACCACGGTGGCTACAACCTGAATCCAAAGCTGATGCCAGTCGCCATAGAGGGCACCCTGTACACCTTCGGCTCCAGTTACATATCTTGTGGCGAAGACACCGGTGAGGATAGATCCCAGAATACCACCCATACCATGAACACCAAAGGCATCGAGGGCATCATCATACTTGAACTTCTCCTTTACTACCGCTACCATGAAGAAGCAGACGATGGTGGAAATGATACCGATGCAGAAAGCTCCGAAAATATCGGTACTGCCGGCTGCAGGAGTGATGGCTACCAGTCCGGCAACAGCACCGGTACAAGCACCTACCGTAGTTGGCTTCTTGTTCACAATCCAGTCGATGAGCATCCAGGTGGTGGCTGCCGCTGCTGTTGCGATATGGGTTACGAGGAAGGCGTTGGCTGCCAGACCATCAGCTGCCAATCCACTACCGGCATTGAAACCGAACCATCCCAACCAGAGGAATGACATACCCATGAACACGAAGGTGATGTTGTGAGGTGTGATAGGATGACCTGCACGGTAATCATCACGCTTGCCTACACAGAGTGCCATGACCAGAGCGGCTACACCGGCATTGATATGAACCACGGTACCACCCGCAAAGTCGATGGCTCCCATCTCCTGCAGGAAACCGCCACCCCATACCCAGTGAGCCATTGGAAGATAAGCGATGATAACCCAGAGAATGGTGAAAAGTACATATCCGCTGAACTTCACGCGCTCGGCAAAAGCACCGAGAATCAAGGCTGGAGTAATGAGGGCGAACATGCACTGGAACATTGCAAAGGTGAGCTCCGGAATGCCTGTAGGCATGATGGCATCCAAGCCGATGCCGTGGAGGAAACATTTATCGAAACCACCGATGACGCAAGCCAGAGGATTGCCCGAATCGGCATATTCTGTAGAGAATGCCCAGGAATAACCGAAGGCTACCCATATCAGACTGACTACTGCCACGATGAAAACCGTCTGCATCAGGATGCTGAGAATATTCTTCTGGCGCACCAAACCACCATAAAAAAGTGCTATACCCGGGATTGACATCAAAAGCACCAAGATGGTTGCCATGATCATCCACGCTGTGTTACCCGTATCAAGTGTAGTTAATAATAAACTGCTCATACTTATATCTTATAGTTAAATTAGAATACTAAATAATATTTATTAAAGATAAGTAAGAATGCCTAATTCAACATTCAACACTTAACATTCAACATTTTAAATTATTCCTCTTTCTCTGCGTTATACAATGCGATGTCGCCACGTTCGCCGGTTCTGATTCTAACGGTATCGAGTACAGGAATCACGAAGATTCTGCCATCTCCTACTTCACCGGTCTGTGCAGCGCCCTGGATGGCAGCGATGGTAGGCTCCACATTCTTGTCACGAACCACGATGTTCAGGAGCACACGCTCGATGCTGCTGGTATCATACATCACACCACGGTAAATGCGAGCCTGGCGCATTTTACCCTCACCTCTTACATTATAATAAGAGAACCACTCGATGTCTGCTGCTAAAAGCGCCTTCTTGACATCCTCGAATCTAGACTTGCGGATAATTGCCTCAATCTTCTTCATAATCCTTTAATAATTAATAATGTGTTAATACTTCTATTGATTGTCTCTTTTCGAAAACGGACCTTCATTGGTTGCCATTCAAATCAAGCCTTTCTTTTACACTATGTTCGTTTTCGGGTGCAAAATTAATACATTTTGTCAGCATTTTAAAGAAAATAAAAACATTTCGCTTTTACTTTTTGTCGAACATTTTAAATTTATCGAGGCTTATCCTATTCTCCTTACAATTTGTAAGGCAGAAAGCATTTTTATAACACAAATTGTAAGATAGCAAAAAATAATCAAGATTTCTGTATTTATTTTCTTGCATATTTCAACAAATCGTCGTACCTTTGCAACCGAAATCAAACAAATAGTCATCGAAATATTCGAAAGACTAGCAAAAAGTCAAATCTCAAAAGAGATAAGACATGAGAGATAAAAGAAGAGTATTCAAACATAAAGAACAACGCAGATGAAAGAAACAGTTCATTTTACAAAGATGCAGGGAGCGGGTAACGATTATATATATGTAGATACCCAACAATACGACATCCCTGACCCAGAGAAGACGGCCATTGCCTGGAGTGCTTACCACACAGGCATAGGAAGCGACGGACTGGTTCTCATCGGAAAGCCGCACGACGGCAGAAGAGCAGATTATTCGATGCGTATCTTCAACGCCGATGGTTCAGAAGCGATGATGTGCGGCAATGCAAGCCGATGCATCGGTAAGTATCTTTACGAAAAAGGATTGACCCGAAAGGACACCATCCGACTGGAAACACTTTCGGGTATCAAGATATTGAAACTTCATCTTCAGGATAATAAAGAAGTTGTGGAATCGGTAACAGTAGACATGCTGAAACCCCAACTTGAAAATCCCGAGCAATTCTTAGGCCCTTCGGTGCTCGAAGCTGACGGCAGAAAATTTGAAGGCACCTATGTTTGCATGGGTAATCCGCATTTCGTTACCTTCGTGGATGACATCGACACCATCGACATCGCCCACTATGGTAAAATCCTGGAAAGAGACAAGGCATTTCCCCAGAGATGCAACATAGAATTTGCACAAGTAACTGACACAGACGCCATAAGGACACGAGTTTGGGAAAGGGGAAGCGGAATAACAATGGCTTGCGGAACAGGAGCCTGTGCCACAGCCGTAGCCGCAGCCCTTACCAAGCGTACTGGCAGAAAAAGCAGTATCGTGATGGATGGCGGAACGCTGGAAATAGAATATAGCGAGGCTGATGATCATGTTTACATGACGGGACCTGCAGCCTTCGCCTTTGAAGGAGAAATCCAGTTGGAGTGTTAATATAGGGAGTGTTGAATGTGGAATGTTGAATGTTGAATTTAACTGCACCCACCAAGTCAACATTCAACATTCAACACTCAACATTAAAATAAGATAGACGCAAACTTAAATAACAAATGGTCGATAATGACCACAAATAAAAGGAGAAACAAAATATGGCATTAGTTAATGAACATTTCCTGAAGTTGGCCAACAACTACTTGTTTGCCGACATCGCAAAGAAGGTGAACGCCTACAAGATTGCACATCCAAAGCAGCGTGTAATCAGTCTGGGCATCGGTGATGTAACCCAGCCTCTCTGCCCTGCCGTCATCAAGGCGATGCACAAGGCTGTAGATGAGATGGCTGAGCAGGCTTCTTTCAGAGGCTACGGTCCGGAGCGAGGCTACGACTTCCTCCGAGAGGCTATCATCAAGAACGACTTTCTGCCACGTGGCATTCATCTCGACGCCAACGAGGTATTCGTAAACGATGGAGCCAAGAGCGATACGGGAAATATCCAGGAGATTTTGAGATGGGATAACAACATCGGCGTTACCGACCCGATTTATCCGGTTTATATAGACTCTAACGTGATGATAGGTAGAGCGGGAATCTTCGAGAACGGCAAGTGGAGCAATGTTACCTACATGCCTTGCGATGAGAGCGATGACTTCATCCCTCAGATTCCAGACCACCGTGTGGACATGATTTATCTCTGTTATCCAAACAACCCTACGGGTACGGTCATCTCGAAAGAAGAACTCAGAAAATGGGTAAACTATGCTATCAAGAACGAGAGCATCATCCTCTATGATGCAGCCTACGAGGCATATATCACCGACCCATCAATCCCTCATTCTATCTACGAGATTCGTGGAGCCAGAAAGGTAGCGATAGAATTCCACAGTTATTCGAAGACTGCCGGATTCACCGGTGTGCGTTGTGGTTACACCATCGTTCCTAAGGAGTTGAAGGCAAAGACATTGGCAGGTGAGGAAGTGGCATTGAATCCTATCTGGGACCGCCGCCAGTGCACCAAGTTTAATGGTACAAGCTATATCAGCCAGCGTGCTGCCGAAGCCATCTACACCCCTGAGGGTAAGGAACAGGTGAAGGCAACCATCAATTACTATATGGAGAATGCCCACTTCATGAGAGCAGAACTCCAGAAACTCGGCTTGAGAGTATATGGCGGCGAGAATGCACCTTATCTCTGGGTGAAGACGCCAAACAACACGCCAAGCTGGAAATTCTTCGAAGAGATGCTTTATGGTGCCAGCGTAGTCTGCACTCCAGGTGTCGGCTTCGGTCCATCGGGCGAAGGCTACATCCGACTCACCGCCTTCGGCGAGCATGAGGACTGCAAGGAAGCCATGGAGAGAATTGCCAAATGGCTGGGAAAATAAACATTCCAACAGATTATAAAAACATTGAAAATCAGAAATTTTAAATTATATAAGGTATGAGCAACTTAAGATTTGAAGCTGTTTCAGAGGCTTCCAAGAGAAAGCCTGTTGAGGTAACCGCTCCTAGCGAGCGACCAAGTGAATTCTTCGGAAAGAAGGTATTCAACCGACAGAAGATGTACAAGTATCTCCCTGCAGATGTCTATGAGAAACTGGTAGATGTCATCGACAACGGAGCTCGTCTCGACCGTAACATCGCCAACGCCGTAGCCAAAGGCATCAAGCAGTGGGCTGACGAGAATGGCGTAACCCACTACACTCACTGGTTCCAGCCATTGACAGAAGGTACTGCCGAGAAGCACGATGCCTTCATCGAGCATGATGGCAAGGGTGGTATGATCGAGGAATTTTCAGGCAAGTTGCTCGTTCAGCAGGAGCCTGATGCTTCATCTTTCCCATCTGGCGGTATCCGCTCAACCTTCGAGGCACGCGGTTATTCAGCATGGGATCCAACATCTCCTGTATTTATCATCGACGATACACTCTGTATCCCTACCGTCTTCATCTCTTACACAGGTGAGGCACTCGACTATAAAGCTCCATTGCTCCGTTCATTGCACGCTGTAAACGTAGCAGCAACAGAGGTTTGCCACTACTTCAACCCTGATGTCAAGAAAGTTATTTCCAATCTCGGTTGGGAGCAGGAGTACTTCCTGGTAGATGAAAGCTTGTATGCAGCACGTCCTGACCTGATGCTGACAGGCCGCACCCTGATGGGTCACGATTCTGCCAAGAACCAGCAGATGGACGACCACTACTTCGGCGCCATTCCAGAGCGTGTTCAGGCATTCATGAAGGATTTGGAAATCCAGGCTCTTGAACTCGGTATTCCTTGCAAGACCCGCCACAACGAGGTGGCACCAAACCAGTTTGAGTTGGCACCAATCTTCGAGGAGACCAACCTTGCCGTTGACCACAACATGCTCCTGATGAGCTTGATGAAGAAGGTGGCTCGCCATCACGGTTTCCGCGTACTTCTCCATGAGAAGCCATTCGCAGGCATCAACGGTTCCGGTAAGCACAACAACTGGAGTCTCGCTACAGATACAGGCATTCTGCTTCATGGCCCTGGCAAGACACCAGAGGATAACCTCCGTTTCGTAGTCTTCATCACAGAGACTTTGATGGGTGTATATAAGCACAATGGTTTGCTCAAGGCTTCTATCATGAGCGCTACCAATGCGCATCGTCTGGGCGCCAACGAGGCACCTCCAGCAATCATCTCTTCATTCCTCGGCAAGCAGTTGACCGACCTTCTCGAGCACATTGAGAAAGCCGACAAGAAGGATCTCTTCACCGTAGCTGGCAAGCAGGGCATGAAGTTGGATATCCCTGAGATACCAGAGTTGATGATTGATAACACCGACCGTAACCGTACATCACCATTCGCCTTCACCGGTAACCGTTTCGAGTTCCGTGCCGTAGGTTCTGAGGCTAACTGTGCATCAGCAATGATTGTATTGAACACCGCCGTAGCCGAGGCTTTGACCGACTTCAAGAAGCGTGTGGATGAGTTGATTGCCAAGGGTGAGGACAAGACATCCGCCATCATCGACATCGTTCGTCAGGATTTGAAGACCTGCAAGCCAATCCGTTTCGACGGCAATGGTTACTCAGATGAGTGGGTAGAGGAAGCAGCTAAGCGTGGTCTAGACTGCGAGAAGAGCTGTCCTAAGATTTTCGAGCGTTATCTCGACCCTGCCACTATCAAGATGTTCGAGAATATGGGTGTCATGAAGAAGAACGAGTTGGAAGCTCGTAACGAGGTGAAATGGGAGACCTATACCAAGAAGATTCAGATTGAGGCTCGTGTAATGGGTGACTTGAGCATGAACCACATCATCCCTGTGGCTACTCACTATCAGAGCCAGTTGGCTAAGAATGTGGAGAACATGATTGACATCTTCGGCGACGAGGAAGGCAAGAAGTTGACAGCTCGCAACATCAATATCATCAAGAAGATTGCCGAGCGCACTCAGATCATCGAGACAGGTGTTGAGGAGTTGGTAAATGCCCGCAAGGTAGCCAACAAGATTGAGAATGAGCACGATAAGGCGATAGCTTATCATGACACGGTAGCTCCAAAGATGGAGGAGATCCGTTATCAGATTGATAAGTTGGAGTTGACTGTAGCCGATGAGCTCTGGACATTGCCTAAGTATCGTGAACTCCTGTTCATCCGCTAATCAGCAATGTCTTCCAACATAAGACATATTTCTGACAGATAAAAAAAAAGCTCTAACAAGAGCTACTCTTCATCAGATATAACAATTGAACGATCAATCTATTTCTTTTATTGGTTGTTTAAGTTTGCGCGGAGTGTGGTTGTGAAATCACGCTCCGCTTTTTTATTTCCTGATTTACATACCCTTTGGGGCAAACCAGGTTACCAAGAATAAGATGACGGGTAGAATAAATATTTGCAGTTATGCTTGGCTAATTCAGATTTTCTTCGTACCTTAGCAGCGCAAAACGTAAAGTGCATAAGAATATGGCAAAAATAGTAAATAAATATCCTGTAGGAATTCAGACCTTTGAAGAAATCCGCGAGAAAGGTTATCTCTATATAGATAAGACCAAATACATCGTGGATTTTAGAGAAAAAGGGATGAAATATGTTTTTCTGAGTCGCCCAAGACGATTCGGCAAATCGCTTTTTGCCTCTACCCTCCAAGCCTATTTCGAGGGAAGAAAGGAACTTTTCGAAGGATTAGCCATTGCAGATTATGAAAAGGATTGGGTGAAGCATCCTGTATTTCATTTCGACTTGAGCGGTGCCAAGCACATGACCATAGAGCAGCTGGAAAGATATCTGGCTGATATGCTTGAAGAGCAGGAGACCATTTGGGGCTACAAGACTCATCAGGTGGATGCAAACCTCCGCCTAAAAGACCTAGTGAAGAAAGCTTATGAGAAGACGGGCGAAAAGGCTGTAGTCATCATCGATGAATACGATGCCCCTTTGCTGGACGTAGTGCATGAAAAAGAGAACCTGCAACCGCTCCGCCGCATCATGCAGAACTTCTACAGTCCTCTGAAGATGCTCGACCCATATCTGGAGTTCACTTTCATCACGGGTATCACCAAGTTCTCGCAGCTCAGCATTTTCAGCGAACTCAACAACCTCGACAATATCAGTCTGTTCGACCAGTATTCAGCCATCTGCGGCATCAGCAAGACAGAACTTACCACGCAGATGAAACCGGACATTGAAGCTATGGGTGAAGCACTGAATATGACGTATGAGGAGTGCCTGAAAGAGCTGACGCAATTCTATGATGGTTATCATTTCAGTGAGAAATCAGAAGATATCTTTAATCCTTTCAGTCTGGTAAAGGCACTGAATGCAGGAAAGATTGCTCCTTACTGGTTTGGTTCCGGCACGCCGTCCTTCCTCTTGAAACTCTTGGATAAGTATCATGTCAATCTTTCTACATTGGAAAGTCAGGAGGCGGTATTGAGTTCCTTCGACCAATCTACAGAAGAAATGACAGATGCCTTGCCATTGCTTTACCAGAGTGGCTATCTGACCATCAAGAAATATGAGCCGATGTTTCAGGAATATACCCTGGGCATCCCAAACAAAGAGGTACGCGACGGACTGCTCAATTCATTGATTCCCCATTATGTGAATCCTCGCCGTTCTGACAACAATGCCTTCCTTTTGGGGTTCTGCAAGGCGGTTTACCGGAATGATATCGAGGCGGCACTGGAGCACATGCGCACCTATATGGCAACGATACCATACGATTTGGAAAATCACAGCGAGAAGCATTATCAGACTATCTTCTATCTGATGTTCAGTTTCCTCAACATCTATATCCGCACAGAGGTGAAGAGCGCCATAGGCAGGGCTGATGCTGTAATGCACATGCCAGATACGATATACGTCTTCGAACTGAAGGTAGATAAGAGTGCAGAAGAAGCTTTGGCTCAGATAGACGAAAAAGGCTACATGTTGCCTTATCATTCCGAAGGTAAGCGACTGGTTAAAATCGGTATCAGCTTCGACAGTACCCAGAGAACTATCAGAGATTGGAAAATCAAGGAAGAATAAACATAGAATAAACAAGTACTTTCAATCTTAAGTTACCGAATGGTGAACAGCGGGGTGAACACTTGTCCAAAGTATTCACCTTCTCGGCTTCGGGGTGAACCCTAGTAAAAAGAACTTTGTATATACAGCGCATGCTAGAAATATAAGAGTCTAGATTATAATGGGTTATGGGGTATATTTAACACATTATTAACGCTAAAGGTTGGCATCGGGGTTCACCCTTCACCGACTTCATTGCCAAGTGTTCACCCTCACTCTTATTTAGAGAACGTTGCGAACAACAGCAAGCCCCAGCAGAATACCGCCCCCGACCTGCCCTTCTAGGGGTGGGTAGGGTAAGTCTGGCGTAAACAAGATAGTTACGATAGCTAAGTATCATGGTTACGATGGCTAAGTATCATGGTTACGATGGCTAAGTATCATACTTATGGAGCATAACCCTATCAGTGATAATCGGTGAGTATCGGTGAGCAACGATGAGCATCGGTGAGTTGGGAATGAGAAATGTTGTATCTTTGCATTGTGATTCAGAAAGAGTCTCTCACAGATTTGCACAGATACTCTCGTTGCAAGCAACGGTCTTATACACATCAAGTCTCACTGTAAAGAAAATCTGTGTTATCTGTGGGAAAATTAAACATTCAACATTAATCATTAATAAAAATGAAAGAGGAAACAATTCAGAAAGTAATCAATTTCGTCATCACCGTCCTCACTGCCGTCCTCAGCTCCTTCTGTGTGCAGAGCTGCAAGTGATAGCGTTTGAACACGAATTACACGAATCGAACGAATCAATCTGTTCAATGGCCATTTTCGTGTCATTCCTGCCGACACTCGCACTCCAGCCCAGAAGGAATCTCTGGAAGCCCTCCTCTACAGTCTCGTCCTCGACTATCCCGATGCCGAGATCCTAGGTCATCGTGACCTCCCCTGAGTTCGCAAGAGCTGTCTTTGCTTCGATGTCAAGGAATGGCTGAAGGAAATCGACTTCCATCTCTAGATAATGCTCCTCATCAGAAAACAGATGGGGAGTTTTTTAAAACCTACCTTCAATAGATGGTACCTGCTCTGGATTACCTGGCTCGATGAAACCTATTGGGTCATCGGAGCAACGCTGGGCGGCCTCATCGGTCCATTCCTCATTTTCAACCTCAAAAAAAAGAAAAGTATGACTCTTCTCCAACAAATCATCATGGTTTCAGCAGGCGTAGCAGCCACCATGCTTACCCGTTTTATCCCTTTCATCGCCTTCCGGCCGGGGAAACCTACACCTAAGTACATTCTGTATTTAGGCAAGGTACTGCCAGCCTCGGTCTTTGCCCTGCTGGTGGTTTACAGCCTTCGCCACATCCATTCCTTCTCTCCAGATTCCGTGGCACAGTTGGCAGCTATAGCCTTCACCATCCTCATCCACGTATGGAAAAGGAATATGATGTGGTCAATAGCAGCAGGCACCCTCTGCTATATGCTGCTCATCAGAATCTGACTATACACATTTCTCCATCAACACAAAGGTGATGAAACCCAGGAGAAGGGCGTAGGTGGCTTGCTTCTGAAAGCCATGGGCATGGGTTTCGGGAATCATCTCATCGCTCGTTACATAGAGCATGGCACCACCGGCAAAGCCCAGCATCACGGGGAGGAAGGTGGAAGAGGCTGAACCCAAACCGAAACCCAACAGAATGCCTATCACTTCGAGCAGGGCGATGAAGATGGAAATGAAAAAGGTGCGGACTGCTGTAACACCAGCCATCATCAAAGGAGCAATAATCACCATACCCTCAGGGATGTTCTGCAGGGCGATGCCGAAGGATACCCCCCACTCCGTTGCTCCCTCTGCCGAACAGACACTCACTCCAGCAGCCATGCCTTCGGGCAGTTTATGTAGGGCTATCGCCATCACGAAAAGCATCACATGACTGAGTCGGGCATTGTTGCGATGCTCCTCGGGGTCTAGTCCCGTGATGTGATGAAGATGGGGAGTTACCAGATCTAGCACATTCAGAAACAGGGCGCCTGCCATTACGCCGATTACTACCAGCCACCAAAGACTGGTCTGTTCGAAGGCTGGCACTATCAGTCCCAACGTGGAAGCTGCCAGCATGATTCCGGCACAATATCCCAATACGGCGTCGTTCCATTTGTGAGGCAACTCCTTGACGAAGAATCCCAAAATGGCACCTATAATCGTGGCACCGCAAAGTCCGGCAGCACTAATCAATACGTTTGTCATAATCAATATAATATATCGAAGTTATCCAGTTAAACACATGAAGATGCAGATACATCATAGAAGAAGAAAAGCATGGACAACCCTCACAGTCATCCATGCCCATCTATTTCGTATCTGATCTATTCAGTTATTACTAATTATGTTTTGTTATGGTGAAATTGGTGTTTTCCAATTTCATATCATCATTTCTATTTCAACTTCTTATAACCATAAGCTGCGTTATTGCCCAACTGCTCTTCGATGCGGATAAGCTGGTTGTACTTAGCCATACGGTCGGTAC